>JACKQG010004600.1_pt1 | contig 15909 bp, 12 predicted proteins | sample 8237621 | NCBI WGS metagenome assembly JACKQG01 (sample SAMN15677084, study PRJNA649215) | marine metagenome | biome: marine; feature: Black Sea; material: saline water; isolation source: suspended particulate matter (SPM) from the Black Sea western gyre | collected 2013-06-09/2013-06-10 | depth... | reverse complement strand
AAGTAGCGATACTTGGCGTGGGAATGACCAAATTTGGCGTTTCGGAAAAGACAAATCTGGAGATGTTTGCCGAAGCAGGTCATGAGGCCATAGCCCAATCCAACGTCGATCCAAAAGATATGGAGGCCCTGTATTTTGGAAACTGTCTGGGCGATTTTGAAGAGGGCCAGATGCATATGGCGCCCTTTGCCCATGCAGAACTCGGTCTGCCCGTGGGCGTACCGGCGACCCGATTTGAGTCGGCATGTGCAACAGCAACCGTTGCCATTCGTCACGCTGCCCTGCTTGTGGGGTCCGGTGTGTATGATATGGTTCTGGCAGGAGGAACGGAGCGGGCCTGTGCCATGGGAACTCCACTGGCGACCAGGACCTTTGCCATGGGCCACCATGCACAGTATGAATCAACGGTAGGTCTGACCTTCCCCGGTGTATTTGCCATGGCAGCCCACATGTATTCCGAAAAATATGACGTTCCATTGAAAGACTTGAAACAGAATATGGCCGAAGTAGCGGTGAAAAACCATTACCACGGCGCTATGAATCCAAAGGCACATTTTCAAAAGGAGATAGACGTCAATACTGTATTGGGCGGTATGATGGTGGCCGACCCGCTCCAGCTTTTCGACTGCTGTCCATTTTCGGACGGCGCCGCGGCCGTAGTGGTGGCCGAGGCGGGCAAGGCAAAGGAACTTGTAAAAAAACCGGTTTATATTGCAGGTATGGGACAGGCATCGGCCGGCCCACTGTATCTGCAAAAGGACCTCAGCAGGGTCATGGCGAGAGAGGCATCAATAGCTCAGGCCTACAAAGAGTCAGGTCTGGGTCCGGATGATATAGATGTGGTGGAACTCCACGATTGTTTTACCATTGCAGAGATCCTGGCTTTGGAAAGTTTCGGGTTGTACGAATTCGGAAAGGCATATGATGCGGCCGCGAAAAGAGAGACATATTTAGGGGGTAAAGTGGTGGTCAACCCCTCGGGCGGACTCAAGGCCAAGGGACATCCCATTGGCGCAACCGGGGCCGCGCAGGTAACGGAAATTGTAGAACAGCTCCGTGGAGAAAGTGGACCGCGCCAGGTGGAAGGTGCCCAGGTTGGCCTGGTTGACACCTTAGGCGGAGACTTCGGAACCATATGCAATATTATCCTGAGGAATTAAAAAATGGACTATAAGCTTACTTATGATCAATATCAGCAGGGGTTAGAGCGGGGAGAACTCCCGGGCCTCAAGTGTAATAGCTGTAATAACGTGACCTTTCCACCCATGGCCCGATGCCGGGAGTGCAGCGGCACAGATCTGGAAATCACTGAAATAGCCGGTGAAGGGGTTATTCGGACCTTTACAGTCATCAGGGTGGCGCCGGAAGGGGTACCCGCTCCATATATTGTTGCCATGGCGGAAATAGATGAAGGGGCCTGGGTCATGGGAAATCTGGTGGATATCGACCCTGATGATGCCGATATGAATTTGATCGGAAAGAGAGTTACATTAGGGAGCCGGGTCGTCAAGGGTGACACTTATTCACATGGTGATTCCAGGGTTATTACCTTCAGCCTGATGTGATTTGCTCCTTTCTCAAATCGGTATGGGTGCGATTACCTGTGAGGAGACAAACATCCAGGTAACCAGTGAAGCATTGACCATGGCTCCAAGGTATATCTTGCCTGTGAGTTGATAGAACCAGGTTGAGATCGGTGTGGTTATGATCAATACACCGATGATGTGAAAGAGGTTGATCACAAAGGAGACAAACATCCCTCCCGGACCCACAAGAGGGATAAACCCTGTGGTAAACAGCGGCACGTACTGGATCATCAGAAAAAGGATCAGGGGCGCAACCAGGGCGAAGGTATTGGTGAAAGACCACGCGATAAAGGTATTGAACCAGATCTTTTTCTTTGGTCTGCGCAGCTCTCCATGCAAGAAAATCCCCATCAGGACAAAACCGGTAAGGATAAAGGGGAAGTACACAAGACACAGGATAGCCCTGTAGAGAGTCAGATCGCTGGCAAAGGGAAAGATGAATCTGAAGTCAACAATAAAAAAATGCTCCAGCACGTGCTCGCTCAAGTAGGCAAAGGCGAACAGGGTCAAAGCTAAGAGAATCGTTTTTCCGATCACTGTCCCGTCCAAGGCAAATCTATCAGGTCTGTAAGATATGCCAAGGTCTGCCAGGGTAACACCGCTCTCCCTTGCCCGCTTCTTGAACCAGCGCCTAAACATCAGAAAGCCTATGATATTAATCCAGACAAACCACCAGACAACCCCGTTGACCATCATCATGGGAAAGGCCCTGTCGATGGGTATGAGGTAAATATGGATGGCAAAAAGGATTAGAATCAGGGGGAGAAAGAGCCACATCAACAACCCGTTGATCCCGACAAATCTGAAATAGGACTTCCCCGAGCAGGCGTATGCCCCGGAAAAAGGACCCTGGACCGAGCTAAAGAATCTCGTCCTCAGCAGCATGAGCCCCAGGGGAAGAAGGGATGCAAAACAGGCTAACATGGCTGTCAGTGTAGCCCATTCCTTGATCTGCCAGGTCTGGTTATCCGGGTCGATCCAGTATTTCTGCGGGGGATGAAGTGCCTTTTTCATCCACTTCAGGGTCTCGGCGATGGCGGCATGGCTGTGGGATTCCTGGATGTGAATAGTCCTTGGAACAAAAACCCTCCGTGCCGTTCCGTCTCTGAACTCTCCATAGGTCTTGCCGAGTTTTGGATCCTTAACAGGGAAGGCCTTTTCGGTTTGAGGAGTGCTCATCCACTCCTCTTCAAAGTGCCTGGTCCCTGTCATCCTCTTCCGGAACTCGTCCCATCGGCCCAAAATCATCAACATGTTTTTCGGCTGCTTCCGCGTGACATCCATGGTGTAGGCAAAACCGGTTATAACCAGCGCCTTTACCTGCGGGTCTTCCAGGGCCACCTTATATGCCATTTCAGCCCCGAGGCTGTGGCCTATCATGCCTACCGCCTTTGCATTCACAAAGGGGAGAGACATCAGATACTTCAGGGAGGTGCGGCCGCCGTAGGTTTCGTCGAAATCGGGCTCATCCGGGTCTTTGGGGATGCCTGAATTCCCGCGTCCGATCGCGTCGATATTAAGGACAGCAAAACCTCTTTTTGCCAGTTCAATACAGTAGGCGTCACCTGTTTCGCGGTTGTTCTGGTAGCCGTGGATGTACACGATCCCGGGAACACGATCATCAGGCATCGCCCCTCCGGGTTTCAGCAGCTTGGCCCGAACAGGGATCCCGTTGAAATTCTCATACGTTATATTGGTGACCTCAACTCGACCGAAATCGGTTTGTATCAGGGACGACAGAACCACAGAGGACACCATGATCACGAGACAGATGGTAAAAACCATGACAGCCTTATTACCGTGATCGGTATGAAAAAGCCTTTCTGTATTCATTCCTCTCTAAGCCTCCTTCCCCGGTTTCCGGGCCTCGTCGAAGTGCTCCGACCCCGGTTCATCCCTTGGAATCATTATTGTTAAGCCCGGCACCCATTTCTTGATAGGATTTCCTACGTTAGGCATAGGTTAGGAAAAGGGCCTTGAAGTGTCAAAAGAAAAATTTTTTGGGTGTCAGTTCGCCTCAGGAAGATCAAGAACACGGCTGGGGTTACAGCATAGCGGGTCGAATGAGTTTCTTGGTAAATGACACTTCCCGGGGAGAGGTCGGGAAGTGTCACTGTCTAATGGCAGTTTTCTTGCCAGGGGTTTAATCCTTAACCAGCCGAAGTCAGCCCGTTTCCTCAGGGCAGTTCGATGATCATTGCCATTCCCAGGCCGCCGCCCCCACATAATGTGGCCAGTCCGTATTGGACATTGCGCCGCCGCATTTCATAGAGAAGTGTGGTCAACATACGGGTTCCGGTGGCGCCCACAGGGTGTCCCAGGGAGATGCCGCTGCCGTTTACGTTGATGATGTCCCGTTTATCGGTGAGCCCCAGGCCCATCTCACAGGCCAGGTATTGGGCTGCAAAGGCCTCGTTTATCTCAATCAGCCCCAAGTCCGAGAGCTTCATTCCGGTTCGTTTCAGAAGCTTTTCCGTGGCCGGCACGGGGCCCCATCCCATATAGTCGGGATCCACCCCCACCACGCTGAAATCCACCACACGGGCCATGGGGGTGACACTCAGTTCATCGGCCCTGGATTTTCGCATGATCACCATGGCGGCTGCGCCGTCGTTGATGCCAGAGGCGTTGCCCGCCGTGACGGTCCCTCCCTCTTTGAAGTTGGGTTTTAATCTGGCAAGCCTCTCCAGGGTGGTATCGGGTCTTGGATGCTCATCCGTATCCACCACAATGGTTTTCCCCTTACGCCCCTGAAGTTCAATGGGGACGATTTCCTCCTTGAAACGCCCTTCTTTGATGGCGGATACGGCCTTCATATGGCTTTCATAGGCCAGCTGATCCTGGGCCTCACGGCTGATGTTGTACTTCTCGGCCAGGTTTTCCGCCGTGATCCCCATGGCAGGCCCCACTCCGACAGCCGTGACCCCGTCCCACATCATATCTCGCACCACCACGTTGTCCAGGCGGGCCCCCCAACGCAGGGCATCCAGGGTATAGGGAACGGTGCTCATGCTCTCAACACCGCCGGTCAGAAAAACGTCGTTGTATCCCTGTCGAATGGCCATGAACCCCTGAGCCACTGACCACATGGAGGAGGTACACACCCGCATCACCGTAAAGGCCGGGACCTCTACCGGGACCCCGGCCTCAATGGCCGTGACACGGGCCACATTCACTTCGTTTTGGGCACGCTGGTAGCAGCAACCCCAGCCAACATCATCGATCACGGCCGGATCGATATCGGCACGGTTGATGGCTTCCTTCATGATAGGAACACCCAACGGAACATTCCGGGTTTCCCTGAATTGACCGCCGTAGGTTCCGATTGCACTGCGAACTGCCGAGACAATGACCACATCATTTAGATCCATTTTCGACCTCCTTCAAAACTTGTTTAGGTAACGCCCCCGGGCTCAAAGGATTCGGCCAATAATCCCCTACTATGACCGACCGTTGATCCCCAAACCCTGATCCTTTACCCTACGATCGGATCCCGGCCCGGGTTTTAGACCTTCCGTAAGACGTGCTTGCCAAAAACATGCCAAGAGGACGGAGTAAGGAAGGATGGCGTGAAAAGAAGGCTTTCTGTGCAAACACACCCGGCATTGAACAGTATATGGTTCATCAAAAAACAGCATATGGCCTTCTCTTCTGTAACCGACCCCTTTCATTTCTGAAATCGGTGAATGGCTACGGCTCCGATTCCCCCTTTATTCAACCCTCTTTCCTCTCATTGGGTGACGCAGGAAGGCAGCGGCACATTTCTTGCTCTTTAATAAGCCCAAAAATGCCTGGGGTTACCATCAATCCTTTCAGATGCACCGGAGGTCCAATCAGACTCCACCAGGACCGTGGACAACCTCAACCCGAATACAAACCCCATGACCCTATTAGTCCTTGAAAAACTGGCCATCAGTTTTGGTGGCATTCAAGCCCTGTCGGATATCGATCTTCAGATAAAGCAAGAGGAGATCCTGGTCATCATCGGTCCCAACGGTTCCGGGAAGACTACCATATTCAACTGCATTTCTGGCGTTTACCACCCTGATTCGGGAGAAATCCTTTTTGGAAACGAAAACCTTCGAGGTCTTCCTCCTGCATCCATTTCCCAAAAGGGTATCGCCCGCACCTTTCAGAACCTTCGCCTGTTCCTCCATATGTCGGTCCTTGACAACCTCCTGCTGGGAAGACATTCCAAATTCAGGAAGAACCCCATGTCCGCTTTTTTCAGGCTGCGCAGGGAAGAGCTGCGCCACCGGAGGACCGTGGAAGAGATCATGGAATTCCTTGATCTGCAGGCATATCGACAGGCCCTGGTATCCGATTGCCCGTACGGCATTCAAAAACGGGTGGAGATCGGCCGTGCGTTGGCAATGGAACCAAAACTGCTTCTCCTTGACGAACCGATGGCTGGTCTGACCTCTGAGGAAAAGGAAGAAACCGCTTATCGTATTACAGAAATCCGGGGCCGGTACAAGACAGCCATCCTTCTGGTGGAGCACGACCTCAAAACCGCATCCAGGCTTGCAGACAGCATGGTGGCCATCGACTACGGGATCAAAATCGCCCAGGGAACCCCGGAAGAGGTCCAACGAAATGCCCAGGTGATAAAGGCCTACGTGGGCGAGGAACAGGGGGAATGATAGGGTGAAGCCTCTGCTCAAGATTACCAGTATAGAGACCCTCTACTACGACCGCATCTATGCCCTTCACGGTCTGTCCCTGGAAATCCAGGAAAAGGAGGTATTTGCCGTTCTGGGGCCCAACGGGGCAGGCAAGACCACCCTCCTGAAGACCATCGCAGGTCTCCTCAAGGACCAGCCCAAGAAAGGGACTATTCAATTTGAGGGCAAAGGGATCCACAGGTTGGCCCCGGAGCGCATATCCTCCATGGGAATTGTCTATGTTCCCGAGGATCGGGGTCTGTTTCGAGAGCTGACGGTCAGGGAAAACCTGGAACTGGGCTGCTGGGGCCGGAAGGATGCCTGCATTCAACGGGACATGGCCTTTGTTTATGAACTCTTCCCAATCCTGAAGGCCCGATCCGGGCAGCAATCGGAGACCCTCAGCGGCGGAGAACAACAGATGCTGACCATGGCCCGTGCCATGCTGCGGCAGCCCAAGCTGCTGATGCTGGATGAGCCTTCTCTGGGGCTCGCACCCAAGATCAGTCAACAGGTCTACGGTGCCCTTTCACAGATCAGCAAGGCAGGAACCACTATCCTGATGGTGGAGCAAAACGCCAAGATGGCCCTCGGCATTGCGACCTTCGGCTACGTGATGGAATCGGGCCGTATTGTCCTGGAAGGAAATGCCGAGGAGTTACAGGCCAATGAGGATGTTCAGGAGCTGTACTTAGGGCTTGGGGGCGAGACAGCCTCCCCAAAGGGGTGGCGACTCTATAAAAAAAGGAGGACGTGGTAATGGGAAGTCCTCCGGCCACCTTTCCCGCCCTCTTCTTCGAACAGGTTGAAAACCAGAAAGAAAGGGAAGCCCTGAGGCGCAAAGAGTATGGCATCTGGAACAGCATCACCTGGCGGGAGTATGGGCAAAGGGTCAGGGAAACGGCTGCAGGAATGCTGTCCCTGGGGGCAGAGCCGGGCGATTTCATCGCCATTTTGGGGGACAATCGCCCTGAATGGCTGTTTTGCCACCTGGGCGCCATGACCATCGGCTGTGTCACCTGCGGGATCTATCCCACCTCCGCACCCAAGGGCATCAACTACGTCCTTAACCATTCGGAGGCCCGAATCCTCTTCCTCCAGGACGAAGAGCAGCTGGATAAGATCCTTGAGATTCTTCCGGAAACCTCCCTGAAACAGGTGGTGGTCTGGGACCCCAAAGGGCTGTGGGGCTTCTCCCATTCGAAAATCATCTTTTTTGATGAATTCAGGGATCAGGGGGTTTCTTATCTGAAGACCCATCCCCATGGTGTGGATGAACGGATGGCGGCCATTGACCCGGAAGACACCGCCATGGTCATCTACACATCGGGAACCACCGGCCCCCCCAAAGGGGCCTTGATCTCCCACAAAAACATCCTGGCGGTTACCGAATCCTACATGTCGGTGCTCCCGGCGGATTCATCGGACGAGGTCATCAGCTACCTCCCCTTCTCCCACGTCATGGAAAACCTGAGTTCCGTATTCATGGGCATCCATGCGGGACTAACGGTCAATTTCGTGGAAAGCCCGGACACCCTGGCCATGAACCTACGGGAGGTGTCTCCCACCCTCTTTGGCAGCGTGCCCCGGGTGTGGGAAAAATTCGCATCTGCCATGGAAATCAGGATGGCGGATTCAACGCCCATAAAAAAGGTCTTCTTCCGACTTGCCATGGCGGTTGCAAAGAAACGGGTCAGGTTAAAACTCAGGTCCAGAAATTCCATCCCTTTGAGCTTCATCTACTGGCCTCTTTACTGGCTGGTTCTTGTGCACCTCAAAAGACATTCCGGATTAGAGAAGATTCGCTGGGCCCTCTGCGGTGCGGCCCCGGCCGCTCCTGAACTGTTTGAGTTTTTTAACGGGCTGGGAATTCCCCTGGTGGAAGGATACGGCCAGACCGAATCCACCGGCATCATCGCTGTCACCCGGCCGGACAACCCCAGGCTGGGATATGTGGGTGAGCCTATCCCCGGTCTTCAGGTGAAGATCGCCCAGGACGGAGAGATCCTGGTCAAGGGTCCGGGGGTTTTCAAAGGGTATCATAAGGAACCCCAGCTCACCGCAGAAACCATCAAGGACGGATGGCTCTATACCGGAGATGTGGGGGTTATGGAGAATGGTTTTCTGAAAATCCTTGACCGAAAAAAAGACATCCTCATCACTGCAGGGGGAAAGAATATCACACCGTCGCACATGGAAAACAAGCTGAAGTTCAGCCCCTACATTCAGGACGCCATAGTGATCGGCGACGGCAGAAAATACCTGGTGGCCCTCATCCTTATCGATGAAGACAATGTAACCAAATATGCTCAGGACAACCGGATCCCCTTCACTACGTTTGCGGACCTGACCCAGAATCTCCATATTAGAAAATTAATCGAAGGGGAAATCGCCAAGGTCAACAAGACCCTTGCAAGGGTGGAAACCATCAAAAAATTTGCCCTGCTGCCCAGGCGTTTTTATGAAGAAGACGGCGATGTGACCCCCACAAAGAAGGTTAAGCGCCGTTTCGTGGAAAAACGTTACGACCATCTGATCGACCAACTCTACCGGGGATAGGAAGGCATGGATCTCGTTAAGAGCTACAGGCAGGAACTCCAACTGATTCGAAAACCATGGACCCGTGTGTGGGTGGCCTTCCTGTTGTTGATGCTCCTTGCACTGCCTTTGGTTACACCCGAATATGTGGCCCACACCGCCGCCTTGATCTTCATCTACATGATCGGGGTCCTCGGGCAGAATCTCCTCATCGGGTATACGGGGCAGATCTCCTTTGGCCAGGCTGGGTTTCTGGCCATCGGGGCCTTCACCTTCGGGCACCTGAGCAGAATGGGGGTCCCCTGGCCGTTAGGCCTCCTCTGTGCAGGGATCGTGTCGGGCATTTTCGGCGTCCTGGTAGGATTCCCTTCACTTCGGCTGAAAGGACCCTACCTGGCCATCGTGACCCTGGGCTTCGGCATTGCGGTCTACCAGGTCTTTGTGAATTATGAATGGCTCTCCGGGGGCCGAATGGGGCTGATCGTACCCAGACTCACGCCCCCCTTCGGTCTGTCCGAGACCCTATTCAACTACTATTTCAACTTTCTGTTTGCTATCCTGTTTACCCTGCTTACCTACAATATTATTTCATCCTATATGGGCCGGGCCTTTATCGCCATACGCGACAACGACATCGCAGCGGAAGCCATGGGTGTTAGCCTTACCAGGTACAAGCTCATCTCCTTTGCCGTCAGTTCCTTTTACATGGGCATCATGGGAGGCCTCTACGGTCTTTTCCTGGGATATCTGGAGCCCAACATGTTCACCTTTGCAGAATCCATCACCATTTTCGTGGCCGTCATCATCGGCGGTCTGGCCGCCGTGGAAGGATCCATCATGGGAGCGGCCTTCGTGATCCTGGTCCCCCAGGTCTTCAGTTCCTACAAAGAGATGGTGCCTGCCATCTTCGGGGTCACCATCATCCTCATATTGATCTTTGAGCCCATGGGGCTCTACGGGCGGTGGTTCAAAATGAGACTCTACTTTCGAAATTGGCCCTATCGCTAAATGGCGTGTGAGGGCTTTTAGGGGAGGTTCCGGGAGGGGGAGAACCGATGACAAATTTTCTACAATACGCCGTTGGCGGGTTTGCGACGGGGAGCATCTATGCCCTGGTCGCGTTGGGGCTTGCCCTGATCTATCGCTCCACACGGATTCTCAATTTTGCCCATGGTGACATCACCACGGCGGGGGCCTTTGTGGCATTTGCGCTGCTGGGAATCGGCCTTCCCTTTGCCCTGGCCTTTGGGGCCGCCCTTCTCTCCGGGGCCCTCATCGCCATCCTTTTCTACTTCTGTGTCCTGGTGCCGGCCCAGAGGCGTGAGGCCACCCAACTGAGCCAGATCATCCTCACCCTCGGTCTGGGGCTGATCCTTCAGAGCCTGGTGGCCTATTTCGGGGGAAAGGAACCCCAGCCCTTTCCCTTTCCACTTTCAGATATTGAGATCTATGACGTGGGCGGCGTTGTGATCAGCCAACTGAGCCTCGGGATTCTGGGGGCCGCCCTGCTGGCAAGCCTGCTCTTTTACCTGCTGGTCCAGAAGACCCGCCTGGGGCTGGCCATGCGGGCCACTTCGGAAAACCTCCCTGCGGCCCAGACCATGGGCATCCCTACCCGCAGGATCCTGGCCTTCAGCTGGGGTATGGCCGCGCTCTTGGGGGTCATTGCGGGACTCTTTCTGGCTCCTCTGCTCCTGCTGGATCCTTTTTTTATGCTTGAGCCCTTTTTGAAGGGCTTTGCAGCGGCCATTCTGGGCGGGTTAAACAGCCTGCCCGGGGCTATTGTGGGAGGTCTCATTCTCGGGGTGGCGGAAGCCCTGGCAGGGGGATATATATCCATTGCATTCAAGAACACGCTCGCCTTTCTGATCATTATTGCCGTGCTCCTGGTCCGTCCCGAGGGACTTCTGGGAAAAGAATTCGTGGAAAGGGTTTAAGCGTTTTTTTAATTCGGTTGTCAGCGGAACAGGCCATATGAAATTCGAAAAGAAAGGAGGTGGCTAGTCCAGGGGTTTTAACCATTAACCATCAAATTTTTTCAGGAGGGTGAATCATGAGAAAAATTATATTTTTGATCATCTTGTTGCTCGTTTCCATTTTTCTTCCCGCGGTGACCTTTGCCGCGGACAAGGTCCCGGGCGTGACCGACAGCGAGGTTGTCATCGGCATCACCGTGCCCATGTCCGGACCCGCGGCCCTATGGGGCGGCATGGGCCTTGGAAATCTCGCGTGGGCCCAGCACATCAACGATCAGGGGGGCATCCACGGAAGGAAGATCAAGGTCGTCTTAAAAGACGACGGCTACAACCCGGCCCGTGCCCTGGCAAATCTCAAGGGGATGAAAAACGATGTGTTTGCCTACGGCTGTGTGATCGGCTCGGCCATCGCCAACGCCTCCAAGGACTTTCTTTTGGATAGCAAAATCCCGGTGGTGCATGTACACGCCAACCCAAGGATGTGGGTGGGGGTTGCTCCGGAAAAGATGCGCCATATCTTCATCGCCTATCCCGACTATGTGGATGAGGCCGAGGCCATTACCCAGTTTGCCGTCAATGACGTGGGGGTGAAGAAAATCGCCCTCTTCGGACAGAACGACGGCTGGGGAAAATCGGCCAAGGAAGGCATTGAACGGGGCATGAAGAAACTCACAGGGAAGGCTGAGTTCGTGGGGTTTGTCCCCTATGAAATTACGGAGCGGGCCCTGGGCAGCCACGCCATGAAGCTGAAGGAAACAGGGGCTGACGCGGTCATCATCTACGGCGCCCCAACCCAGGCGGCCCTGATCCTCAAAGAGATGGCCAAGGTGGGATATCGACCCAAGATTTTTACCGCCAACCCGTTAGGGGATCCGCTCATGTACAAGATCGCGGGCAAACTCTGGGAAGGGGCCTATCCGGCCGTATCCGCCAATGTGGCCATCCCCGGTGTGGAGCCCGCCGGCGACAAGGTGGCGGATATCCTCGTAAAGTATCAAAAAAAGCTTGCAGGGATCAAGTTTCTGGGGGTAACCGGCGCCACCACAATGATGCTCATTGCCGAGGGATTGAGACGGGCAGGCCCCAATCTCACCCGGGAGTCCTTTACCGAGGCCATGATGGGTCTCAAGGATTTCAGACCTGAAGGGATGGGCGGACCAATCACCTTTGGTCCCAAACGTCACCACGGGCTCAATGCCATCCGGATGGCCCATGCTGAGGATGGAAAGCACGTCCCAGTGACCGATTATATTATTTTCGAACCGCTGTTCTAAGGTTGCCGGTATTACACCCGCATCGGGCGACTCCGGCAAAAGGGTGTTAAAACCGGGGCGGTCTTTTTCAGAGGTAAACAGAGGAATGGCTAATGATCCACATTAATGAAAAGCACTCGGGTTGGGACACCGTCCTTTTGGGGGTGGACGGGGTGTTGGATCAGCGGTCTGTCCCTGTTCTGGAGGAGGTCTGCCATCGTCACCTGAAAGGACAAAAGGAAATCGTGTTGGATCTGGAGGGCCTGCTGCATATTACCCGCGAAGGGCGTAAATTCCTTCAAGAGATCGAAGACCGGGTGGGGATTCTGAATGTCCCGGAATTCGTTAAGCTGGCCCCCAGGTCCTGATGCGACCGCTTTCACGATGCTCAGAAAAAATGAGGTCCCCGAAGCCCCGCACAAGCCGGTCCGGGGTTCCTCCTGGTCTCATGGACCAGGCTCTTTTCCAATGATGATGGACTCGACTTCTTGTCCTCTCATCATTATTGGAAAAGAGACGGATAAACGCAAAAAGAGAGCTTGAATGGGGTGTTAACCGTGAATGTAAGGAGGTTTGATGATGACGAGTTACGGCAAGATTTATAAGTTAACTAAAGAGGGTGAACTGGGAATTGTAACCTTTGATGTTTCGGCCGAGGGCATGAACACCTGGACCCGGGAGGCCATCGATGAGGCAGGGGGCCTGATTGAGGACCTGGAAAAAGCGAGCGATTTGAAAGGCGTCATTTTCATCTCAGGGAAGCCGGAAAACTTCCATGCAGGTGCCAATCTGAACCTGCTCGATGAAATGAAAGACCCCGAAGACACGGCCAAGGCCATGGGCGTTTTTCACACCATGTTCAACAGGCTGGAGGCCTTGCCTTACCCCACGGTGGCGGCCATACACGGCCATTGCCTTGGGGGCGGACTGGAGTTCGCCCTGGCCTGCACCGCCAGAATCGCAAAAGAATCAAAGACCACCTTGATCGGGCTACCCGAATGCAGTCTGGGCATCTTTCCCGGAGGTGGGGGGACCCAGAGACTGCCCCGCCTCATCGGCTACGGCGCCATCGAACTCATCTTAAAGGGAAAAATGTTACCCGCCGCAAAGGCTCACAGCACGGGAATTGTCGACCTTCTGGTTGGTCCGGAGGGCGATCTTCTAAAAGAAGCCATCCGATTCACGGAAAAGATCGCAGCCGATCCGAACACTCTTCAGCGGAAAGATCAGGATTTCTCACAGATCGACGCGGTGGCGGACATGGCCCGTCAGGAAGTCCTGAAGGTCACCCGGGGACGGGAGATCCCCGGTCCCATGCTGGCCATCAAGGCGATCCAGGAGGGGGCTAAGGTCACGCTGGAAGAGGGGTTGAAAATCGAAAAGAACCTCTTTGTGGAGGCGGTGCTCTCCAACCAGGCCAAAGGGGGTATCCATATCTTTTTCCTCAAGACCATGAGCGACAAGCCCAAAAACATGATGACCAAGGGTTTTGAGCCAAAACCGATCAACAAGGTGGGCATCCTGGGATTCGGAACCATGGGGCGGGGCATCATCATTGATATTCTTCGGAACACCCAGATCCCGGTGGTGGTCAAAGATGTGCCTCAGGCACTGGAGCCCGGGAAGACTTTCGTAAAAAAGATCCTGGAAAAACTGGCGGAGAAGAAGAAATTGAAGGCCCCGGTGGAAGACCTCATGGGCCGTCTGACAGTCACTTCGGAATACGGCCAGGAACTCAAAGAGGCCGACCTGGTTGTTGAGGCGGTTTTTGAAGATATCAAGGTGAAAAAGGAGGTCTATGAAGAACTCTCCCAACTGGTGAAGGAGGACTGCATCATCGCCTCCAACACCTCTTCCATTCCCCTCAACGCAATGGCTCAATATGTGAGCCGGCCCGAACGGTTTGGTGGTGCCCACTTCTTCTCGCCGGTCTGGCTGATGCAGCTGGTCGAGGTGATTCAAGGGGCGGAAACCAGCAGGGAAACCGTGGATAACCTCCTGAACTTTGCCGCTCTGATTCGAAAACGGCCCATTGTCTGCAAAGACCATCCCGGATTCGTGGTCAATGCCGTGCTCTTTCCCTATTTTATGAAATCGCTGGAATTTCTGGAAGCGGGAAACACCATCGAGAATATTGACGGGGCATTCACCCGGTTCGGATTGCCCGTGGGCCCCATCAGACTCATGGATGAGGTGGGGATTGACATCAGCTATAATGTGCTCAAGGGCAAAGGCATGGAACAGGGCACCCTGAAGAATGTGGTCGGTGACGGGCGAATGGGATTCAAAAAGTCCGGAAAGGGATTTTTTCTGGAAGACGGCAGTGTGGATCCGACCGTGCTCCCTCTCATCTCTCTCAAGGAAAAACGGGAGATATCCGCCGAGCAGATGCAGACCGAAGTGCTCACCGAGATGGTGAAAATCGGCCACGCTCTCCTTGAAAAGGGGATTGTCAGCGATCCTCGAATGATCGATATCGGGATGATCTGGGGGACAGGCTTTCCAGCGGACCGGGGAGGCCCCATGAAGTGGGCTGACCTGATCGGTCTCAGCGACGAGCTTTTCGGAAAGACGTTCTATTAGACCATGGGATACAAAGTCATTCAATGGGCCACCGGGTCCATGGGAAAAACCTGTTTGCGGGCGGTTATCGATCACCCCGACTTGGACCTGGTGGGTCTTCTGGTGTACGGGGAATCCAAGGCGGGACGGGATGCGGGAGAGATCGCCCGTCGTGATCCCACCGGCGTTACGGCCACGCGAAGTATGGATGAAATTCTCGCGCTGGATGCCGATGTGGTCCTCCACTGCCCGCGCATTCAACCCCCGTACACGCATCATAACAAAGACATTTGCCTTCTTCTGGCCTCTGGGAAAAATGTGATCAGCATCAACGGGCACAGTTTCCCCAACCATTGGGGTCCCGAATATGTGGAGGAGATCAACGAGGCCTGTTCCAAGGGTGGTACAACCCTCTTCGGCACCGGTCTGAACCCGGGGTTTATCACCGAAAAAATTGCCGCCGCGGCCACCGGTCTTTGCACCCGGATCGATCGCATTCATGTGGGCGAGATCGTGGATTGCACCTCGGTCCCCAACCCCAATTACGTCTTTAATGTCCTGGGTTTCGGTGCAAACCCAAACGAGGTGGATCTCAACGAATCATCCTGGGCCCCCGCAGAACTCATGACCGGGATGTATTCGGAGGTGGTGGCGCAGTTGGTGGAGCGGCTCGGTCTTACACTAGACCGAGTGGAGTCCGACCATGAGGTCCTGCCCGCTACCAGAGACCTTGAAATCGCCGCAGGACGAATCAAGAAAGGCACGGTCTCCGTGACCCACTGGCGCTGGCACGGTATTGTGGAGGGGAAACGTTTCTTCACCCTGTCCATTCGATGGATTATGGAGAAAGAGCACCTTGCGGAGAAAAACTACAATCTGTGGGATGTAAAGATTCACGGCATCCCAGGAGTCGAGATTTCGGTGAATCTGGTGACGCCGGAAGACACCGGTTACAGGACTGTGGGCGAACAGTACGCCGTGGCCGGATCGGTCATCAACAGCATCCCCGCTGTCTGCGCCGCACCCCCGGGTGTAATGCGAATCCCGGTGTTTGCGCCTTATCTGCGGAGATTCAATTAACAGGTCCTTCCTTTTGATTTCAGCTTCATTTCTTTAATTTTTTTCAATACTATAAAAATTTTGCGCCGTAGGCAGTCAAACACCTCCTTCTCCTTCTATGCGGGACTATAGACAAAACCCTATTTAGATATCCCAGGTTTTCATTCCACGAGCTTTGATAGGCCTTCCCATGATATATTTCAAACGTCGGCTCACGCGTCTGAATGATGATATTACAAAGTTTGCCTTAGCTGACCTTCATGGCAGATAT
>JACKQG010004599.1_pt1 | contig 15913 bp, 8 predicted proteins | sample 8237621 | NCBI WGS metagenome assembly JACKQG01 (sample SAMN15677084, study PRJNA649215) | marine metagenome | biome: marine; feature: Black Sea; material: saline water; isolation source: suspended particulate matter (SPM) from the Black Sea western gyre | collected 2013-06-09/2013-06-10 | depth... | reverse complement strand
CGAACCCATGAAGATCGAATTTCGTAACATTCGGCTAAAACAGTTTTAACAGTAGCCAGTAGTAGTCTCCGGTTGTGAGAAAACCATTTTATTGACATATTTGATCAGCGACAATTATTCTTACCGTCGAACGATAGTTAAAAATACCGTTCGTAGATAAAGGTCGGCACACTTTTGGATTGAGCCTCTAAGGCAAGCCAGATCATATAAATCTTATTGACAATGAAAAGTCGATAAGTTACAAAACGAGCGGGCAAATAACTATTTTTTTCTGGAGGTACACATTATGAAACACCAAACATTTTTCAAGGCAATCCTGTATTGTTCGCTGATGCTTCTGATCATGTTCTCGGCACAGGTTAAGGCTCAGTCGTCTCAATCTCGCGGAGGGTTATACGGCGACTGGCAGATCAAGTACGAGGCTGGCGAAAGACAGAGGGAAGCGATTATTTCGTTTTCCCGCGACAGTGAGGGGAACCGGACCGGTCAGTGGATCAGTTTCATGGGACTTAGCGAACTGAAAGACCTAGAGTACGAAGACGGTCAACTAAGCTTCTCGCGAGTCAGTCGCGGTCGTGAGGGTGAATCCACTACGACAAAGTTTACGGGAACGATTCAGGACGGCAAACTCTCCGGAACCATGTCAAGTGACAGAGGAGAATACAAGGTCGAGGGCAAGCCGAGCCCCCGAATTTCCCGCGCAGTCGGGAGCTGGCAAATGACGCTCAAAACGGATGAACGGGAGTTCAACTCGACGATGGTGGTTAAGGCCGACAAGGAAGGCAAGCTCAGCGCCGAATGGCAGAGTGAGCGGGGTAGCATTGAAATCCCTGAGCTGCAGTACGAGCGCGGCAACCTGAGTTTCAAGATGGAAAGGAAGACTGAGGATCGCCAGTGGCAGGCGAGCTTCGAGGGAAGCATCGAGAGAGAAACGGGCACTCTCACCGGCGTACTCAAGTCTGATAGAGGAGAGATAGAGGCAGTTGGAAAACGCGCCGGCACGGCGCTCATTGGCACTTGGAATATCGAATCCACATCCGAGCGGGGCGCCCGCAAACAGAGGCTGATAGTCAATCCGGACATGAGCGCACTGTACGGGGCCATTCCCATCAAGGAAGTCAGTCTTGAAGGTGACGTTGTGAGTTTCAAGATCGTTCTGGAATTCGGGGATCAGACATTCGAGATGGGCTTTAAAGGCAAATTGTCAGATACGAAACTTACAGGAGAACTGACAAGTTCCAGAGGCAGCCAGAAGATAACTGGCACAAAAGCCGTCCGTACATTCAGAAGGCGTAGTGCCTCGTGAATGAAGCATAGTCCAATTGAGCCTGCCGGATCAATCTTCGGCGGGCTCTCTTTTTTTCAAAGGAAGACCGTGATTTGACCGGAGCTTCTCATGAGTTTCAGATCTTCACCAAACCAGCCGGCCCCATTTGTAATCTGAATTGTCACTATTGCTACTACCTTAAGAAGGAACAGCTCTATCCGGAAAGTGAGTCGTTTTGCATGCCCGATGATGTTCTGGAGCAGTACATTGTTCAGCACATCAATGCTTGTCCTGAATCACTAATCCGCTTTTCCTGGCATGGTGGCGAACCAACAGTGCTGGGATTGGACTACTTTCGTAAGATTGTGTCGCTTCAGCGCAAGCACAAACCGTGTAACCGGAGCATTGCAAACGGAATTCAGACCAATGGAACTCTGCTTGATGATGAATGGTGCCGCTTTCTTGGGGCGGAAGGCTTTGCTGTTGGATTAAGTCTGGATGGGCCACAGGAAATACATGACCGGTACCGTCGCAACAAAGACCGGAAGCCCACACATGAAAAAACAATGCGTGGCTATGAACTTTTGAGAAAGTATAAAGTTTATTTCGACATGTTGTGTGTGGTGAATTCATATAATGTCCAATACCCAACCAGGGTGTACCAATTTTTCAGGCAGATCGAAGCCCCATACGTGAGTTTTCTGCCTATGGTCGAAGCAAAGTCGAACGCCGAAAGCGGTGTCAACCCCCTTACAGTTCCCGATGAAGCCTGGGGCACTTTTCTGTGCACCATTTTTGATGAATGGGTGAGCCGTGATATCGGGCAGATCAAGGTGCAGATTTTCGAAGAGGCTGCAAGGACAGCCTTTGGGCAGGAACATTCGCTGTGCATCTTTCGACCGACATGCGGTGATATTCCGGTTGTAGAACACAACGGTGATTTCTTCTCATGCGATCATTTTGTTGATGCTGAACACCGCCTTGGAAATATCCGGGAGACTCAATTAGTGGATTTGCTCGAGTTACCGGCGCAGAGAGCATTCGGGCAGGCCAAATTGGATACATTACCCCGTATAGTACAAAAAGGCGAAAGAGACAGATATTAGCAATATATCTCAGCTCATCAACGCTCAGTGACAACTACCTCTTGAGCAGTTCATCTCTGAGCCTGTTGATCATATTGTTTGGGCAGTCCAAGACTCACGGAAAGATCGTGTGGGCCAAAGCCGGTCCTCTGCCTGCCTCACTTCCCTTCTTCAAAAGCCAGATCTCGGTGATCCGCGATTGCTGACGCCAGTTCAGATGAGCCTCTTCCGGCCGGTCCCAGGTTACTATGATTTGTCCGCTTCGCACGGCATCCTGAGGAACAGGGAACTCCTTGAGTTCGCCGATCCCGCGACCATAAGCTGTCGGAGTCACGCGATTCTGATTAATCCGGGTCAGAGCGTCTCCGTATCCCGTGATGCGGATCACATAGCTGGCGTTCGGGTCTATCCGTTCATATCTCAGGGCAATAGGCCAATCCATGCTCACTTGCCAGGAGAGCCGCTCGCGGCTAAAACCGTTGTTCCACCACCAGTAACCAGGATTCGGATTGCGAACCAACAGAGGATCCGTATCCCATCCCTCACCTCGCACTACATGGAGGCTCTTCTCAACGTTGCCCACGTCATCATAAAAACAGCCCGGCCCGGGATTTTCCCAGGAACGAATTTCTTCCAACCGCTTCAACTTCTCCTGCTCTGACTCCATCGCACGGATCTTCGCAAACTCGTCCTCTAACCACCAGCGGTTGTTCAAGGGATAATCGATATAGTCCAAGACTGCTCCCCGTTCGGGGCCGCTGGCCTGGTGTTTCTTAACGCTCGTCTGCAGACCGATGCTCTGGAAGAGGGCATCGCACAATTCCACAATGTGTCGGCGCAGTTCCAGCGCGGGCGGATTCTTAGTGGCGCGATCGAGGAGCTGTTGGGCATCGTCCATGACCTTCGAACTGCCAGCAACCCGGGCTTTGGCCAGTGCGGCGTTCGCCTCATTCTCAAGTCCCGTTTCATAAAGGAGCCGTCGCCGTGTGTAAGCATCGTAGAAGCTACGAAGCAGGCACAACTGCCAGCGCCAGTTGTTCTTCAGGTCCGGCGCCTTGGCCTCCAGGTTTTGCCAGTGCGAAAGTGTACTCTCCACGGCCACGTTCAGGGACAAGGCACCGTCCCAATTCTTCTCGAGTGCCAGAATGCCGTCTGCGACCGGCTCAGCCAGATCCGGCCGAAAGAAGACTTTCGCGTAGTCCTTCAGGATCTCTCTTACATCCGCCTGCGGATCCCAGCCTTGCGCACTCCAGATCACCTTGTTCACATCATCGTGAATTCCATCGGAATAGGTGAGGAAACCATCCGTATAGGGTGCCAGCCAATTGTGGAGATGGGCGTAGTATGTTGGCCGGGGATTCGGACACTCCCGACCAAGGGTCAGACTGAAAGCCGGGTCCCACCAGGGAACGGGATATTGACACCGTACACAGTGGGTGATGTCGGGGTAATGACGCAGTCTATACGTCTTCGACAGGTGATTTCTCGTTTCCAGGATTGGCGGGCTCGACGGCCCAGCCACCAGTCCTCCCAGCCAGTCGGGTTGTTGCTGATCGATGTACCGGTAGACTTCGTCAATTTGCGCGTCGCTGAACCATTGGAGTGACAGCCACACCCTCGCATCCGGATGCAGAGCCATGAGGCGTTGACCGATGTCCACGAGAAATGGCAGTAGCAGTTCAGGGGGATTTTCACCGGGATCGCCACCCGGCACGAACACCGCATCGAGCCGAGGGCACACTCGGTACAGTGCCACATGCTTCTCAAGTTCAGCTTCACGTCTTGCCCCATCCCGCAGGTCAAATACAACCGGCGTCCACACCCAGTAGTCAAGATCATAATGGTCGCATATCTTGCTCAGGATTCTGTTCATCTGATCCCGTGGGACTGTCATGTGCGGACTCACCTGATCATCCTGAAACGGGATGTTTTCGATACAGTTGCAACCGAACAGTATCAGATCCCGGATGTACTGCTCGTAGGTAGCGGCATTCCAGGCATCGTAGGAGTTGGCCCTGGCCCGATAGCCCAATTGATGGCCTCGAATGGGATAAGCCGGCGAAGTCGAAATATCCGTTGCCTCTGCCAGAGAAACGCAGCCGGGCCCCCAATCAAGCAGTCTCAAAAGGCGTCCTGTTCCGAAGAGTATACCTCTGGCATCGGCACCGATGATCCAAACCACCGGCGTGTCTTGGCTGTCCCGTCTTACACAAATCCGATATCCCTCTTTCTTGTGCTCAGTCACATCCCGGCCGTCGCGGCATGGAACTGCCAAGCCACAGAGTTCATTTTCCGCCATGGAAACCATGGCAATCACCGGTGCGTCGCCGGAACGCTCGCTTGATATCTTCCACGTCAGTCCGGTGCGTTTCTGCACTTCCTGCTGCAACATATCGGCGGCTATGATCTCAGTCTTGACATGCGGTTTCTTCGCAGTCAGTATCACGGCATTCCGTAAGTCGAGATCTACAGCTCTTGCGGCCTGCGTCCCAAAGGCCACGATGAAGATAGACACAGAGACGCATAACATTCGCAATCGAGAGCATGGCATCATCCTTTGCTCCTTTAAAAGCCCCGGTTCAAGACCACTCGTCCGTCACTGTCAACGAATGCCATTCATATTACTGTCATCTCCCTTGGGGTTCAAGAAGTACTTCATTGCAAATATTTGATTATCCAAAACATGCAGTAAACAGGTCTGCGCCATGGACGTTGAACTGGCCACGGACAATATCAATTACTGGGTGGTCCCTGATCTCAGCCCTTGGATGGGTAAAGACCTGCTCATGCGCACGCACCAACACCCCCTTGCTAATACACACATCCTTAATCGGATAAGACACTAAAAACCGAGGTCTTCGCCATTGTGGATTGCCAGACCAATTTGCTCGACCCCACCTTTCCGGCCGTTATACCACAGCAGCCAGCGGTTGGCTGGCTGCTCATATATAGCGAAAGGTTTGTAACAGGCATCCTCATCCCAGGAGCCTCTTGTCGGGAAGATAATAGGATTGGCAGGATGACGCTCCCAGTCGGTGACGCCATCGCGTGAGCGAGCCAGGCCGATCTGGGCGTGGTGCTCGTCACGAAAACCAATGTAGAACATAATGTGCCAGTCGCCGGCAGGGATTACCTGGCAGGCAGTGACTTTGTGCTGCTCCCACTCGTTATTTGAGTCGGCCGCGAAAACCGGTGTGTCCTTGTGCTTCGTCCAGTGGAGTCCATCCGGGCTGGTGGCATAGCCGATTGCATTGGGCTCGTACTGCTCCCCCGCGGAGTACCACATCCGGAACAGTTGCCTGTTCTCATTCCAGAGCACGTGCGGGCACATTACAGCGACGTTTTCCCATGGTTCTTCAGGTGACAACACCGGCTCAGCCGAGCGTCGTGTCCAATCAATGCCATCAGGGCTGGTCGCGTAACCAATCCAACTGTGACCCCTGGCCTGGCCTGTGTACCACATGTGATAACCGTCTTGAAGTTTTATCACGGCGGGGCGATTGATATCACCTTCCCAATTCGTGTCGCTGCTGGGCCCCAGAACGATCTGCGGCCTGCTCCAATTGATGCCGTCGCGGCTCTCGACCAGCGCGACGGATCGCTTCGGCCGCCAGGAGAACCACATGCGATAGGTATCAACTTCCTTGAGCAGCGTCACGTCGAAGCATGTCCCGAGCCTGCCGCCAAGAACGGGACCGCCTTCGTACTTGGTCCAGCCCGCTGAGGTTCCCTCCGCCGAAGTCGGCAGCGTGCCTGTAATGCGTTTGATTGAATCCGTGCGAGCGATCTCGGCGCCATCGGCGAACATGCGAAGCCCTTTACCTCGCCCATATTTCTGTCCCGTTCTGTCCCAGAGAATGGTGAGTATATGCCCGTGGTAGGCAACATTGTCCAAGCAGAACCAGTCCCATGCATCGGAAGGAATCAGCGGATTGACTTCGACGATGTTGTCCGACCTCGGACGTAGGCCTATCAGGCCCGTGATGACCAAATCGCAGTATGTCGAATGGTTGTAGTCCTTGCCTCGCTCTTTGCCACCTTTGCCTGGGTCCCAGGTACCGTTCTTCCAGGCCTTCAATCGTGTACGAGCAATCCAGTCGCCCGTGTAAGGGTTGAGATTCTCGTCTATCCAAGGAATGATGCGGCCATCCTCGCGCCTGATGCGATGGCTCTTGGTGTAGATTTGCAGCATCCGGAAGTAATCAGCTTTTGTGATGACGGTCTGTTCATAATTATTGAGTAGATTTGCCAAAGCTGTAAGGGTTATAGAAGTTGCAAACGGCCAGCTCGGTCCATTCCATTGGCATTCGTGTCCATTATAGGAAATGGCAAACCGAGGGTGTCGCTGCTCTGCCGTCGTAGGGCCGAATGGGGTATAGAAACCGTTCGGATCTATGAGTTGTTTCCACGCCTGCTCATGGCCCGTATCGGGCAAGTTGACGTACCATGGTGTATAACCATGCAGCTCACGAACATCGACAAGCTTTTCTTTATCTCGCGGCAGAGTCTTGAAGAACTTAGCGTTTTTATCCCAAAGCTTACTTTGGACAAGGTTCTTAATTTTCTCGGCCTTCTTACAGAATTCATCTGCAATATCTTCCTGACCTGTAAGCAATGCAATGTTGGCTATAGCCACGGCATCACCGTACATATAAGAATTAATAGTGGCACGTTTTCCACTGCCACCAATTGAGACTTCCATACCGTCACGGTCGTCTATTTGCCAGAAAAGCCCATCCGGTTCAAGTCTGCTCTTTTCCCATTCTCTGTAATTATTAACAAGATCCGGCAGAAGATCGACGATAAGGCTCTTATCCAACGTTACCAGATAGCTGGCCCAAAGGGCATCAGCAGCCCAAAAGCTGTAACTTCGTACACTGCCACCTTTACGAAACCAGAACACAGCATAGTCGTTAAGGTACTTGGGGGTATGGAGCCACCGCCCCTCATAGAAATGGTGCCCGGCAGGGCAGCTGATGGTGTTGTGTTTGCCCGACCATCCTACTTTAGGAAGAAATTCGGTTATTACAAAGCCATTTGTTGCAAGTTTGATGTGCTTACGGTAAGTCCACCAGCGAAAGTAATATGTCTGCTCGAAGTCCTTATCGGGGCATTCAAAAAGTGGTATATTTACTCTGAGAAATTCCCAAGACTTTTCATTTGGGATGTGCTGGATATAGAGCTCCTCATCGTTCTCGTTGAATGTGTCCACATGGTGCTCAAAAGAGGTAGGATTAAGCACAGCAGGCCCTTGTATATAATCGGCTGCGAGCAAAGTCGCTGTTAAGAACATCGCTGTCACGGCCCAAATAATAGTGCCGGTCCTAATAGCTCTGATTTTTAGAACAATCATGAACTTTTCCTTTCTTTTTCCGAAGGCACATTACCAGCCTGGATTTTCTGCTATTTAGCCATGAATCACTTTAGGTAGCATATCAAATCCGGCAGTATGTATCAATCTTCATAAGCTGCGTCTGAAACTACAATCTTGTGATTGTGGGTATTTAGTCTTCATCTTACGCAACGCCAGCTTTGTTTCTCTCAAGTTATGTGACCCTAAAGCATCAAATACAACTCTCACGCTCTTATTTCTTTGAAGTAGCCCCAACGCTGTCGCCTTGACCGCATCTTCTATTTGTTCATGCTTAATACTGGAACGGTTTTATATTAGAAAAGGATACCGGTAATATCATCACTACTCTCGCTCAAGTCTATAAGTGCACACGCTTTACTTTTTCAGAATCGTATCTGCTTGGTTCTAATATGGACGTATATGATATATCAGATGTGGATAATTGACTTAGGTCTCAAGTCTTACACGCCAGACACCGTAAAAAATGGGCCATCACCAGATGGTTACCGATTGACAGCCGATCTCAGGGAGTGTACCTTAATCTGTATCGATAAGTTATGTGCGCGACCGAAATCCTCTGCTTTACGGAGCTATAGCCATATGAAACACCAAACACTTATCTGCTTCATCGCAATCCAAACCTTTGTTTGCATACCTTGTCTGCCTGGCGCCGGGTCCACAATCGCCGGTACCATTGACGATTTTGCTCCCGGGCATGTTCGGGCGGCCACGTACGTGGTTGACCAAGCGGCCCCCGGCGCAGCCGACACCAATCCCGGAACTGAGGAGATGCCCTTCAAGACCGTACAGCGGGCGGCGGATATGGCCAAGCCGGGTGACACCGTCTATGTCATGGCGGGCAAGTATGACGAACGGGTCAAGGTGAAGGCTGGCGGCACTAAGGGCAAACCTGTTGCCTTCATGGCGATGCCCCGGCGTTCGGCGACCGTGAGCGGCTTCGACCTGGAGGCGAGTTACATCCGTGTAGAGGGCTTCGAGATCACGGACGACAAGCCGGGCACGGCTGTCCAACTGCGCGCCAGCCACTGCGAAATCCTGGACAACTACATCCACGATATGATGGTGGGGGTCAACGGGACGGTCGGCAAGCCGAGTGCCGATGGCAACACCCGTGACTATTCTGCGGTAACGCACAACCGAATCGCCTATAACAAGGTTTATCACTGCGAGTACGGCTTCATCCTGGGCGGTGAGGACTGGCTGGTTGAGAACAACGAAGTCAGCCGCCTCTTCATGTACGCTCCCGGCAACAGGTATGACGACTGCGATTACTCGCGGTTCTTCGGTAAAGGCTGCATACAGCGGTACAACTATTATCACGGCAGCACCCGTCAGGAGATCAAGACAGCGCACGTCGATTGCCTTCAGACCTTCACGAACAACGGCGAGATCGCGATGGATCTACTCTTCGAGCACAACACCTGTTTTGATTTCCATCAGATGTGCATGGTTGAGAGTGCACCGCACATCGGCAGCGTGCGGGGTTGGACCTTCCGGCACAACATCGTCTCGACCAACTCACCGACGATGCGAGGGGGCTGGGGGCCGGACATCATTCAGACGCTCGACGTGACGATCGAGAACTGTACCATCTCGACGGTGAATTGGGCGACCATCGGCCTGCGAGGTAAGGAATCGACCGGCGGATTGATCCGCAACAATATCCTCTGCGAGGCGGAGCGGGCCGTCGTTGACGGCGACCAGCACTTCTCCGCGGCCAATCCGGTCATCGAGTACAACCTGACGTTCAAGACTGCTCCGTTGGCGGTCGAGACGAACATCAACGGCAAGGATCCGCTATTCGTGGATCCCCGGAAGCGGGATTTCCGACTGAAGAATGGCAGTCCGGCCATCGGGGTCGGCAAGGGCAGTGTGACAGTCGGAGCCCTGGAGTACCCCAACGTGTATTACGTTGATCCTCGTCACCCAGCCGCCAAGGATGAACCGGCTTGGGGCTATCCGGCCGTGCCGCTGGCGAGTCTGGCCAAGGCGTGCGCAATCGCTCAGCCAGGAGAGACAATCGTGCTGCGGGGCGGAATATATCGCGAGGTCTTGGCCCCGAAAAACGATGGCGTGACGGTCCTCGCCATGAAGGGTGAGAAAGTGACGATCAGCGGGGCAGATCTAATCGAAGGCTGGAAGCGCGAGGTAGATGGCAGTTGGTCGGCGAACTTGGTCACCGAACCAAAGAAACTGCTGCGCGACGGCCAGTCGTGGAGCAGTTTCAGTTATGACAGGGCAGCCAAGCGAATCATAGTGAAATCGGGCGGTGACCCTCGGATGCACATCTTCGAGACGGTCCTGCGGGAGCAGGTTATCGACCTGATCGGCAAGAAGAACGCAAAGATTAAAGAGATCACTGTAGTTGAGACACTGAAGGCGAGCACGGCGAATCCGTGAGGGAGCAGGTGGGATGTCGAATCGGCCACGCATCGGTTGAGCTGTTGATTCCCAAACTTTCAGGTAATGCTAAATTTTAATGCGATTGCCCTGAACAGCATCTTGACCTGCCTTGTTTCAGAGGGTATACTCATTTTGATGGTTGAAGAATCAAAATACCTATTAGTATCAGTTATCGGTTACCCCAAAGGATGCTCAGGTCAATCATGGGTAGTCTGCAACGGCTTTTTATATTCTTTATATGCCTGCTAAGCGGGTGCGCGATTCATAGTGTCGATGAACAAGCCCGGCTTCTGGAGGTTGAAGTTCCTCCGCGTTTTTCTGAATCTGAATCTGCAAGTGGGGCGGTCCAACCGAATGATTGGAATTATTCCTGGTGGGAAACGTTTAAAGATGAGGATTTGAACCGTCTCATTGAATCTGGATTAGCTGCAAATTTCGGACTGCGGCAATACGTAGCACGCATCGAACAGGCCACAGCCCTTGCCCGCCAAGCGGGCGCTCGTTTATATCCCTCGCTGGATCTCGATACGGGCTATGAATTGGAATGGGATGGCGAAACCGGAAGTGGTGAATCTCGTGATCGGCAAGAAGCTTCAGATTTAGGCTTTCTTCTGGGTTGGGAGATGGATATCTGGGGACGTTTATCATCCCTGCGGCGGTCGGAAAACCTGGCGGCCCACGCGACGATTGAAGACTGGCTGGGAGCCCGGCTCCTCCTGTCAACTGCGATTGCCGAAACCTATTTTGAAATTCAGGAACAACGTCGCCAGCTCGAAGTGATCCGTACGCAAATCAAAACTAACGAGACCCTGCTTCAATTGACTTCTCTTCGTTTTGGTCAGGGGCAGTCTTCCATCGTAGATGTCCTGCAACAGCAGGAACAATTGGAAACCACCCTGGCCCGTGTTCCACAAACTGAAGCTCGCATCGGACAACTGGAGTATTCGTTGGATGTCCTGCTTGGCCGGCCACCAGGGAAGGGAAATCATGTGACATCAAGCCGGCTGGGCCGCCCGTCGCCACTACCTGCTGTGGGCATCCCGGCTCTATTACTGACTCGCCGGCCCGATCTAAGGGGAGCGCAGAAGCGGGTTCTGGCACTCGATTATGATATTGGGGCGGCCTTAGCCGAGCAGTTACCAACTTTGTCGTTGGGGGGTTCCATTGGCTGGAAAGGCGATCCCAGTTTCGCTGATGCAATCACCTCGGTTTTCACTGGATTAGCTGCCCCGTTGTTTGATGCGGGAGAACGCCGCAGTGAAGTGACTTTTCGCAAAGCGCGCCTGGAGGAAGCCCTTGCCGGTTACTCGAATCGGTACCTTTCAGCACTGTTCGAGGTGGAAGCCGCCTTGCTTGAAGAGCGAAAAAGCGAGGAGCGGCTCGTGCTGGTGGAACAGCAACTGGCGACTGCCCAAAGGCTTCTGACTGAAGCTCGCAACCGTTTTAGCCAGGGCCTCACGGATTATTTACCTGTGTTTACTTCTCTGTCTATTGTGCAAAACCTCGAACGCGATGTGGTCAGCTCCCATAGAAGTGTATTGAGTGCACGCGTCGGCCTGCATCGGGCACTGGGTGGCCCTATGCTTAACCCTGATACTCCTGTTATATTGTCCTCTGCAAATGAATAAAAAATCCATATTTAGTACGTTTATTGTAATTGTGTTGATTCTCGGCTTCGGCGGCTGTGCGAGCCTCATGTTGCTCTGGACGGGACCCGAAACGGTTCCAGAGGAAAAAATCGATTCAGCTAAGATTGTGCAAACGATTCCGTTAGTGTCACAGACACGCTCGGTGGCGGTCAGTGCTTTTGGAAGTGTTGTTCCTTCGAGGAAGGTGGTCATTAAGCCTCAAGTGACGGGTCAGGTGATTTGGCAAGGTGAATCGATCACCATAGGCGGGCAAGTGAAGGAAGGCGATGAGCTTATCCGTATCGATCCTAAGGACTATGAGTTGGCTCTGGCTGAAGTGCAGGCTAATTTCGAGCAGGCCCGCTTCGAACGGGAGGTGGAAAGCGGCCGCCAGGTCATTGCCGAGCGCGAATGGAACGAGCTTCAGTCGGATCTCGACATGGAAGATGTCAACAAGTCTCTGGTGTTACGGAAACCTCATCTCAGGCGTGCCGAGGCACTCATGGAGAAGGCCAGAAACGATATCGAAATCGCCGAGCTAAAACGCTCCCGTACGGTCATCACGGCCCCCTTCAATGCCATGGTAATCGAAGAATCGGTTGAGGTGGGACAATTGTTAGATCCTGGTTCGGACATTTGTGAATTGGTGGGGACGGATGAATTTTGGATCCAGGTAACGATTCCTTTTTCTCAATTAAAATGGGTGCATTTCCCTGGAAATGGCCAGCCTGGGGCGGAGGCGCAGGTGATTTTAGATACGGGAGACGGAGAATCCGTGACCTGGAAGGGCAGGGTCATACGTCTTTTAGGCGACCTGGATCCTCTCGGCCGGATGGCAAGGCTGGTTGTGTCGGTAACGGATCCCCTAAAGCTTCATCATAGCTCCGGCAGCCAATTCCCCTTGCTTTTGGGCAGCTATGTCGAAGTTAAAATCGATGCCGGAAAGTTGGAAGATACGCTGACTATTCCTCGAGCTGCCCTGAGGGAAGGAAACCGGATTTGGGTCGTGGGTGACGATCATGTGTTAAGAATCCTCCCGGCCACCGTCCTCTGGCGCGAAACGGAGACGGTGCTCATTTCCAATAACCTGGAAAAAGGAGATCAGCTTATCGTGAGCGATTTGCGCGCGGCGTTGCCGGGAATGGAAGTGGCCCCTCAACCCGCTACGGCTCATCCCGAACTGGTGACAGGAACACCACAGAAAAACTGATATGGAACGTAACCCGTTTAATGACACGTCTACCGCGACCGGGCTCTTGGCCTGGTTTGCCCGCAATCATGTGGCGGCGAATCTGTTGATGCTGGCGGTGGTGGTGGTGGGATTGGTCGTCGCCCGAAATATCCGTCAGGAAATCTATCCGATTTTCGAGCTTGATACGGTTGCGATCGATATGCAGTATCGTGGCGCCAGCCCGGAAGAGGTCGAGCAATCGATCCTGCTGCCCATTGAGGCTGAGGTTCGCAGTCTGGAACTCACCCGTCGAATCGTATCATCGGCCTCTGAGGGACGCGCCTTGGTGTCGGTCGAAATCATGCCTGGGTTTGACCGCAACCGAGCGCTCCAGGAAGTCACGGCTGCTGTGCAACGCATCAGTATGTTTCCGGACGAGATCGAACCGCCGGTTATTTCTTTGGGATCTGATCGTCGTAGAGGGGTGGTCTACGTGTCGGTGTTTGGTGACCTGGATCAACGTACGCTGATTCAATTTGCCCACCAGGTTGAAGATGGTCTACTGGCCCAACCGGAGGTATCCCTGGTTGTCCTGCGCGGTGTGCGTCGTCCTGAAATCCGGATTGAGGTGCCTCAGACGCAACTCCGTGCGCTTGACCTGACGCTTGGAGAAATCGCCAACGCCATTGACCGCGCTGCCCTGGATGTACCCGCCGGTACCATGCGAACGCCGGGCGGAGATATTCTGTTAAAGACCACTGAGCGTCGCTACTTCGGGAGTGAGTTTTCAGAGATCCCTATCAAGAGCAGCAATACCGGTGCTGAAATCAAGTTAGGGGATATTGCCACCATTGAGGATGGATTTGAGGAGACCGAACGGGAGTCGTATTATAATGGTAAACCTTCGGTTTGGGTTGGGATTTATGCTTCCGAATCCCAGCCTCCTTTGAAAGTGGCAGCAGCGGTACACCGGTATGTCGAGCAGGTCAATGCAACCTTACCGCCTTCGGTCGAGGTGAATGTGTCCTATGACAGGACGGAAGATTACCAGGAGCGAATCGATCTGTTACGGTTTAACGGAGTGATTGGTTTGATACTGGTGCTTCTGGCACTGGGATTGCTGCTGGAATTACGCGTTGCCTTCTGGACAGCCATTGGTATTCCGGTCTCGATTCTCGGCTCGCTCATCCTGCTGCCCTTGATGAATGCCAGCGTGAACATGATCTCTCTCTTCGGTTTTATTGTGACTCTCGGCATTGTCGTCGACGATGCGGTGGTGGTCGGAGAGGATATTTTCCACAAGATTTCCCAGGGGATGTCGCGCATGGATGCGGCCGTGGCCGGTGTTAGAGAAATGGCCATACCGGTGATTTTTGCGGTGGGTACGAACATTATTGCCTTTTTACCATTGTTGTTTGTGCCGGGGGAAAGTGGCCGATTTTTTAACATTCTCCCTTCGGTGATTATTGCCGTGTTTACCGTGTCCCTGGTTGAGGCACTCCTTATTTTGCCTTCACACCTGGCATTCACCCGGAAGCATCCTCACCCGGACTCGATCTTTTCCCGATTTGACCGAATCCAAACTACACTCCGCCTTAAAATCGATGCGGCCATGGAGCGTTTCTACCACCCCATCCTGGCAGCGGCACTTCGATTTCGTTACATCACCCTGGCGATATTTGCCTCCTCATTTCTGATATTAGTTGCCTACCTGTTCAGTGGTCGGGTCAATTTCACATTTAATCCTGCCATTGAAAATGACTACATTCAGGGAGAGATCGAAATGCCCACCGGCACGCCCGTGGCACGAACCCGGGACGTGGCATTCCTGGTTGAGGCTGCGGCCAAGCAGGCAATCGCCCAATGCGGCGAGGATGGCATCGTACGCGGTGTCACTATTTCGGTGGCGTATCGTAGCAGTAATCGCGCCTCGGTCTCCTGCAAGTTGGTACCGCAAAGCCAACGCAAGATTACAGGCGCCGGCTTTGTTGAACTGTGGCGTGCGCAAGTACCGGAAATTCCCGACATAGAGTCCCTCTTTTTTGACTACCTGGTGGGTCCCGGCGGTGAAGCGGCCATTGATATTCAACTGGCGCATCCCGAAGTCGATACCTTGCGTCGTGCGGCTGAAGTGCTCGGTGACATGGTGGTACGTTATCCCGGCGTGACCGATATCCGTAAAGGCTTTGGCAAGGAGATGCCGCAAATCAGTTTTGAGATCAAACCGGCAGGACAGGCACTGGGGATTACCGCCCGTGATTTGGGTCAACAGATCCGCCACGCGTTTTACGGGGCAGAGGCACTGCGACAACCGCGTGAGCGCGAAGAGCTGCGTGTGATGGTGCGTCTGCCGGAATCTGACCGACGGTCCCTGAGTGGGTTGGAAGGGCTTTTAATCAAAGCAGCCAATGGTGCCGAGATTCCGCTTAATCAGGCAGCAGACATCATTGAAGCGACCGCACCCGTGCGTATCGACCGCGTGGACGGAGGCCGGGTCCTGAATGTGACAGCCAATGTGCTCCAAAACATGACCAATGAAAACAAGGTGTTGTCTGCTCTGGAAAGAAAAGAACTGCCGGATCTTTTGAAACGTTTTCCCGGCCTGCGTTACTCCTTCGAAGGTACGCAGCGAGAGCAGCGTGAAGCAACGAAAAATTTGAGCATCGGCCTGATAGCCTCCTTGTTCGCGATTTTCGCTATCATGGCATCGTTCCTGAGAAGTTATGTCCAATCAATCATCGTGTTGCTGGCCGTTCCCTGGGGATTGGCCGGGGCGGTCTTGGGCCATATTTTGTTGGGGTTTGATCTCAGCATTTTCAGCGTATTGGGCATGATCGCCCTGTGCGGAATGGTGGTTAATGGCGGCTTTGTGCTGGCCATGACCCGCAATCGTTATTTGGCTCGAGGGATTCCCGTCAAAGAAGCCAGCATCAGGGCGGCTGAGCGTCGTTTCCGGCCCATCTTCCTGACCGCTATCACCACGTT
>JACKQG010004597.1_pt1 | contig 15915 bp, 12 predicted proteins | sample 8237621 | NCBI WGS metagenome assembly JACKQG01 (sample SAMN15677084, study PRJNA649215) | marine metagenome | biome: marine; feature: Black Sea; material: saline water; isolation source: suspended particulate matter (SPM) from the Black Sea western gyre | collected 2013-06-09/2013-06-10 | depth... | reverse complement strand
GCTTGATTTTTCAAGCGCAACGAGGTTTTTTATTTTTTTTGATGGTGAATCAAGGTAATAGTTCAGCTATTAAGGCACAAAGAAGGAGTATGGATTATAAGCCTTGATGATTCAGTTTTATTTGTTAAATTGGTTTAATTGGTTTGGTTTGTTAACAAATAAAACTAATTAAACCAATCGGACAATTTAAATTCGTATTATAATCTTAGAGGCTTGGCGTCTTGGTGGCTGAACTATTACTATTTTTGTAATTTGGGCAAGTATTGAGGAAAATTTTAATGGCTAACAGCCCCTTTTTTTCAGTGATCATCCCAACATATAAGCGTAGAGCGTATTTGCGCAACTGTCTTGAGGCAATCTCACAAACCTCTTATCATAAGGATCGATTTGAAGTTATTGTTGTGGATGATTCCAATGATCAAGGGATAACATATTTTCTGTCGCCCTTTTATGAACGGCTTCATCTTTTGATTCTTTCCCAAAAAAATGCAGGTCCGGCCGCTGCCCGCAACAAGGGGAGCAGGCATGCCAGAGGGACATACTTAGTCTTCACGGATGATGATTGCGTACCTGCTTCTAACTGGCTCAATACCCTTGCACAACGCTTTTTGAAAACGCCGGATTGCGCTATTGCCGGAAAGACGGTCAATGCCCTTACAAGCAATCTATACTCAACGGCCAGTCAGCACATCATTGATTATCTTTATGCCTACTACAATATTGACCCGGATTACGCGCAATTTGCCGTTTCAAGCAACTTCGCCTTGCCGGCCGAAGGTTTTGATGCTGTAGGCGGCTTTGATATCAATTTCACCCGTCCTGCCGGAGAAGATCGTGATTTATGCGCCAGATGGCGAGATCATGGTTTTCGGATAATCTATGCCCCGGAAGTAATCGTGCGGCACTATCATGCTCTCTTACTCAATTCCTTTTTGAAACAACATTTTAACTATGGTCGTGGTGCATATTGTTTCCATCAAAAAAGATCGGAACGCACATGCAATGATAACGGATTTAAATCCTTAAGATTTTATATTGATCTGCTAAGCTATCCGCTCTCAAAACCGCTTTTTAGAAACAGATTATTAATTGTGATGCTGCTTGCCCTGTCCCAGATATCAATCTGTGCAGGATATTTGATGGAAAAAATGAATCAAAATAACAAATGAAATTTTAAATATGTCCCTCTATCGCAAAGAACTCTTGATTAGCCTATTACTAATCATGTCCGCTGTTGTCGTCTACGGGCAGGTTGGCAACCATGAATTTATTCACTACGATGATCGTGTATATGTTACAGAAAATCGCCATATTCAAAACGGATGGACCAAAGAAGGTGTTATTTGGGCATTTACTTCAAAGCTTCATGGACATTTTCATCCACTGACATGGCTGAGCCATATGACGGATTGTCAATTATTTGGTTTAAATCCCGGCCTACATCATCTGACCAACCTATTTGTTCATATTATTAATACGTTACTTCTTTTTTTTATTTTTAATAAAATGACCGGAGCACTTTTCAAGAGTGCTTTTGTTGCTGCTTTATTTTCATTGCATCCCCTGCACGTGGAAGCTGTTGCTTCAATAGCCAGCCGCAAAGATGTTCTGAGCGCTCTTTTCTGGATGCTGACGATGCTCGCCTATAATCATTATGTTAAGCATAAGGGGTTCATGCGGTACTTTGCCGTCTTTTTCTTTTTTGCCCTCGGTTTAATGGCTAAGTCGATGCTTGTGACCCTGCCTATTGTTTTACTTTTATTGGACTATTGGCCGTCTCGCCGATTCCGGTGCGTGTCTCCAACCCGAGAGCATGACGATTTAAAACAAAAAACAAAATTTTCTAAAGACCAAAGATTATTACTTTTTCAACTTATTGGGGAAAAGCTCATTCTATTCATCCTTATGGCGGTTGCTGCTGTTGCCGCTGTTTTCATTATGCAGACAAGAGATGAATTTGCATTGAGCCTAACGAAACTGTTGCCGACAAAGTATCACCTTGCAAACGCCCTTGTTTCTTATGTCAGCTATCTTAAAAAGATGTTTTGGCCTTTTGATCTGGCAATACCATATCCATTTCGGGATATGCCGCCCATGTGGCAGGTTGGCGGCAGCTTTTTTCTGCTTTTTGGTATAACTTTTTTTGCTTTTTGGAAAAGGCGGGATTATCCATATCTTATCGTTGGTTGGTTATGGTACATTGTAACGCTCTTACCAATGATCGGAGTGCTTGCGATTGGACCGCAAGCCATGGCGGATCGGTACACTTACATACCGACTATTGGACTTTCCATTATTATTACCTGGGGTGTTTGCGACATGCTGGTTAGATGGCGCTTGCCTTCAATTACCCTTGCCGTATCCTCATGCATATTCATTTTAATCTTAACGATATGTTCATGGCAACAAGTCCGCTACTGGAAAAACAGTATTACCCTATTTGAGCGCACCGTGAGAATAACGCATAACAATCCAGTGGGGCAATATTGCTTAGGATATTCTCTGGAGTTCAAGGGAAGACTAAAAGAAGCTGTTTATCATTATAAAGAAGCTTTGCGTGACAGCCCTGGTTTTGTAAAGGTTCACAATAACCTGGGGGCTGTGTTGCTTCGACAGGGAAAAACAACGGAAGCCGTTTCTCATTTCCGTGAAGCAGTTAAACATAACCCCGATTCTGAAGTTGCTCATGTTAACCTGGCAAATGCTATGGCGTTTTTGGGAAGGCAAGAGGAAGCCATTTCCCACTATAAAGAGGCCCTGCGGATCAAGCCTGACTATGAAATAGCACATATGAATCTGGGCGTCATTTTTGCGCGCATGAAAAAATTCGACCTGGCCATTGATCATTATACTGAAGCACTTAAGATCGATCCTCGGTTGGCAGAAGTACATTATAATCTGGCAGGTGCGCTGGTTCACAAGGGCAACCTAAAGGAGGCCATTTTTAATTATAACGAGGTCCTTAAAATCAACCCCAAACATGTTGCCAGCCACTTTAACCTTGGGGTTGTTTTTTCCCAGCAGGGCAACCTGAAAAAAGCCGTTTTCCATTTTAACGAAACACTTAAGATTAATCCCAATCTGGCGGCAGCGCATCAGAATCTCGGGTATATTTTTTCACGCCAGGGGAATCAAACTAAAGCAAATGTGCATTTTTTAGCAGCACAACAGCTTAATAAAATAGGGCGATAAAAGCGAAAATGATAAGGCAAACGTATAATAATTTTCTAATCCCGCTGTTAATAAAATGGAAAGAGGAAGCTATTGTATTTTTTTGTTACTTGTTGCTGCCTTTTCTTTTTTATCTGAAATCTCCCTTATCAAAAACGATTTTAGGCAAAGAAGATGCTTGCTTTCTAAGTTTGCCCTTCAAATTTGTTTTTGCCAGGAGCATCCTAAACGGCGAATTTCCATTTTGGAATCCTTACAATCTTTGCGGCACACCTTTTTTCGCCGATATGGAAGTGGGCATGCTTTATCCTTTAAACTGGCTTTTCTTTCTCCTAACACCGGAAATAGCCCTTAATCTAAATATAATGTTGCATTATACTTTAAGTGGTGTGGGGACATTCCTATATCTGAAACACCTCGACCTCAAAAAATATTCAGCTTTTTTTGGTGGTCTTGCTTTTATGTTTTGCGGTTTTATGCTGGCACATAAAGAACATGTCAACCTCTTCCAGGCTGCAGCCTGGCTCCCCTTTGTCATGCTGACTTTTGAAAAACTCGCTGCTTGTAAAAAGCTAAATTTTAATTTAATCGGGATTGGCGCCCTTGTTTTTGCGCTGCAAATATTGGCCGGACATCCGCAAATACCTGTATTAACGGGTGTCCTTGTTTTTTGGCGTCTTGTTTTCCAATGCACATTTAAGCGACAAAACGTGATGCCGCTGGTTGTTTCTCTATTTATTATTATCACAGTCTCCACGGCCCTTTGCGGCATACAAATTTTGCCTACTTACAACTATCAGAAACTGACGATTCGTTCACATCTGCCTTATAGACTTTTTGCTGATATCTCATTTTCTCCCCTATCGTTTATTCTCTTGTTGTTTCCCTTTTTTTTCGGATCTCACCAGGGGCGTCTCTACCATGAAGTTTTTTGGGGCTCAAAAATGGATGTACTTAATCTAACCGAATATACATCCTACCCAGGGTTTGCGGTATATATTCTCTTTGCAATCGCTTTTTGCTACTGCTTGAGAAGAAAGATTGTCGCTTTTTATCTTTTCATGGTCTTTTTTGCTCTATTTATGATGTTAGGAGGGCACAACCCATTTTACAAGATTATTTACCATACTCCCATTTTAAACCTTTTCCGGGCACCCAGCAGATATGTGCTTCTTTTTAACTTTGCTGTGGCGGTTTGTGCATCCTTTGGCTTGAATTATTTATTAGATTCTGATCCCAAGACTAAACAAAGTAAAAAACGAAATGTCGGAGTCGCCCTTTTATTTTCACTCATGATCTTGTTTTTTTTAATTGTTTTTTATTCCAAAACTTTGCCGTATCGTTTTTTTTCGTTGCTTATACCTGATCCTCGCTATCTGCCTGTGTTCAAAACATATGCCGATTCTTTGACAATTTCCAATCCTGCTATTTTTATTCCCCTGCTATTCATGATCTTATCGCTTTTGTTTTTCTGTTTGCCCCTTGTTTTGAAAAAAGTTGGAATGTTTCGTGCCAATCTCTGGGGTTTTTTTTTAATACTACTGCTGTTTGCTGATTTATTTTTTGTAGGAAATTATCTAGTACAAAAAAACGCCGACATATCCATTATCCATCAACGTAACAATCTGCCCCTGTTACAAAAAGCTAAAAATGACACGCAATACAGAACTCTTTTCGAGTCCCCTGATAATCTTGAATATCGCCAAAAGGTTGCCGCTTTAACCCCTAATCTTAATATGATACACAAGTTAAAAATGGCCACGGCGGAAAACTATTCTTTTGTATCTGATACAACCAGGAGGATGCTTGATTTAGATATAAATGGGAGCAATAGAGATTGTGTGGGACTTTTGAATAATAATAAAATCATCTCTGCGTTTGCAATAAAATATATTCTGCTCAGCACAAAGTCGCCGGCTTACCTTGCTGCTGACTTTCTATTCGACGGCGATCATCCTGTCCCTGTCCCAAAAGTCTTTCCTGATTTAACCCTGCAGTCTAAAGATGGATCCTGGTCTGGAAAGGCTCACCCTCTCAGTTTAGATGCACTGTCGATCTACGAAATAAGTTTTGATGCAACCGGTAAAGTTACAGCCCCATTGTTTTTGAGTATTTTCTCTCATGAACTTGAAAGAAATATTTTATTGACCGGAATCCACCCATTTTACGACACCTGGAAACCATACAAAAAAATATTTGTTAATAGACAATCCCTGCAGAATTGTGAGTTGCACCTCTACTCAAAATCTTCCACCCCCATATCACTTAAGCATATAAAAATTAGCAAACTATATTCTGCGAATATGACTATGGCTGCCGAACGGCAAAAGGTATACAAAAAGATGGCTGCAGACGAGAAAACCGGTATGGCGCTGTTTGAAAATAAAAATGCACTTCCCATTGTTTACTGTGTAAATGAGGTAAAACAGCTAAACAGCTTCGAAGATTTCTATAAAAAAGCATCGATAATACCTAACAGATGGGACCCTGCAAAGACGGCCTACATAGAGTCACCAGACTTGCCGGAGTGGAAATTGGGACCTGGCCGTTGTTCTGCGACGATATCATCCCAGGGCCTAAATTATATGGAAATCAACACCATTAGCCCTGATAATCACTTTTTAGTGTATGGAGACAGTTATCTGCCGGGCTGGAAGGCGTGGATAGATGGAAAAGAAACCATTATCTACAAAACCAATGGGATTCTCAAAGGCGTGTACGTTCCAAAGGGGTCCCATAAAGTTGTGTTTCGCTATCAGACTCCAGGGTTCTACCCTGGTTTAATAATTACCATTGCAGGATCCATTGTCCTACTGCTTTTGTTTTTGGCGCACTACCTCCAAATGCGAAAAAGGCGTCCGTTCACAGAGAGCTGATGTTGGAGTGATCGGTTCTGTATTATCCTTCAAGGTATGAAAAATGCCGGTAAGGCAATAGAGAAAAAAATTACGAGGCAAGACATTTTCTTACAGCTTCGGCAGAGCGGCGGATATCTTCTAAGGTTGTACCGATGCCTGAAGGAAGATAGATGCCGTACCTTGAAAGACGCTCAGCAACAGGATACCGTTCTCCTATGCCAAAACCTTTATCACGTATGACGGGTTGCTCATGCATGCCGAGGAAAAATCGCCGCGTATCCACGCCATATTTTCTAAGACGACGCTGACATTCTAAAGCATCAAAGGAGTAACTTTCCCCCAGTACGATTCCGTAAACCCAGTAAACATTAAGAGCCCACTCTTCCTGAACCGGCAGATTCAGATCAGGAATTTCTTTTAAAAGTTCATTATAAGTTTTTGCTATACGGACTTTTCTGTCGAGCGCCCGGGGCAACTTATCAATCTGGGCGCATCCAATGGCCGCCTGCAGATTTGTCAGCCTGAAATTCTGCCCTAATCTTGTATGAAGAAACCGGTTATCCCTGCCAAATCCCAGGTTTCGGTAGGCCCTGCATCTTTCTGCAATTTCAGCATTGTCGCAAACGACCATGCCCCCTTCACCTGTTGTGACAATCTTATTGGCGTAAAAAGAGAAGCAACTGACAGCCCCAAACCCTCCGCATATCTTGCCGCGAAAGCGAGCCCCATGCGCTTCTGAGGCATCTTCAATTATCCGGATATTATGTTTTTCAGCAAGTTCACATATCGGTTGCAGGTTAACAGGATGACCGTATGTATGCACTACCATGATTGCACTAGTTCTGGTGGTGATCCGTTCAGCAACCTGATTGACATCCATACACCAGGTCCGCGGATCTGCATCAACAAATACAGGAATAAGGTTATTGCGCAGCAGGGCCAGAGCACATGAAATAATGGTAAAAGTCGGCATAATGACTTCACTTCCTTCAGGCAGATCAAGGGCCCAAACTGCTGTCTCAAGTGCTGCCGTGCCATTGCTTACGGCAATTCCATAAGTTCGCCCGCATACTTTTGCCCATTTATCTTCAAAACGCTGAATGAATTCGCCGCTTCCGGAAATCCATCCTGAGTCCATAGCTTCAAGAAGCAGTTCACGCTCACGAATATCCAGCCATGGTTTATTGACAGGAATCAAAACAACTCCTTTTCACAAGGACCGGCATAGGGCCCTTGTTTAACTTCAAGCAGGACCGTATCTTCTAAAAATTTGAACTGGTGACCGCAGTTGAGAACGAGAACCAAGTCTCCTTGATACAAGATCCTACGACAGACTTCCTGGCGATTAAGGTTGTAGAAGGTAATTTCAACCTTGCCTTTCTTGACAATCAGGCATTCAGGTGTGGTCTGAAGGGAGCGCTTGGAAAGTTTATGAAAATGTCTCGGTATTTCCGCTCCGGAAGGATAAACGATAAACCCGATCTGTTTCACGTATTCGGGAGGCGTTATAAAAGTGGTCTGAGGTGGGTCAAAGTCTGCCCTCACAATAAGCGCCAGAGAGCTATCTTGGTCTTTAATCCATTCTATTTGAGGTTTATTCATTATGCATTATTTTTTGTAACTTCTCAATAACCTCGGGGGAAAAAGGGCTTTATGGTTTTTCTGAAGCCCGGCGATTTTCTAAACCCTAACTTGTTGAGAATTTACAAGTTGTTCATTTATTGCCCATCCACAAATGGTCTTTTTGCCCAATCTCTGCGCTTGCCCTGTGGAATGCGAAGCCTATTCCTCTGGGGTTATGCGAAAAAAATATAACTTATAAAATTCTATCTGCAAAACATAACACAAATACCCTGTATCTCCAATTTAATCTATCATAAATTGTTATGGCTTTTTAAAATCGATTAAGCTATCTTTGGTCACGGGGCAGGCATCCTTTCATTGCAAGGAAGATTTTTTTCAATTACCTTTTCAGTTACTTGTCTCACAACCGTTTTTGGACAAGAGTGGCCGCATGCAATCATTTGATAAAAGACCTATAGCCAGTATTATCCTGCCCACATATAATGAGAAGGAGAATATTACCAGGTTGATTAAAGCCCTATATGGACTTCTCAATATGCCGGTTGAATTTTTGGTTGTCGATGACAACTCCCCGGACGGAACCGCCGATGAAGTGAAGTATCTCTCTTCTCATCTGCCAAATGTACGCTTGCTTCTCAGGACAAAGGAACGCGGGTTAACCAGTGCCATCCAGTGCGGCATAGATGAAAGCAGGGGCGAAGTCGTTGTTTGGATGGACTGCGATTTATCTATGCCACCGGAAACCGTACCTGAACTGGTATTGCAAATTCTTGTACATCATATGGATGTAGCAATCGGCTCTAGATATGTGCCCAAAGGATCATATGAACTTGCGCAGGGAGAGCAAATTTTATCCAGGGTAAACAAACATCTCTCCCGAATTCTGAATTGGACAGCTCAAAAGGCATCCGGGGTAAACTTTTATGATTGGACCAGCGGATTTATCGCAATCCGCGCAACCATCATAAAGTCGCTTCGCTTGCATGGAGACTATGGTGAGTACTTTATTAACCTTATGACAAACATCATTGCCATGGATCTTGAATACGTTGAAGTTCCTTATACTTTTTTACCCCGCGAATACGGAAAATCTAAAACAACCGATTATCTTTCCGGCTATATCAGACGTGGGCTAAGGTATTTACCTGCTGTGTTGGCGATAAGACGTGTGATAAGAACAAGCACGAAATTGCAGCATTTATCGGACTGATTTGATATTTTTAAAAAATATGATGGATTCATCTACCAGTTTTAATATTTCCATTGTCGTACCCGTGCACAACGGCGGTCTTAATTTTAGGCGATGCCTTTCCAGCCTCAAGGATCTGGAGCCGAACTCCCTTGAAATTATTGTAGTTGCAGACGGCTGTGCCGACGATTCGTCAGATGTTGCTTCAAATGCCGGGATACAGGTTATAAACCTGCCTGAACCCGGAGGTCCTGCACGAGCGAGAAACATGGGAGCGATGCAAGCCAAAGGAAAATTTTTGTTTTTCGTTGATGCTGATGTGACGGTTCCCTCCGATGCTGTAGCACAAATAGGGCTTGCTTTTGAAAAAGAGCATGAGTTGGCGGCTGTTATCGGGTCCTATGATGATTCCCCGGACAAAACCAATTTCTTGTCTCAATATAAAAATCTCTTGCACCATTATATTCACCAAATGGGGCGTGAAGAAGCCTCCACATTTTGGGGCGCCTGTGGGGCTATACGGCGGGATGTCTTTTTGGAAATAGGAGGTTTTGATGAAAGTTACATTAAACCTTCCATCGAGGACATCGAGTTAGGATGCCGGCTCATACAGTCCGGCTACAAGATTCGGCTTTTAAAATCACTGCAGGTCAAGCATTTAAAGGATTGGAGGGTGACTTCATTATTGAAATCCGATGTTTTAAATCGCGCCATCCCGTGGACTGAATTGATTTTAAGGAATCGCATGTTCACCAATGATTTAAATATAGGATTTACCAGCCGAATAAGCATTCTCTTGGTCTATGGGCTTCTGATTGCATCTCTTTTTATGATAAGTTGGCCGGGCGCTTTGTTGATTGCAAGTATGGCAGGCTTATTGTTGGTGCTTATTAATTTACCGGTTTACCGTTTTTTTAAAAGAAAGCGCGGCTTTTTTTTCACACTAAAAATTATACCTTGGCATTGGTTTTATTATTGCTATTGTGGTATTGGATTCACCCTCGGGGCCATTTGTTATAAATGGCGGCGAATGAAACTTTTTTCAAGTGATCGGGTTGCAAGTTCACAAAAATGATAGATTTAAAGGAGGCTGCCGGCTTTATTAATATGAACAATGATTCGGTTATAATTATAGGGGCGGGCCCAGCGGGTCTGACCGCTGCCTATGAGCTGGTGCAAAACGGTATATGCCCCAATGTTTTGGAAAAAGGCGACATGGTCGGAGGAATGGCCAGAACCAAGACATATAAAGCATATCGATTTGATGTGGGCGGTCATAGATTTATTACCAACATTGAAGCCGTACAAAATCTTTGGGAAACTATCTTGGGAAAGGATCTGATCAAAGTTCCTCGTCTTTCGAGCATTTTTTATCAAAAGCGCTTTTTTAGATATCCGCTTCATTTAAGTGACGTGCTTGCCACTCTGGGAATTTTTGAAAGTATCCTGATTCTGTTAAGCTATTTTAAATCCCGGAGCTGGCCGTTTAGAGAAGAGAAGTCCTTTGAACAATGGGTTTCCAATCGTTTTGGTGAGCGTCTATACCGTACTTTCTTTAAAGCATATACGGAAAAAGTATGGGGAATTCCCTGCAGCAAAATTCGTTCCGAGTGGGCCAAGCAACGGATTAAAGGGCTGTCCATTGTTTCGGTTACTTTGAATGCATTGCTCGGGTTTCAAAAATCAAAAAGCCTAATTAATGAATTTTATTATCCCTCGGAGGGTCCGGGAATGATGTGGGAAGGATTTAAATCGGCTATTTCGAGCCAAGGGGGGCAAGTTCGATTGAATTCCGAAGCGGTTTCTCTGAACCACGCAGATGGTCGTATTGTTAATGTTGCATGTTGTATAAATAAAAATGAAATCATAGAAATGCCGGTTAGCCACCTCATATCGAGTATGCCGGTTGATCAGCTGATAGCAAAACTAGACCCGAAAGCACCCGACAATGTGCTTGAGGCGGCGAATAAACTCGATTATCGATCATTTATTTTGGTGGGACTCATCATTGAGAAAAAATCTCTGTTCCCTGATCAATGGTTATATATTCAGGATCCCAAAATTCGAGTGGGGCGTATTCAAAACTTTAAGAATTGGAGCTTGGCCATGGTTCCGGATCCCCAAAAAACAAGTCTCGGTATGGAATATTTCTGTACAGATGGAGATGAACTATGGTCCATGTCCGATTCAGAACTCATACGTTTGGCTACCAAGGAACTGGCCGGCCTGGGTTTGGCTCAAGATAAGGATGTCCTGAATGGGTTTGTAATTCGACAGCCTGATGCCTACCCGATTTACGACGAAGACCATAATGAACATCTTGGAGTAGTCCGTGATTTTCTGGGAACCATCGAAAACCTCCAAACTATCGGTCGAAACGGAATGCATCGATATAACAATATGGACCATTCCATGTACACCGGAATGCTGTCAGCAAAAAATGTATTGGGTGCGAGACACGACTTGTGGGATTTCGAGGAAACTTATCCTGATGTTGTCAGAAAGGATGTGGTTTCTCAGCGGGCTTTTGAGGAAACCGTTATTCAAACATTTGTTCGGATGGACAAACTGGCACTTGCAATCGCGGTTGGTGCTGTTTCAGGCCTATTCTTTTTCCTATTAACCGTGTGGCTAATTGTTAAGGGCGGCGATATCGTAGGGCCTCACCTCCAGCTTCTGGGACAATATTTTATCGGATATACGGTTACCCTAAAAGGGGCGTTTATAGCTTTGGGTTATGGCTTTTTCTGGGGTTTTTTATTTGGAGGGCTGTTTGCTTTTTTCCGTAATTTTTTTATGGCCTACTATGTTTATCGAGCAAAAAAGAAGGCTGAATTTCTTTCCTTTAGAGATTTCTTTGATCAATTGTAAGATATTTTGGAGAAACAAGGAGTATTAAAATGAAAATAGATGAAAAGGAGGAAAAGATAGCTGAAGAAAAGTTGCTTAAAGGCGTACTTCGGCTAAATTCTAAGGCATTGGGGCTGGCACTTGGATTGCTTTGCGGACTTGCCATATTTATTGCAACTAATTGGCTTGTCATAAAAGGGGGTGATACAGTTGGTCCCCACTTAATCCTTTTAAATCAGTATTTTATAGGCTATCGGATTTCGTTTCTGGGTAGCTTTATTGGTTTTTTTTATGGGTTTTTCACCGGGGCTATAGGCGGTGCCGTGTTAGGCTGGATTTATAATAAAATAGTAAGCATAAGAGGGTAATTTGTAGGATTTGGGCACCTTTGAGATAAATTAAATTATCTGAATTTAAAGACCCAGGTTAACGAGTCTAAAGAAGGCCTGGAACTTATCACAGCAGAACGCATCTTCTTTAATTTAGCATCCGCTATGAACTGACCCTCTTTAATATCCATTTCCATATTCACACCACCGTACATTATCGGAAAGGACCATTTTTTAAACCCTTTTCTAACATCAACGTATGTTTCTTTATGATTAACCAGGCCGGGAAAAGAATCAGGCATCGAACTTTCCATTTGATAACGATATTTGTTCAGATAAAACCCCATGTCAAGTCCGGCTTTTGAGTCTGCCCTCATGTTATACATGACCTGGAGCAGGGCTCTCAGCCTATACAGGTTTTCTAATTCAGCATAAGACGGCACTTCTTTTGTGGCCTGTTTAAATCTGTTTGAAAAATTTTCGGCAAAGGCAGCAGCCTGGGAGTCATCTTCCTGGGCGTCGTACAGTTCTCCGGTTTGGGTTGCATTTTGCTTGGCAGTAAACAATACCACCGGACTGGCTTCGAGCCAAATAATTCCCTCGGCCTCTCTGAAGGTTGGATATCCCTCCTTCATGTGGAACCAAAACCGATTAATCGTAATCTCTGATGCCGGAATATCTTTACCTTCCCGGATGTATTCTTCCCCTTCCAATGCCTTTCTTTCCAAATATGATGATATTCCTGAAAGTTGGATGAGGTCCAGCGAAACCTTCTTCATGTGGTAATCTGCATCAATCATAATGTGAGCATGTCGGGAATCCTTGGGGATACCGCCAATCCTTACGGACTGTGGCCCCCAAATCTCCTTTACCTGCTGGATTACTTGGAGCCTTTTTTCAGGGGTTTCGACATTTGCATTTTCCGAAAAGATTTCCACGACATTGCGAACATCATCCGGGCGGGGGTCTAAGGAGCAATAAAGGGCTTCAGTCTTATCCCATATGGTACGCAGATTGACAACCAGGTCATCAAGGTGGTATTTGGGATGGCTGCTTGAACGCTGCCCTATAATAATAATATCATTGTTATCGCCGTCCACGGTAAATCCTTCTATTTTGGAAACCCCGCATAATGAATTCCTCACTGACGAAGATTTGTAAGCCTTTTGAGCTAAAACCCGCATTGAGATACCAACGTGTTGATCGCGATAGGAAGAAGAGCCCGCTATAGCCGGCGACGAAAAAGGCCAAATTGCCGCCCCAAATAAGACACTAAAAAGTATCAGCATAAAAAAAGCCGCCAAAAATGGAAAAGATAGATGTGCTTTCCCCTTGTACGCACTTCCGACGCCTATTGTCTGTTTCATTTCTGGCATCATTTGAAGCTCTCCCTTTGAAATCGTTAAAAATTCCAGCATTAGTTATCCAGACATAACCGGTCCTTTTTGAGATGGTATATTTGTTTTTATTTTATGGTTGGAATATAGAACTGAAATGATAGATCTATTTGAAACTATACCAGAGAATCAATTGAGTCAACCGAAGAACCCAAATAAAGAATCAAGATCCAAAGGACCCGGCTTTGGTTTATCCTTGGAAGTAAAAACGTATTTTCTCATTTTATATAATTTTTGACCGTATTGCTGGTAACTGGATGTTGGATCCGGGTGCTTGACACAAAGCCGCTGCAGCAGATAGAGTAAAGTCGCTTTGCAATTTTATGAAGCGCGGCTTGGCCGCTTGAATTTGTAAATTTTAAGCTGCATACAAGAGGGAGGTTGAACAATGAATCTTCTGGGATTGATAATACTGCTGATATTTTTCGCAGGATCCGTTCCGGCCTATGCTGAATTTTACAAGTATGTGGATGAAAGCGGGGTCGTCCTTTTTACGGATGACCTATCCCAGGTGCCGGTCGATCAGCGTCCCGGCCTCCATATCTATACCGAATCATACAGGGCTACAGGCGATACAACGGATAAACAGCAAAAACCGATGGATATCAATGAAGTTCAAAAACTGCTGGAAAGGCAAAAACAAGAACTGGATCGCGCATATCAGGAACTGTTGATGGAAGAAGCCCGGCTTGAACAAGAGAAGAAGAACCTAAAAACCGATGAGGACATCGAGAAGCACAACGAAAAAATTCGCGGTTTCAATGAAAGGAGTCGTAAACACCTGGAAAAGAAAGACGCCTATGAACTGCAAAATGCAGCTTACAGCAAACGGCTGAAAGTGGAAACGGCCGGGCCCCCGGATTCAGCTATTAAAAAGCCTATCAGCACGCAAAACACGGAAACACCGTCGATTGCATATGAACAAAATCAAGAAGCCGAAGAGGACATCAATGCAATGAGAGCGCGGCTTGAAAGAATAAGGCAAGAGCTGGATCAGGAATACCAGGCCCTTGCCAAAGAAAAGCAGCAGGTTGCCGCGGAGCAGAAAAACATCAAAACCTACAGTAACGCCCTGGCAAGTAAAGACAAAATTACCAAATTGAATGAATTGAATGAAAAGATAATAAAATACGAGGAAAAGCAAAAAGCCTTCAATGCGGCGGTTGATATCTTCACCGCCAGACTGAAACAAGCTCTAAATGAAAAGCCTGAGAAAACAGTTTCCGGAACGATTAAAAAACAATAGGAATTGCCCGAAACATATGCAAATTATTGATCCATTATTCTTTTCGCCCATGGCCCTTGTCCCTATGCTCCTACCCCAACTCGCAAAACTAGTTTTCTAACCCGGTTTTCTTGCGAATCTGATTCGCCCACGGGCTATTATCCCCAGGGAGCAAGGGCATCGGCACCGATCCATCGCCGCAGAATGACAACTCCGCTGGATCTGGTACCAACGCCGTAACAGGAAATATTACTCGAATTTGTCAAATAAACATATCCGCTGTTACTTGTTCCTCTTGAATTCATCACAACCGCGTTTTTAGGGCTTGAATAGGTGATAAAGTCGTTTCCGAAAGTACCGCCGATGGGGTCAGTGGCACTCCCTTTGCCGAAGGTGACGCCGCTGCCGTAATCGCTCAAAATTACTTTTTTGACAACATCATTAATACCGCCCCAGGAGTCATCAGGACCTTTACCGGAGCATACCTCATACGTACCTGCGTCGGCATTAAAAACAATCGCCCATTTCTTGTTACTCTTGATGGCACTAATCTTTGCCTGTTGCAGATTTGAATACAGGTCCCGGGCCGCACTTTTCAATCGAGCATCAGGTAGATAGCTCAAAAAGTTGGGTACGGCGATAGCGGCTATGATGCCGATGACGGCGATGACAATAATGAGCTCTATAATTGTAAATCCGTCTTGTTTATACATCCTTTAAAACTCCTATTTCACCGCAAAGACGCTGAGGCCGCAGTTCGTTGTCAGTGGTCAGTTGTCTGTGGTCAGTTGCCCATTGCTTTTCCCGGAATTTTGCCGATTGATTTCAAATATGTATTTCATCCTTTTCTATTGTCCTTTGCTACGGACAACTGACAATTATCAATGGACATTACCAAATAAAGAACATCGGCTGTATAACATTTGACACTGAAATATTGGGAGTTGATCTGGTAACGAAAATAGTATTAACAATTTCCGTGCCAAAAAACGGTTGTTAGATTTCCCCCTGGAAGCAAATGGCATTTAAAAGAAAACTTTTTTTTTAAATCTTTGCAAACCGTTGGCCTATATAGGTGCCAAAGATTAATTTTGCCGTGCATCAATAATTTATTATTTTAAGCCGGGTCAGATTAAATAAAATATTGCAGTTTAATGGCAGGAACAAAGCGGGAAAGTGCACAAAAAAATGTGTAACGTGCACATTTTTCAGAGCACTTTTACTCACCGCAGAGTCGCAGAGAATTCAGAAATAAAGCTTTAAGGCTTTTCTAAAATATCATGAGTTCCAATATTTCTTAAAATGTATGTGT
>JACKQG010004595.1_pt1 | contig 15917 bp, 24 predicted proteins | sample 8237621 | NCBI WGS metagenome assembly JACKQG01 (sample SAMN15677084, study PRJNA649215) | marine metagenome | biome: marine; feature: Black Sea; material: saline water; isolation source: suspended particulate matter (SPM) from the Black Sea western gyre | collected 2013-06-09/2013-06-10 | depth... | reverse complement strand
TTTGGAGCTAATTTTATATTTACAATTGGTTGTCGGTATAAACGCCAGCCATCCGATACTACAAACTCTTCAAAACACATACCATTATTTGAATATAAAGATTTCGAAGATTTTTTAGAACATGTTCCAAATGATTGTGAAATTATCGCTATAGAAAATGATGTGAAATCAATTCAATTAAATAATTTTATACATCCAGAACGATCAATATATTTGTTAGGTGCTGAAGATATAGGAATACCAAAAGATATTATAAAAAAATATTGTCGTTGTGTAATCGAAATTCCAACAAATCATTGTATTAATGTAGCAGTTGCCGGATCTATTGTAATGTATGATAGAAAATTTAAGCAAATTTGATAATTTCAATATACAAATTATATTTTTCAATACTTATTAAAAAATAACACATACACTTTTATAAAATATTTGGGAAAATAATATGATACTATTAGAAGTTGCTGATACCATTACATTTAGTGCTAAAACTGGAATTGATCTAAATTCAATTATAATTATATCTGGGTTTATACTTACCGCGCTGGGAATAATTTTTAATCCAAGAATGTTTGCAAAAATTAATATTTTACGAAGAGATATTGATAAAAAACTTCAAGAAATATTAATTGTAGGTAATAAACAATATAGTATAATTAAAGAAGAGGTTAAAGAAATTAAAAATGACATAATTAATATTGATTCTGAAATAAAAGATCACAATAAATTTATATCAACTTATATTGCAGAAAAGGGAACAATACAATGTTTAGATTTTGTTGTTGCTGATGCCTTAAAATATGTATCTGAATATGATGATGAGATATCTAATTTTATAATGTTTATATCAAAAATAACAATCGACGCGTTTAAAGAATTAATGGAAATAGGTGTTGATAATTTTACAAAAGAATTATTAAATGGAAAATTAAAATTGGCGAGAAATAAAGCATTTAATAATAAATATGAATTTGTTACGGCCAAATATTTAGAAAAATTTAGACAAATCAGACTAAAAAATAAAAGTGGAGAAATATTAGTAGAGCAATTACTAGATATAAATTTAGATAATGTAAATTCAAAGAGAGAGAGATATCGAAATATAACAGAACATTATATGCAAAATTTAATGAAAGATGTTATTATTTCATGGAATGAATATAAATTAGAAACAAAATGAAAAAAGAAAAAGTTTTAACAAAGAAGTTTTTAGGAAAAACTGAATTTCCTAAATTGGAGCAACCAGAGAATTCTGAAAAATCAAAGAAAAAAAGATCAATTGCAAAAGAAGAAAGATTGTTTGAAAAGAAACATCTTAAAGCATATTTACGTGGTGATACTAGATTTTGTTATCGAGTTGATCCTAAAACGAAAGAACCAATTTGGTTTGATGTGCTATACAAACATGAAATGATCAATTAATGATTAAAAAAGTGGTTATGATTGGTGGCACTGGTCTACTTGGTGAATCAATCAAAAAATTAGATGATAATATCATTTGTTTTGGCAGCAAAAAAGATATATTTGGTTTTGAAGAACTTGAATTTGAATTGAACAAGATAAAACCAAAAATTATAATAAATGCCGCAGTAATAAAAACAGAAAAAAACAAAGAAAAATTAATTGACGTTAATATAATTGGATCATCTAACGTTGCGAAATACTGTATAAAAAACAATATAAGATTAATTTATATAAGCACTGATTATGTATATTCTGGAAAAAGAGGAAATTACAAAGAAACTGATGAACTATATCCACATAATTTATATGCGTGGACAAAACTGGCTGGAGAATGTTCTACGAGATTAGTGAATAATCACTTGATAATAAGAACAAGTTTCGGATCAGATATTTTTCCATATAAATATGCATATGATAACTTATACATAAGTAAAGACTATGTTGATATAATATCCAAGATGATATTGGATGTCATTGATGTAAATTATGTTGGTGTTCTAAATATTGGAACTAAAAAGAAATCAATGTTTGAATACGCCAATAAAAGAGATAAAGTAAAAAAAACATCATTGAAAAATAAATTGGACTTTAGTTTTAATACTAAATTATATGAGAAAATCATTTCAAAATAAAATATGTCCAATTTCAAATAGTGTTGAAAAAATCAAATATTTTGATCTTGGTAATATGCCCATTGTCAATAATCTAACTAATACACTTGAAGAATCTTTGAATGTTGAAAAATATCCATTGTCTATTAGTCTATTCAAAGAATCAAATCTTAGTGCATTGGATGTTGTTATCAAACCAAATAATATATTTGGTGAATATACATTTAGATCAGCAACCAATCGACCATATTATGATCATTGCAGACAGATGTATAAATACTTATTAGGTTTTATAAGCTTAAAGAAAGATGATCTTTGTATCGATATCGGAGGAAATGATGGCACTCTATTATCTGCATTTAATGATGTAAGTAATGATTTGAATTTACCAATTTGTGAAAAATTAAATATAGACCCAGCTAAGAATGTTTCATTAGAGTCTATAAATCGGGACATTAGTACTATGGTTGAATATTTTGGTAAAAATACATATAAAAGCATTAATAGAAAAGCAAAAGTAATAGTATCAACGAATGTTTTTCAACACTTATATGATATACGGGGATTTGTAGCGGGCATCGATAACATATTAGATGATAATGGTATTTGGTGTTTAGAGTTTCCATACTGGGCAATCAGTACAGAAACAAACCAGTTTGATCAAGTTTATCATGAACATATATATTATTATTTAGTTACACCACTTAATACGTTATTTGAGAATAATAATCTGAAAATAATAAACATAAGCGAACATTTTATTCATGGGGGCTCTTTACGGTTAATCATAACCAAAAAAAAATCAAAAAGATTACCAGATAAGACAAAAGAACAATATTTAGAAATAGAGAAAAGGTTTGATGAATCATATTATATGAGTTGGTCAAGTAAAGTTGAAAATCACTTAAAAAAATGCAAAGACATTATAGAATCAATAAAAGATAAGAATATAGTTGGATTTGGAGCAGCAGCAAAAGGTTGTATTTTTCTAAATAAGTTAAAAATCGACCATAATACAATACCATACGTAATTGATGATACAAAATCCAAACAAAACAAATATATTCCTGGGACGGGGATAAAGATTGTAGATAGAAATATTATTAAAGAACAGAACATAGATTACATAGTAATACTAGCTCATAATTTTTCAGATTATATAATTAAATCATTAACTAATTTTGGATATAAAGGTAAATATATTATACTGCTTCCAAAAATAAAAATAATATGATTTAGTGATATATATATATAAAGAAAGGAGGTTAAGTTATGAACACATTATATTACATAAGATTTTATATTTTACTTTGGTTTACAAATCATTTTAATAAAGAAAAAGTAAACCCAATTGAAAAAGATGGCTGGGTTTTAATATTTCATGATGAATTCCAAGGTAATAAATTAGATGAAAAAAGATGGACAACTAACGAACATTGGGGTTATATAAAACATGGCGTAGCTTGGTTAAAAGAACAAATTTCAATAAAAAATGGAATTTGCAATTTAATTACTGATAAGTATACTGGACCCAATCCTGTAAAAGATTTGGATGGAAAAATAAAATTTATTGATAATGCATCTGGAATGCTTTGTTCTAATCCAATGTTATATCGTAAATATGGATATTATGAAATCAGATGTAAAGTACCACCAAAGGGAATAAAATATTGGCCAGCATTTTGGTTTGAAAGCAAAAAATCATGGCCACCAGAAATTGATGTATTTGAACTTATGAGTCCAAATAGTAGCAAACGAATGATAATGACATATCATTGGTTGGATGATAAGGAAAATAAAGATCAAATCAATGCTTTAATTATTCAGTGTTATACAAAAAAATTAATACCATATATTCCAAAAACGGATATAAATGATGTTATACAATTATTACAAATAGGATGGACTCAAGAAAAACAAGAATATATTGATAATATTAATAAACTAAGAGTTCATAAAAAACATCATACTGGTTTTAGTGGTTATAATTGGAGCAAAAAATATCACACGTTTGCTGTTAATTGGGAACCAAAAAAAATAACATGGTATGTTGATAATATTGCAGTTTTTAGAATAAAAGAAAATCAGTGGGTTAATTTCGGTAAAAGAATTAAATTACCAGAATATCCAATGTATGCAATAATCAATAATGCAGCTCAACCTGGGTATAAATTCAAATCAAATGAGATACCAATGTCCATGCCTGTAAATTATTTTAGAGTATATGAAAAAGAATGAAAAAAACATTTAATTAAATTTCCTTTATATACTTATATATGACAAGTAAAGTCTCACGCTTTGTGAGTTTCGAGATAATAATCTTTGAATCATCTAAGGTGATAAAGAAATTCGCAATATATTAAAAAGAAGGAGATGGATATGAACAAAAATCCACAGGCATACATTGCCAAAAACAGAAATAGACTTAAAGTCTATAACCAAAACATCATTTATCTGAATGATGATGATGAATTTCAACTAGAATTTTTTAACCCAACAGATAAGACTATCTTAGCTAAATTCTCTTTTAATGGAGAAGATAATTCAATGGGAACTGGATTAGTAATAAGACCAGCTGAACGAATATTTTTAGATAGATATTTGAATAAGGAAAAGAAATTCAAATTTGAAACATATAAATTTGAGAATAATAAACAAGGAAGAGATGCTACGAGAAATAATGGTTTGGTGAGCATTTCTTTTTTTAGAGAAAAAATTCCAAGCCATTATATTAATTACAATCCACCATGGACACACTCAGAAGGAACTGGAATATTTCAACCAGATTGGACAGCAAAATCAATTACAACTCTTGGTTCTGTGTTTACTACAAATGCTGTAAATACTAATTATAAAGTAGATAAAAATATGTCAAGTAATGTGTTTAATTGGTGTGCTAAATTAGATGAACCAAAACAATCAAGTAATCTTGATGTAACTGGTAGAGTTAGTATTGGAAGTCATTCAAATCAAAAATTAACTAATGTTGATATGGAATTTGAAGTATTTTCGTTTCATAATATTGAATACAAAATGAAACCAATCGAAAACAGAACATCAGACAACGTTGCTACTTACTGTACATCGTGTGGTTACCGGAAAAGAAAATCACAATGGAAAGTTTGTCCAATTTGTGGTAGTAAATTTGAATTTTAAGTATTAATTAATTTTGTGAGATTTTACTTGTTTTCTTCACAAAATTTTTGTATATTCGTAAAAGAGTTGTAAATGACTGACTTTGAAAAAATAAAAAGGTTTGTATTACGAAATAATAATAATGCTAAGTTATGCATCGATAAAAATGGATTATTTTATATAGCGGACCAAAATGGAAATTTGTTTACTGAACATTTTATGCCGCATACGCCAAAAGCAGTTGATGCTTGGAAAACAGCTAAGGACGTAATTGAATTGGATAAAAATCTAAGACGTACACATCCACTGAAAAGTGTATTTTATGATGATACTGCTGATAGAATTAATAGGAGAAAAAGACTATAATCATGAATGAGTATATTGTCGGGGCAATATCATTTGTCGTTGGTTGTATAATAACATATTTATTGATAACCAAAGCATATAAGCGAGCATTGCGTCGTCTTATACAAGAAATAAATCTAAAGAGCGTTGTAATTGAAAAATTAAAAAATCAATTAAAAATAAAAGATACGCATATTTATGATAAAGAGTATAAAGCTAGAAAAAATGAAAAATCTAAACGTTGAAGATATAAAAAAAATATTAGCTGTTGAATCAATACTAACTGATTTATATGATGATAAAAGTTTGTCTTCAAGAAAAATAATAGCTGAGTCAGAAATAGAGAATCTATTTACTGTTGGCACATATGATTCTAAAAAAAGAATCTCAATCGAAAAGAGACTGATAATGTTATTAAAAAAAATAAACGCATCAGATAGAGAAACACTAAAGGTAAACAAATTTTTTCTAAAAACGTGTTTATCTAAAATTGGGATGGGATATTGTTTAAGTGTTGATATAATACAATATTTGAATTACTTAAACGATATAGTGGACACTAATGGTACTAAATAAAGACATATATAGTATTTATAATAAATTACAATTATCTGATAGATTATTATTTACATATTATATGCTAAATAATGATGTGAAATCTATGCTTGATATGTTTGTATGTCATATATCGATTGACGAGGAATTTATCGTATTTGAATCGAATTATCCAAGATATATAAAACAATCAATAAAAAAATTATTCATGGACGGTTTCATATTATCGTCTGCGTTCGGAAGTACTAGTAAAACAACACCATATAAATATACAAAATATTGTGTATTTAATGGATTTATACAACCAATAAGTTTGAATTAATGTTTAAGAAAATAATAAATATAAATGGAGAGAATTTCATACTAAATAAAATAAAACATAAATCTTTAGAACCAGATGTTGAATATTGGAAAAAAATAACAAGATCGGATGAAATAGCTGAAGATAAGAATAATTATTATTTTATAAGTAAGATTGAAGATGCAATAATAATTCCAGAATTATTGACTGCAAAGAAGTAACTATATAGTTGTTCCGGTTACAGAACTAACTATTGGTCCAGAATTTAATAAAATGAGTTTAAGGAGAAAAAAATGAAAAATAAAGAATTAATAATAGCAAATTTAGAGTCAGTATCAAATTTAACAGAATATTATGTAAAGGCGATTAATGGTACTAAAATATCACCATCTGAATTAGTTGAAGGACTTGAAGAATTGAAGAAAAAAACTGATTATGTATTAGAGTTAATTAACGTATCATGAACAAACAATTTAATTTTCAGAACACTATGATACTATTGGTAGTATTTATTTTGCTATCACTCTTAAATACATGCAATTCATGTAACACAAATAGAATAGCAAAACAGAATCAAACAATGGTTCATAAGTTGGATTCTAATTATATTGAGTTAAAAAATAATATATATAGTAAAGATGAATTTGATTTAAGGTTAGAAATATTTGGATATCGAGTGTCAAAAAGAATGCTTTACGACAATAATTATATAGTTAGAAAACTCACTCGTCCAGATGATCAAATGAACGAATATGATATATTAATTGAAGCATTACAAAAGGAGTTAGATGGGATCAAAAAGTAAAACAAATGATAAAAAATATTTTTTCTATAAAACAACTTACACAAAAGATAACAGGTATTATTATGGGGTACACCATGGAACAGAAGATGATGGGTATTATGGATCAAATAAAATAATAAAATCCATTCGAAATAAACATGGAAATAAATATCTGATTCGTGAAATATTAAAGTATTTTGATAATAAGAAAGATATGTTTGCTTTTGAGGACCGATTTTTGAAATATTATAACATTTGTTCTGATAAAAATTCAATGAATTTCACGAATAATGGTTGTGGTGGGGATACTTATAGTTGTCTGACAGATGAAGAAAAATATATTAGAAACAAATTGTTGAGACAAAAAAATTCGGGCGAAAACCATATCCGTTTTGGAAAAACAAATGAAGAATATTATGGTGAAGAAAGAGCAAAAATAATAAAGAATCAAATGATAGAAACGAAAACCGGATCTTCAGTCCATACCGGAGAATATTTAATTAAGTTATCAAATAAGATGAAAAAGGAGTATGATAACGGAACGCGGGATAGATATTTAATAACGCGATTTTCTTGGAGTTGGAAGGGCAAGAATTTCTCTAAGGAACATAAGAAGAATATTGGTATTGGAGTTAAAAATTCTGAGAAATATAAATTAGGTATACTAAAAGCGTCAGAAACCAAACATAAAAAGTATTTAGCCAGATTAACTGAAGCTAAAAAAATGATGGATGCTGGGTCTGGTGTAGAAGAATTAATGATATATTTTAATATTAAAGAATGTACTGCTTGTAAATATAGGCGTGATATAAAGAAGTTATTATAATTGGAGTTATATATGAAATTCAATAAAGAAAGACTTGTACATTATTTTGTGATAACAATATTTGGAATGTTATACGCATTTATTGCGACAATTTCAAGTATCCATGTTGTTGATTTTTTCGAATTATCAAATAATCTCGCAATGTCAATATGTTTAGCAGTAGCATTTGAGATGGGAGCCGCAGCATCACTAGCATCAGTTGTTGTATTAGATAAAATGAATAAAACATTAATTTGGTCTTTGTTTATTTTATTAACAGCATTTCAATGCATTGGAAATGTCTATTATGCTTACGTTCATTTAGAAGATTTTAGATACTGGATCGAATTATTCGGATTAAACACTGAACCGTTAATTGTTCAAAAAAGAATTATATCAACTGTATCTGGGGCAATATTACCAATCGTAGCACTTGGATTTATAAAAGCTTTGGTTGATTATATTAAACCAAGTGAAAATATTGAAAAAGAAGATTCTAAAAAACAGTTTGAAGATAAAAATCAAGAAGAAATAGAATCAGCAAATGAAGAAGACGATAAATTATGGGATATTATGGATGATGGAGAACCAGAAGAAGAAATAGAAGAATCAAAAAAATTAGAAACAAAGACTGATGAAGATACTGGAGAACTCGATTTACCAGAAAAATCATCTACTTTTAATGATATTATAGACAAAGCAATAAAACCTAAAGAAAAACATATTGATAGGGATACATACGATGAGAAACAAAAATCATATTTAGATGTAAGAAAATGAAAACAATAGAATGTAAATGTTGTGGCATACCAGTTGAAAAATGTGAAGACAGTGCGAACCAGGTAAAATGTTCAATGTGTGTTATTGAAGATTTAGAAAAAGAATTTCCATTACAAAAAATCAATAAGACCAAGAGTGATAAACCACGTGGTTGGCACTTAATGAAACAATATGTCCACCATGATGGAACTGTGTTTGAATTTGGCAAAGAAAATAAAAAATTAAAAGGAACACTAAACCCAACTAAAAAAATAAAAAAGAAAACAAAGAAAAAATTGACAGATAAAGAAATAGAATTTAATAGATTAGATATTATTAATGATATTAAGAAACTAAAAAAGAAATTAAAGGCCGAGATAAATCCGAAAAAAATGAATAGAATACATAGGGACATTAATAAAAAACAAATTGAATTAGCAAAAATTAAACAATCATGACTAAAAAATTAACACCAGATGAATTAATCGTTAATTATGAAAGATTAACAAAAATTGCAGAAACATATTTTTCTGAAGATAGAATGAAAAAAGTATCTGAACTTCTTAATTTTTTTGAAGTAAGAGCATCAACTGCACCAGCTAGTGGTAATATAAATTATCATAATTGCTATGCCGGAGGATATTGTGAACATGTATTAAATGTTATTGATTTTGCATTAAAAATAAAAGAAAATATATGGACTGATCCGAAATTAGATTGTACGGAAGAGGAACTAGTGTTTTCCGCATTTTTTCATGATTTTGGGAAATTAGGTGATCGGGATAATGAATATTATTTACCAGAAGAATCTCAATGGCATATTGATAAAATGGGTAGATTATATAAGATAAATCCAAATATTCCATTCATGAAAGTACCAGATCGAACATTATTTTTACTACAGGATTTTGGCATAAAATATACAATAAAGGAATTTTACGGAATCAAATTATCAGATGGATTATACGATGAATCAAATAAACCATATTATATAAATTATGGTGAAATGAGCATCTTTACGGCACTGCCACATGTTATACATACCGCAGATTTAATGGCATCGAAAATCGAAGGATCAGATATTAAAAAAATCAATACACCAAAAAAACCAAGAATAGTTAAACCAAAAATAGAGGACATTGATATTAAAAATCTAAAAGCATTTGATAATATGTTTGATATTGTAGAAGAGGAGTAAACATGATAGTTATTATTGTTATTTTAAGTATTTTATTAAGTATTGCAATATATTTTAGTATTAACACATATATTAAAAATAAAAAATTGATAGAGGCGAATATTGAATATGATGATTGGTTCGGGATATTCAATCTTAGAATAAGAGAAACGATTGAGATGATTAACGAGGTTGATCACAGTGGGGTATTTGAAGCTGACGATGATGTGGGACATAGCTTCCAGAGTATCAAAGAAATTATAAATGACTTAAATGATTTAGTAACACATGACGATAACGAAGGCCTGTAATATTTCAGCAGGCAAAAAATTTTTAATATACGATTCAAAAAAAATACAAGAAATCTTAATAAAGAATAAAACATCAAAAAAAGTATATTTTACAAAATTAGCAGAAGAAGCTATAATAGCATATAATATTGAAGAAAGTAAAATAATCCGAGATAAAATATATACGGATTATATATATGAAGTACTTAATAAATTAGCTGAAAATGTGATACACTCATTTGGGTGTAGGTCATATTTAGATATACCATATGAAGATTTCAAACATGAGGTTGTTTTGTTCTTGACAGACAGACTACATATGTATGAAAGAAAGAAAGGCAAAGCTTTTTCTTATTTCACAGTTGTTGGCAGGAATTATTGTATAGTCCGCAATCAAAATAATTATAATATTCTAAAAAATCGAGATGACATAACCACATATGATGATTCTTCAACCGCGCTTAATACATATAATAATGCCGAAAAATCAGTTGATCTGAAGAATTATTTGGATGAATTTTTAGTATATTTAGCTGATAACATACATTCATTCTTTTCAAAACAAAACGATTTGAAGGTGGCAGAGGCTTTCATAAAATTAATGGGTGATCGAGAATATATTGAGAATTATAATAAAAAAGCGTTGTATATCTTATTAAAAGAAATGACAGGACTAACAGCACAGCAAATAACCAGAGTTTTATCACAGATAAAGGTCATATTTAACCGACTCTATGATATTTATTGCAAAGAAGGAACAATACAATAATGGATAAAGACACAGAAATATTTAGAGGAAAAAACTTTAGTGATATATTGAAAGATGTATATGAGAACACTAAGAAGAAAGAAAGACAGATTATACAATTAATAGCTGATCTAAAACCACTTGTATCAAATGTAAAAGACGCTATGTTGGTTGTACCACTTATAGCAGATTATTTAGAGATAGCAGTTAAAAATGATGAACATCTTGTTAAAATGGCGGCGATTGTACAACGAATGATAAATCGTAGTAAGTTTGAAGGAGATGATGTAATGATAACTGAAGATGAGAAAGAAGAACTTATGCGTGAATATGAAGAACTTGAAAATGAAAATAAAATCATAAAAGAAGAAAAATCAAAGTTACAAGATGAAATAGTTACATCAAAAACTGGTGTTGCTGGAGAAGAAAATGAACAATGATAATATTATTAAATTTGGTGAAGTAGTTGATATAAATTTCAAAGATAATGATCCTGAAAATATATATAGGATTAAAATAAAAATTTATGATTTTGAAACAATAGGCACCGGCGATCTAATCAGCGCTTTACCGTATAGTAATAACACAATACATATACCTCTAATTGGTGAGGTTGTATCCATCCAAAGAGCCCCCTGTGCTACTGCCGCAGGAAATACAAAAATATTCAAATATTATTATTCACAACCATTAAGCATACACAATAATAATCATTGTAATGTATTACCAAAACTTGCAAAAATAAATGTGAGCGGCGATTCATCTGATTATTCCGATCAACAGAACGGTGTAAGCGAAACAAAAGCACAGAAGCCATTCAAACCAGGAATTGGGTTCAAAGAAAATAAAGATATTAAAAACTTACAATTATTCGAGGGGGATTATTTGATAGATGGTCGCTGGGGTAATTCTATAAGATTTGGTAGTACAATAGTAGACGGAGAATATTCAGCAGAACCAACATGGAAAGAAAGTGATAATGCAAAAAACGGTTCACCAATACTAATAATCCGAAATGGGCAAATAGATAATCCACCATCGGGCATGAATAATTTTATAGTTGAAGATGTAAACGACGATAAATCATCTATATATCTTACTTCTGGACAATTAATACCACTTGATCCAACAAGCGATACATTTGATTCATATGATAATAAACCAACATCATTCAAAAATTATGATGAAGAACAAGTGATTATTAATTCAAATCGAATAGTATTATCAGCCAAAAAAGATTCTGTATTTCTTAATTCAAATAAATCAATATCCATATCAACAAATGGGTTGATCAACTTGGATTCTGGAGAGAAGTATGTAGCAAACTGTCCTGAGATGTATTTTGGTGGGAAAGAGGCGACTGAACCACTATTATTCGGAAATAAGTCGGATGATTGGTTGAATGAACTATTGGATATTCTAAATGACATATTATTGAAATTATCTACCCATATACATCCAACTGGAGTAGGACCATCTGGGCCACCATCACCACCAGAACTACTCGATTTCTCAACTCAAATTCCACTTGATGTAACGAAAATACGGAAAAAAATAATTGAATTAAAAAGTAAGAGGAACTTTACTCTCTAAAAAGAAAAAAATCTGATATTTATAGAAAAGCAAATGTTATGAAAAAAAATGAATTAACAAAATTAATTAAGGACGCAGTAAAGCAGGCTATTAGAGAAGAACTTGGTAGTGAATTAAAAGCACTGAAAGAAATCCGGAGCAACAGTAAGAAAATCGTTGAAAATACCAAAATCAAACCAACCAAAAGAATAAACAAAAATATTAGTTATTCTAAAAATCCAGTATTGAATGATATGTTAAAAGAGATGGAGGCAGAATTTGATAAAGGTAGTTGGGAAAGAGAAAACCAAACATCAGAAGAAGAAATTATTACTGAAAATCGAGAACCAATAACAATCGATAATGTAAATCCAGCGGTTATACCAGAACCAGTAAAAATGGCTTTGAATAAAGACTATAGTCAATTAATGAAAAAATTAAATGATGAAAGAGGTGTTACAAAATAATGAGAAGGGTTCCAAGGCGGGAATTTCACTATGACCCAGTTGATACTGAAGCAGATGTTGCAGTTGGCATAAAACTACCATTTAATAAAACACACGGTGGACTACCACAAAGTGCAGTTGCTGCATCTGGTAGTATTGACGTTATTAATCCATCAAGTGATGGATTATTTGAATTATCATACACAACCGAAGAACAATCAACATCAAACTTAAAGCTATTATTATTGACCAAAAAAGGAGAGCGATTAATGCATCCGAATTATGGTACTGATATACAATATTATGTGTTTGATAATGATACTGATCTACTACGAGATAATATACACAATGAAATCAACTCAGCAATACGATATTGGCTTCCATACATTATAGTAGTCGACATTTCAGTTACGTCTGATGGTGAACATGGAATTAATATTGTATTAACATATAAAGTAACCGAGAATGGTGCAAACGAAACGATTGTTTTATTCGTGGATCAATCCGGCGTAAATTTGGAGTAAATAATGGCAAATATAGTAAAAGATGTAAAATTTCTTGGAAAAGATTTTGGCAATTTTAGAAAAAATCTAATAGAATTTTCGAGAAATTATTTCCCGAATACTGTATCGGACTTCTCTGAATCTTCTCCCGGGGTTATGATACTGGAGCTCTGCAGTTACGTCGGCGATGTTTTATCGTTCTATATTGATGAACAATTGAAAGAATCTCTAATCCAATATGCAGAAGAAGAAGGAAACGTATATACACTATCCAACGCTTTTGGATACAAAGCAAAAAATACAATACCAGCAACAACTACACTTGACATGTTTCAAATAGTGCCAGTAGTCGGAGCGGGAACAGCCGCAGCTCCCGATTATACTTATTGTATGATCGTTGATGATGGAATGACTGTTCACTCTGAGATAGACGACGATGTGAAATTCCGTACGACTGAAGTTGTTGATTTTAGTTATTCCAGCTCACTTGATCCGACATATGTAACGGTTTACCAAATAAATGATTCAACGAAAATACCAGACTACTACTTATTAAAGAAGAGGGTCAAGGCATCATCTGGTGAAATCAAAACCAAAACATATGCATTTGGTACTCCAAAAATATACGATAAAATATTACTTGATGCAGATGATGTTACTGAAATACTAGATGTAACAGACTCAGATGGAAATATATGGTACGAAGTACCATTCTTAGCACAAGATACAATTTTCAAATCAATAAGAAATATCCAACAAAACGACCCTGATTTATATGGATATCGTGAAGCAGCTCCATATTTACTTAAATTAGTAAAAACATCAAGACGATTTGTAAAGAGATTAAGAAGTGATCATAAGTTCGAACTTCAGTTTGGAGCAGGAATATCCAGCGACGTAGATGAGGAAATCATCCCAACTCCAGATAAAATAGGACTAACACTAAGCGGTATATATAAAAACGTTGATACATCAATTGATCCATCCAACTTTCTATATACAAGATCATACGGTCTCGCGCCATCAAACACCACATTAACTATAAGATACGTGGTTGGCAAAGGATTGAGCGATAATGTATCTTCAAATGATTTAATTAACATTGATTCAAAAACTACGACATTCGTTGGTAGTGGATTGGATTCATCAATGGAAACACTTGTAGGAAATTCATTGGCATGCACAAACCCAAGTGCCGCTGTTGGTGGAGCAAGTCGTGAATCAATCGAGGATATCCGAAATAATACAATATCATTATTCGCATCACAGAATCGAGCAATCACAGCAGATGACTATATTGTTCGTACTTATACATTACCACCAAAATACGGATCAATCGCAAAAGCATATATAGTACAGGATGACCAACTTGATCCACAGAATATAGACCAGCGGATACCAAATCCACTAGCTCTAAATCTTTATGTTTTGGGTTATGACAAAGACAAAAAATTAACTCAATTAAATAAAGCAGTAAAAGAGAACTTGAAGACATATTTATCTCAATTTCGTATGCTAACTGACGCGATCAACATAAAAGATGCATTCATAATTAATATTGGCATCGACTTTGAAGTCATAACTCTACCAGGATATAATGCAAACGAAGTGATCTTTAGATGCATAGATAGATTAAGGAAACTGATGAGCATCGAAAAATGGCAAATCAACCAACCAATAATCAAATCACAATTATATACAGAGTTGGATAAAGTGGAGGGCGTGCAGTCTGTGGTAAATATTAAAATTACTAATTTATGGGAGACGGACTATTCTTATTCTGGAAATGTTTACGATATAGCGGCTGCCACGGAAAACGGAATTTGCTACCCTTCAAAAGACCCCTCCTGCTGGGAAATTCGTAATATGAATCAAGACATTCGCGGCCGTACGGTAAATTACTAAGGAACAAACCATGGAAAAATGTAGTCTTTGTAATACAGAATTTAAGAATAAATACTCTTTAGGAAATCATTTAAGATATGGGTGTACTAATAGTAGTGAATATCAAAGTTCTGTTAGAATAAAAAAAATGGTTTATATTGAATGTAAAGAATGTCATATCATATTTGAAGTTCCATATGCAAAAAGGAGAAGAAAATTTTGTTCTACTAAGTGTTATGGAATATGGATAACTGGAAATAACAATCCATGTAAAAAGAAAGGTAGATATATAAATTGTTTAGTCTGTGGTGCTGAAATTTATATTTATAGTTCAGATACACATACAAAATATTGTTCACCCAAATGTTTCTATGAAAATAATAGAGGTGATAATAATCCATCTAGACGACCGGAAGTTGGCAAAAAAATAAGCGAATGGAAAAAGCAAAATCACCATTGTGCTGGCAAAACATATGAAGAATGTTATGGTGTTGAAAAAGCTAAAGAAATAAAAAATAAAATGAAAGAAAATAATACAACT
>JACKQG010004594.1_pt1 | contig 15917 bp, 16 predicted proteins | sample 8237621 | NCBI WGS metagenome assembly JACKQG01 (sample SAMN15677084, study PRJNA649215) | marine metagenome | biome: marine; feature: Black Sea; material: saline water; isolation source: suspended particulate matter (SPM) from the Black Sea western gyre | collected 2013-06-09/2013-06-10 | depth... | reverse complement strand
AGGCCAATACCAATTGAAATTAGGCCTACCCACATTAGCCCATTGGCGTATTGATTTATGCTCGTCCAACCTGCTATCCAGTAGATCAATCCCAGAATACCAAGAATGATCGCCTCGACCAGCAAAATGATTCCGCCAAGACGGGCAAATGAAAAAAACAAACTTTGCTTTTTCATATTTGTAAAATCTATGGATGGCAACGCTGAAAGTCACCTGTTGACCAACCACACTCCTACTAACATCATACCTAATCCCGCTAAACGGGTAAAGTCTAGTGGGCGAATTGATGCCTGGAACCACCCAAAGTTATCGATTAGAGCAGCCAGGACAAATTGTGAGGCAACGATAAGCATGAACCCGCCGGCCACGCCCAGCCTAGGGATCACAAACCCAATAGAACTGACGATGACAAGTCCCAAAATCCCTGCTCCATAAGCATACCAAGGAACTTCACGCCAATTTTCCAAATTTACTCCACAGATAAGAGTGAATAACACCACAATCAAACCGCCGCTGCCATAAGTGATAAATACGCTACCTTTCGTTCCAAAATTTTGCTCCATGATCCCCATAAACTGACCCTGTAAAGTTACCGCCACTCCCCCCAGAACTGCAATTCCAACAAAAGGAAAAGAATTCACAGATTTACCCTCCATATCTCATTTTACATTGACAATTAATTCGGTTCTTTGGGAATTGCCGTGAGAGACCTTACATTTGGGGGTACCAAATGTGACCCCTTACTAAGGGCCCTTACCACAGCGATTCCTAGAGACCCATTAATTCCTGAAATCACATCAATAATACAATTCTATCTCAACTGAGTTAGAAAACAAAAAGCCCACCACAGAGTGAGGGGGGCACCCTGCAGTGGGTACCTATTATTATTGCACAAATTAACGCACAAATCAAGCGAATTCTACAATTTAATTGACCCGTATATGCAATTTGGATTTTAGTTCTTTGTTTAAAACGATAGTGGACGCATCCCCCTCGCGCCCACTACCTCGTTTAAAATATCCCCAATAATAGCCATAGGTAATATATTGAAATATCTCAATAAATGGAATAGGCATCCTGCCACTACATATAGACATTTGTACTACATGCCTGTGAATTCAAAGATTTTATAGGTAGAATTTGCACTCATCAATATTCCCGTTTACGGGAATATTGGCCAAAGCAATTTTCGCTCAAATACAAAGATAATCTTGTGCGAGTCGATATTCTCTGCTATTCTCCCCATAGGCTCTAAGGAGGTGAATTATGTCTCAAACAATTAGGGTGGCGATCCTTGACGATCATCAAGCAATAATAGATGGGTATTGTTACCGTCTTGAACGGGATCGAAAAATTCAAGTTGTGGCAAAGAGTACATTTGGTGATGATCTTGAGCCAATGTTGGCAAGCCATGCCGTCGATGTGCTCTTCCTCGACATCAACGTTCCAACATCTGCAGATAACGATAATCCTTACCCCATTCTCCATTTGATTCCAAAACTGCTGCAAAAATACCCGGATTTACAAATCCTTGTGATTTCAATGTACAATGAGGCTGCACTGATAAGGAACGTCATGGAAGCGGGAGCCAGCGGATATATCATCAAAGACGATCGAGAAACTATTCAAGAACTTGCTGCAGTGACACGCACAATAGCCCGGGGAGGAATACATATGAGTCGTCCAGCATACGATCAGTATTTCAAAAGAATTCGCGTAGAGGATAGTTTGAGTTCTAGGCAATTAGAAGCTATATCTTTATGCGCTTCTTACCCAGAAAAAACTACATCAGAAATTGCGGACATAATGGGCGTAGCCAATTCGACTGTCCGAAATTTTCTCTCTGAAGCTTATATGCGGTTAGAAGTACCCAATCGCATGGCTGCGATTGCAAAAGCGCGCCGGCTGGGTCTTCTCACACCAGATGTACCTGGTTATCACGATATCTAAAATATCTCGAAACAATTTGCCATGAAACTGACAAAAACTAAAAAAAGGGGATATTGGAGTATACGGTGGAAAACGATTTTTCTATTAACCATAGCTTTTACAGCTATATTTGTCAGTATTTTCTATTGGTTTTATAGAATTTCCATAAATATTGCTTTAGATGATCTTCATGAAGATCTGACGGCAATAAGCAATACTGCTGCCGCGGGTTTGGATGGCGATGTACATCAAGCACTTTATGAAAACGCAGACTACGACGACAGCCTGGAATGGCCCAAAGGCATGGCTGATGAACGTTATTGGGAAATGTCTGAATGGCTGTACTTAGTGCATCAGAGTAATCCGCGGGCGCTACTTTATACATATATCTCTCCTGAGCCAGGAAAAGTGGAATTCGTCGTCAGCATGGGCCCTCTCATGGATCCAATTATCGGAGCTGAATTTCGCGCGCCCTATTGGCCTCAACCGCCTTCAGTAATTTTGAATGGACTGGTTGAAGAAACTCTTTCTACCAATGTTGTCGTTGATCAGTGGGGATCCTGGGTTTCTGGATTTACTCCGCTTTACAACTCAAGAGGGGAAATCAATGCTGCTGTTGGAGTAGATTACAGAGCGGACAACATCACAATCATCAAAAACAAAATCACTAATGCGGCAATTCCTGCATTTATTATTTCCTATCTATTCATGTTGATTTTTATCGTCTATATTTCCAACAGAACTGTAGAACCAGTGATTTCATTGTCAAAAGCAGCTACTCAAATAGGTGAAGGGAAGCTTGCGAAAGTAATTCACCCACCGGGACTCTTCAAGGATGAAATATCAAAGCTCACTGATGTCTTCAATTCGATGGCGGAAAAAATTCAAGTTCGCAGGGAGCACACAATAGCCCTTTATCGGGATAATATTCAGCGTCATGAACAAGAACGCATGAAACTGGCTCACGATTTGCACGATGAGGTGCTCAATGGTTTAGCTGCATTGAGTATGGCAATAGATGATCAACATGTCAGTCCGAAATTCCATCAGGTTTATGAAAAGCTTACTTTTCGAATTCGAAGAATTATCAATGGATTGCGCCCACCGATGTTGGATCACGGTTTGAACCCAGCTTTAGAGGCGCTAGTCGATGAGCTTTTAGATCGATCTCTTGGAGACATAAGCATCATATTAGAAATTGATGACTCAATCGAACGGCATGAATCCAGTGTAGAAGGTCATCTGTTCCGCATTGTTCAACAAGCCTGCGAAAATGCTTTTCAGCATGCAAATGCAAAAACAATTCGCATTAGTGGAGCTTTGAAAAAAGACAATATCGAATTAATCGTTGAAGACGATGGTGTGGGGTTTGTAAAAGATAAAATATTGTCTCGGCCACATAATAGTGATCGTAGACATTTTGGCTTGGTTATGATGCAAGAACGTGCTGAAATTATTAATGCTGATCTCGTAATTGAATCAACTCTTGGAGAAGGCACACGCATTGAAATTGTGCTTTCCGATGTATTGTTAAAACAGTGGGAGTATCGTGCCCGTATCCAGGCCGAAGCAGCTTTAAGAGAGAACGAGTTAACTGCCAGGAGCCTTATGAATGAGACTTTTGATGTCATTTTCATCATAGATTGCGATGGAATCATTCTCGATGCCAATAATGCCTTGGCAAAAGAATTTAACATACCTGTAGATGAATTAGTTGGAAGTTGCGTATGGGATTTGTTACCGCCGGAGATTGTCGAACAAAGAATGCCATTTATGGATCAAGTAACGAGTTCGGGTAGGCCTATCAGATTTGAAGATGAGCGCTCAGAAAGGTGGTTTGATAATTATTTATATCCCATAGCTGAAAACGATGGCTCGATAACGAAAGTTGCAATTTTTTCGCGCGATCTTACCTTAAGAAGACTGTTAGAGGAATCTCTCAAAGAAAGCTTTGAAGAATCTAAGCTAATTTTAAACGCCACTACAGATTTCATTGCATTGACCAATATTGATGGAATCATTCTCAAAACCAATGAAGCCATGGCAAATAGATTTGAAAGCTCTATTGATGATTTAGTCGGCCGACGTGTCTGGGATCTATTTCCACCAGATGTAACTGATCGCAGAAAGAAATATGGAGAGAAGGTAATTCAGTCTGGTGAATCTATTCAATTCCAAGATTCCAATCAGGATCAATGGTTTAATATCACCCTATACCCTATCAAAGACGCAGAGAAGAATGTGGTTAAGTTCGCCGTTTTTGTACGTGAGATAAACAAAGAAGAGTAGAAAATGAATAAAAAAATACCCGCTCCAGAGTGAGGGGGTCACCCTGAAGCAGGTGCATATATTATTGCCAATAAACGTGTCGAAGTCAAGAGGGGAATTATTATTTTAAGAATCTTACATTGTTAGCGTCAAATAAAATTTTCCTTCAACCGATGTGGGCAAGATTTCATCCCGCGTTATAATAATTCCCTGGAGAACAATTATGGAAGAACGCATACAGAAAATTATGGCTCGTGCAGGGGTCGCTTCTCGGCGAGCTAGCGAAAAACTTATTGAACAGGGGCTAGTTACTGTCAACGGACAGAGAGCCACCTTGGGCATGAAAGCTGATCCAGATAAAGATCTCATCGAGGTCAAGGGTGAGCGCATCAGTGCGAAAGAACGTTTGGTTTATATTGCCCTTAACAAACCCCGTGGTGTGATCTCGGCCGCCAAATCCCCAGACCCTCGACCAACCGTGCTTGACCTGGTCGATCACGTTGGAAGATTATATCCCGTGGGCAGGTTGGATATCGAAAGCGAAGGTCTGATATTACTAACGAATGATGGCGCAATGGCCCAGCACTTGACTCACCCCCGCTATGGACACGAAAAAGAGTATACCGTTTTGGTAGCCCAACGTCCGGATGATAAACAACTCACAGCCTGGCGTAATGGAGTCGTTCTAGAAGATGGCTATCGAACAAAACCCGTCAAAGTCTGGATCACTGGCACCAAAGGAAAAGGTGCCTGGTTGAAGGTGATCCTCAAAGAGGGACGCAAACGTCAAATCCGAGAGATGGGGAAACTCACCGGTTTGCCTATCGTAAAGATCACTCGCACACGCATTGCCAGCTTGCGTTTAGGGAATCTAAAACCTCGTCAATGGAGACATTTGACACCTGACGAAATCTCAGAACTCAAGAAATAAGTCACCGAACCCTGTCACATTTTCCTGGTTGAAACGTTATTGATATCAGATAAAAGTTCAGGATAACCGCATTGCCAACGCGCGGAAAGATCTTTGATGAATTCTAAGAACAAACTCTTCGCTAAGGATCCTGAAACGCTGCATGATTCGAGTGCTTTCCATAATTTTTATCAGCAGACTCATTTGATTGTATTTCGTTATATCTTTGGGATGTACAATGGTTCGGTACAAGATGTCGAAGACATGACCGCTGATACCTACGCCAGAGCCTGGAAAGCCCGGCGACGATTTCGAGGCACTCCAGAGGCTGCTTTGGGATGGCTGCTGCGCATCGCACGCAACCTGGTGATTGATACTTTCCGTCGCAGGAAGAATCGTGGTATTCCAAAGAACATTGATGATCATATCATTCCCTCTCCTAGTGTCAGCCCCGAGGAAAGAGTTTTGCAAAAAGAAAGAGCAAACAATCTTTGGGTTGCGCTCGGCAAATTATCACCTCAGCAACGTGAGATCATCGTTCTCCGCTATCTCTTGAATTGGCAGGTCAAAGCCATCGCCAGCTACCTGGATATGAAAGAGAATACCATTTCCGTCAATATCCGCCGGGCTTTGCAGAAAATGCGCCAAGAGTACAAAAGATCGCATGAAGAAGTAGGTCATTATGAAGATCGATAATGATAACCTATCAGCTCATAACACAATACCTGATGATGTTGAGATTGTCGAAATTTTGAGCAATATCCGGCCCAAGCCAAGCCAGAACTTCCGTCAAAGGATGGCAGATCAACCATGGGCTCAGAGCGGATATCAACCCCGCAGATTCAGATTATTTGCCCAGCGACTGGGTGTCATTACCGGGGTGATCATCCTTCTCGTACTATTCTTCAGCCTGATTACGCCATCCTTAGAAGTAGTCGCCCAGAGACTGATACAATTTTTCCTGCCAACAATCGGTGACCAAACAGTCGTGCAAATCACGCTCGAGGGAACCACTGATCTGCCAAACGTCCACCCATTGACCATCTCAGAGGCCGAAAATTTGGCAGGATTCGAGGCAAGAATGCCTACTTTATTGCCACCAGGATACACGCTGAGCGGCGCATTTTACCATCCAGAGCGAGAGGCGATCGTGCTTAACTTTGCGGCTGATACCCACGGCCATATACTGCGCTTCTTACAACGCCCATTGAGTGAAGAATACCAGCAGATTGGCGCCAGTGCGGTTATAGAGACCATCAAAATTGGTTCATCTACGGGTGAATACGTGACCGGCGCATGGACAGTTCCTGAGGTAGAATCTGTTTTCGAAAAAACTGAATTTGGCAGAACAATCCCAGTTCAAGCAACCTGGGATCCCAATGCGGAAATCCAAATGCTGCGCTGGGTCGAGAATGATATGCTTTTTGAAATCATCTTCGCTGGTGGCACTCCCAATACCTCTGGTTATCTAACCAAACTAGATCTGATTGCCATCGCAACAAGTATGCAATAATTTCCTTCGCTATGGCTGCTCTCCGGCCGAGCTTGTAACTCGTTCAGCGCCAATGGTGGGTTTCACAATGGGCTCCCTTGGGGCAAAACAGTTACGACAAAGCCATAATATTTTTAGGAGTTTCAATGCAATCGAAACAAGAACACAGCACAACTTGGCTTGATAAATCCATTCTTTCAAGTATCACTCTTAATTGGGAAACTATCATATTCGTCACAATCATCGTCCTGGCCTTTGTAACACGCTTCTACGACCTGGAATCGCGCGTTATGAGCCATGACGAGAACTCTCACGTTTACTACTCGTGGCAGCTCTCTCAGGGTGGCGGCTACAGCCATACCCCCATGACCCACGGACCATACCAATTCCATATCGTGGCTTTGTCTTATTTCCTGTTTGGCGATAATGATTTTACTGCGAGAATCCCAGCGGCACTATTTGGCATCGCCATGATTGCCTTCCTTTGGTATTACCGCCGTTATCTCGGACGGGTGGGAACCTTAGTCGCTGCCGGCCTGATGCTGATCTCTCCGTTCTTACTGTTCTATGCACGCTATGTTCGCAATGATATTTTCTCAGCCCTATTTGGCGTGATCATGGTCTGGGCGATCCTGCGCTATCTCGAAACCGGAGAATCTAAATACACTTACTGGCTTACCGCTGTTGCAGTCCTCCACTACACCACCAAAGAAACATCCTTCATCTACACTGCGCAGGCGCTGCTTTTCCTTGGCCTACTATTCGTTTATCAGGTCACTCAAAAACGTTGGGAAATCCCAAAGTATCGCAACATTTTCCTTGCAGTTCTCATCCTATCCTTTGTTTGTTTAGCAATCGGATTTGGTTTGAACAACTTCATTGAAACTCCTACCCCAACTGCAGAAGAAACAACCCAAGCGACACCCCTGTACCTGCTCATTTCGTTCGGTTTGGGCGGACTGGCAATGTTGAGCGCCCTGGTTATTGCAATTATTGGTTTTACTTGGGATCGTTTACGAGAAAACCGCGCCTTCAGCTTGATCTTGCTTCAACTGACTCTGGTGCTGCCGCAGCTAGCTCCTTTTCCAGTTAGCGCATTGGGTTGGGATGCATTAGATTACACAACTACTGGAATGCTGCGCACCGGGATCTTCATTGGCATTTTGGCTGCAATGGCTATCGCTGTCGGCATGCTATGGAACTCGCGGCTCTGGTTGATAAACGCCGCCATCTTCTATATTCCCTTCACCATATTCTACACTACCGTCTTCACCAACGGGGCTGGCTTCTTCACGGGCATGGTCGGCTCACTGGGATACTGGCTGATGCAGCAAGCTGTCGAACGCGGCAGCCAGCCCTGGTATTACTATATCCTGATCCAAGTACCTGTGTATGAATTTCTGCCTCTTTTGGGATCTATTCTGGCTGGATATTATTGGATTCGTCTCAAAGGCGAAACTGCACTCGAGGGGCAAGAACAGCCCGACCCCCAAGTTGATTCGCCCCTTGAAGAGGAGATTCCGCCCAAAGCTGCGCCAATCATTCCCTTATTGAGCTTTTGGTCCTTCAGCAGCATCATTGCCTACACTGTCGCTGGTGAGAAAATGCCCTGGCTGACCGTGCATATCGCCTGGCCAATGATCCTACTAGCCAGTTGGGGGTTGGGGAAGTTGATCGAGCGCATCGACTGGGATGGGGTCAAAACCAAACGCGGCTTATTGCTTATCACTTTGATCGTGGTGTTCCTGGTCAGCCTAACCTCGGCGATTGGTATGATCGCAGGCCCCAACCCACCTTTCCAGGGCAAAGAACTTCATCAGCTTAATACAACCAACGCATTTGTGTTGGCAGTGCTGATGACCATTATTTGTGTCTTCGCCTTGAGCAAAGTGATCGCCGAATGGGAATTTGTACAAATAGGGCGGTTGACCACTTTGACGATCTTCACATTTTTAGCCTTGATCACAGCTCGGGCAGCCTTCCGCGCTGCTTACATCAATTACGACTACCCCACCGAATACCTGGTCTACGCCCACTCTGGTTCTGGCCCAAAGATTGCGATGAACCAAATTGAAGAGCTTTCCATGCGCACTACGGATGGAAAGGATATGGTCGTAGCGTACGATGATGAAACAACCTACCCTTACTGGTGGTACTTACGCAATTACCCCAATCAGAAATATTATGGCCCCAACCCCACCCGTGAGCTGCGTGATGCTCCTGTCATTCTGGTGGGCGACAATAACTTCGACAAGATTGAACCAGTGGTTGGGCAGGCTTATCATAAGTTCGAATACATCCGCATTTGGTGGCCCAACCAGGATTATTACAACTTGACTTGGGAACGTATCAATAACGCCCTTTTCGATCCTCAAATGCGCGGCGCTATTTTCCAAATATGGCTCAATCGAGACTATACGCAGTATGCTGTGTTGAAGGGCACCGATTTAAGTCTGCCCAACTGGTCGCCCTCGGACCGAATGCGGCTGTACGTGCGCAAGGATATCGCTGCTCAGGTTTGGAATTTTGGTTCTGTACCTGTAGATGTGGATGAAATTCTGGCTGATCCCTACGAGGGCAAAGAGATCACATTATTGGCCGATAAGACTCTTGGAACCAATGGTACCGAACCAGGCAATTTCGAAAAACCCCGCGATATCGCCCTGGCTCCCGATGGCAGTTTGTTTGTAGCTGATACTGGCAACCATCGTATCCAACATTTTACAGCTGAGGGTGAAGTTCTGAATACCTGGGGATATTTCGCTGACAGTTCTCAAACTGATGCGCCCGGTGGTTCTTTCTATGAACCTTGGGGGATCGCCGTTGACTCCTTGGGAGATGTTTATGTCACTGATACCTGGAATCACCGCGTTCAGAAGTTTACGCCAAATGGAGAGTTCATCACCCAATGGGGTTACTTCGGTCAGGCCGAAACGGGGGCCGCTTTTTGGGGGCCGCGCGACATCCTGGTTGATGATCTGGATCGCGTCTTCATCACTGATACCGGCAATAAACGTGTGGTAGTCTTTAGCAACGATGGCGTTTTCCTGACTGCCTTTGGCAGTGCCGGGTTGCTGGAGGGTCAATTCGACGAGCCAGTTGGCCTGGCTGTGGATGCCAATGGTCGCATCTATGTAGCTGATACTTGGAACAAACGAGTGCAAGTTTTCGAGGCAGATGTCGGCGGGTTAGCTTTCGAACCCGTTTTGGAGTGGGAGATCGTCGGCTGGTACGGCCAATCTTTGGATAACAAGCCTTTCATCGCCGTAGATGACTTTGGCCGCGTTTTCGTCAGCGACCCTGAGAGCTATCGCATTTTGGAATTCAACACTGAAGGTGAATTTATACGCTACTGGGGTGACTATGGTGCTGGTCCAGAAGGCTTCAGTCTCCCCGGCGGTATGGCTACTAGCCCCGAAGGTGAACTTTGGATCGCCGATGCAGGCAATCATAGGATTCTACATTTCAGCCTACCTGACGAAATCCCAAGTATAGAAGAATAACAAAACTCGTCTTGTCAATCAAACTCCCGCTGAAGCGGGAGTTTTTCTTTTACCCAAAATATCCATGCCTTCTTCATTCTGCCTCCAGATTTCCTCCAGATTTGCTTCTTACAATTCGTAACAATAAGCAATAACAAAGGGGTCTCTAGGATCCGCTGTGGTAAGGGGCCACATTTGGGGGTAGGGGATGTGCTCCGCACACTCCCTACCCCCAAATGTGAGGTCTCTCACGGCAATTTCTATAGAACCTAACAAAGGAGAAAATTATGTTCAAAAAGACAATCATCAAACTCTGGTTAGATATCATTATCGGTATGGGATATATTGCAGCGATGGTCTCAGGTGATGAATTCGCCGAGTACGGCGCGGCAAGCAGCAAAGCTACTCACAGCCCAAATTGATAAAAATCGGTAGCCAATTAGAAACTTCTCGATTGAACCGGTCTTTGCTGCCTCGATTGGATCGAGAAGGTTTTCAACTATAATTCAAGTACTATTCACTAAGAATAGGAGAAAAATGGAACGAATTCTAGTTGTCGATGACGACAAACACATTGCACGTTTAGTGCGCTCATATTTGGAAAAAGCGGGGTATTCGGTATTCGTTGCTTATGACGGAGAATCAGCATTACATGTGCTTAGAAGAGAGAAACCGGATTTGGTTGTGCTAGATTTGATGCTCCCGGATAGAGACGGCTGGGATATCACGCGCCTGATCCGGTCCGACGAACATCTTGCTGCAACGCCAATCATCATATTGACTGCCAGGGTAGAAGATACAGACAAAATTGTAGGATTAGAAATTGGCGCGGATGACTATATTACCAAGCCCTTTAATCCTCGTGAAGTCGTCGCCCGTGTTCGGGCATTGCTCAGACGTAGCCAATTGGATCGCGGCACAACTACTCCCCAGACTTTCCAGGTCGATGATTTGAAGCTTGATCTTGGGAGCAGAGAATTTCAAGTGAATGAAGAATTTGTCGAACTGACACTCTCTGAGTTTGAGATTCTTCACGTTCTGATGGAAAGCCCAGGTTTTGTTTTCACCAGGGATGAGTTGATGGACAAAGCTCTGGGGTATGCATTCGAAGGTATGGGCCGAACATTAGATAGCCACATAAAAAACTTGCGCCGCAAGATCGAACCTGATCCCAAAAAGCCAACTTATATCCAAACAATTTATGGTGTCGGGTATCGAATAGGTGGAAAAAGAACATGAACCGTTTGTGGGTTCGAATAAGTCTGACCTTTGTGGGGATCGTCTTTTTCCTTATCTTTGTTCCTCTCGTGGTGGGGATTCTGACGTACTCTTTCGATGCAGATGCTTTTCTAGAAGGCGAACAGTTAGAAGAGTTTCAGTTCGAGGAATTAGGTGAATTGACATTTGCAGAAAGGCTGCGTACAACACCAGGTAGACCCGTTTTTGAAGTGCTCTCCACGTTGATCTTCGCAATCTTCATTATTGGATCCCTTGGCATGGTATTGATTACACGACGACTGACAGCACCGATAAAAAGTTTGGAGCAAGCTGCCAAAGCCATTGGGGATAAAGATCTAGATCACCGAGTGGAAGTTAAAGGCAGCGCCGAAATCCAATCCGTTGCTCTCGCCTTCAACGATATGGCAAATGAGTTGAGCAAAGCTGAAAATTTGCGCACTAATCTACTCAACGATGTTGCCCACGAACTGCGCACCCCTCTCTCCGTGATCCAGGGCAACCTGCGTGCCATCCTGGATGATGTCTATGATTTGGATAAGGCCGAAATAGCCAGGCTTTATGATCAAACGCTCCAATTATCCCGCCTGGTGGATGATTTACGAGAACTCGCTCAAGCGGAAGCTCAACAGATCTCATTGAACCTCTCTCAACTTGAGGTCGTTCCCTGGTTGAAAGAGAGCGTTGCTGCTTTCCGTCCCATTGCTGCAGAAAAAGAGGTCTCTGTGCAGGTTGAAATTCTGGGTAAGCACCCTCTGATTCAAGTCGATCAGGCACGTATGACCCAATCTTTGCACAATTTGCTATCCAATGCGCTGCAACATACGCCTGAGGGAGGTGCGATCACGGTTACGGTCGAGCAGAAATCAGCAGTGTTTACGTTACGCGTCATCGATGCTGGTGAAGGAATCGAAGCAGAACACTTGCCAAATATCTTCGATCGCTTTTATCGCGCTGACCCTAACCGCGGCCGCGATACTGGTGGTACCGGCCTGGGTCTGGCAATATCCAAAGCGATTATAGAAGCTCATGGAGGCACAATCCGCGCTGAGAGTGCGGGCGCCAATAAAGGCAGCCAGTTTATCATCCAGTTAACACAATAAAGGTTGGCTCTTTGGGAACTTCCTTAGGAGATTTGGGGTGAGAATATCTGATTTCTTAATATTTTCGTAATAACCCTTTGCTACAATCAATACAGTAAGAAGAAGAAAAGTAACAAAGCCTATGAAAACACAACCTTCCATTCTCGTCGTTGATGACGAAGATACCATCCGGGAAGTCGTGCGCCGATATTTGGAGCGCGAAGGGTTCAGTGTACAAGAAGCCGCTGATGGATATGAAGCGCTGGATGCCATCCAAGAAGCTCCGCCCGACCTGATCGTACTCGACTTGATGCTCCCAGGCATTGACGGGCTGACCATTACTCAACATATTCACCAGGACCGGCAAATCCCAATCATCATGTTGACCGCCAAAGGTGAGGCCAATGACCGCATCCGCGGGTTAGACCTGGGTGCAGACGATTACATCACCAAACCTTTTAGCCCACAAGAAGTGGTATCTCGCGTGCGTGCCGTACTCAGAAGAGTAAATGGCATATCACCAAATCAACAGAAAGAAACATTAGAATTTGACCGTCTTTGCATCGACCCATCTGGTCGTACTGTTAAAGTTGATGGGCACTCCATTACCCTGACAGCTAAAGAATTCGATTTATTGTGGTATTTCGCTCAGAATCCCGGGCAAGTGTTTTCGCGCACACAACTATTAGGCAGTGTTTGGGGGGACGAGCTTTATACTGACCCTTCGACAGTTACCGTCCATATTCGACGATTAAGAGAGAAAATTGAAGAAAAACCAGGCCAGCCTGCTCTTCTGCTTACTGTTTGGGGTGTGGGGTATAAATTCGTGGGAGATGGATAAAGAGATGTCTATCACAAAAACCAAAGTTATCAACCGATCGCGAACATTAAATTATGTGCTTGGCATCGTGTTCATCCTGTTGATCACAGTGATCTTGATTGAGCTGGTTATGAGCCCTCCACCAGGAGATTTGATCTATCTGGCACTTTATCTGGGTCTCACCAGCTTAGGTTCAGCGGTTTTTGGTTTCGCATCCCACAGGTTAGGTTGGTGGAAAAGACTGCCGCGCATCAGCTATGCTTTGATCTTGGGGTATATTTTGGCAGGTGGTCTGACTCTCTTCAATGTTTGGATCACAGCCCGATTGATGTTCATCAACCAGCACGATCTGGCATTGGCCACGCTCCTATTATTTTTTGCTGGGGGCATATCGATCTCCTTTGGCTATTTCATCTCGAACACAATTAGCCAGACATTGGAAACTTTAGCTCAGGGCGCACAACAACTCAGCCAAGGAGATTTTTCTACGCGCGTGCCAGTCTATGGAGAGAACGAGATCGCACAACTTTCAGCAGCCTTCAACGAGATGGCCACCAAATTAGAGCAAGCTTCAGAGAATGAGCGAGCGCTGGATGAGGCCCGGCGTAACCTTGTCGCCTGGGCCTCTCACGATTTGCGCACACCGCTGACTTCTTTACGTGTGATGATTGATGCCCTGGCGGATGGCGTTGTCGATGATCCTAAAACGGTCTCCCGCTATCTTCGTCAGAGTCAAAACGAGATTGTGCGGATGACCAATCTCCTAAATGATCTATTTGAACTCGCTCAACTAGATGCAGGTTATCAGGAACTTAATTTCGAGTGGATCAATCTCTCGGACCTGATTTCAGACACCCTGGAGAGTTTCGCAGCTCGAGCGGCTGCGCAATCTGTAACCTTGGAGGGTTTTGTTGACCCCCAGGTTGATCCAGTTTGGGCAGCACCAGACAAACTAAGCCGCATCCTTGACAACTTATTCAATAACGCGTTTCGACACACGTCCATAGAAGACACTGTACAATTGAGCGCTAGCAAACAAGATCAAAATACCATCGTGATTGTGAAAGATACAGGTAGCGGCATACTTGAAAAAGACTTGCCCTTTATTTTCGACCGCTTTTATCGCGGAGAAAAAAGCCGCGCCCGTGAAAATGATGATATTGGCGGTGTTGGGCTTGGCCTCACGATTGTCAAAGGTCTTGTTGAAGCACACGGCGGAGAAATTCAAGTCATGAGCAAAACCGGTGAAGGTACTACTTTTCGGTTTTCTTTACCCGGGAAAAGCCCAGATTGAATGTTCAATTTGCATCATCAAAAGATGAAATGTTATGAAAAAAACACTAATTATTATTTTCGGAACTCTTATAAGCATACTATTCATGTACATTGGTTGGTGGCTGTTATCACCCCTATTTATCAATCAATCAGTCCAGGAAGAATTTCCTTCCGGAATTCCCACTGAGAGTGAACTTGCTGATTTATCACCAATGGAAGCAGAAAAAATTCTCGAAGATGCTATGGAAGTGATTGATGAGGAATATGTCGAACACTTACCCCCTGATGAAGCAGCCGCCCTCGAAAACGAAATCATGACCATTGCCAAAATGGCGCCCGATCATCCTATGGAAGAGGAAATGCCTAAGGTCGATGGCGAATCCGAATGGGCATTCATAACTCAGGGAAAATTTCAAGATGCAGATAATTTCCACAAAGGTTCTGGGATGGCCAGCATTTTCCAAAACGGCGATCAGCGTGTCCTGCGCTTTGAAGATTTCGAGGTGACAAACGGCCCTGATCTACACGTATTGCTGGTAGAAAATGTATTTGCGACAAATCACGATGAGATTGGTAAGTACGTTGATCTTGGCAAACTGAAAGGCAATCTCGGCAGTCAGAATTATGACCTTATGCCTGATGTTGATCTTTCACTGTACCAAGGTGTGATGATTTATTGTGCGCCCTTCCATGTCGTATTTGCAACAGCATCATTTGAAAATTAAAGGTATGAATTATGAAATTCTGGATAATCACTTTAATGGTATTTGCTCTCGCAGCTTGCTCGGGAACAGTTGAATCGTTGGAAGAATCAGAATCACCCACGAGCGAAGCTAATGTTGAAATCCAAACCAGTCAAACGTCTCAACCAAAACCAACGAAAACACCCTTGCCGCCAAATCCGCTGCCTTATTTAGGCGAAGCCCCTGAATTGACCAACGAGGTCTGGCTCAATACGGATGCCCCGCTGCGATTGGCTGATTTACGCGGCAAGGTCGTCTTATTAGAGATGTGGACATTCGGTTGAATAAACTGCCAACGAGTAATTCCCTCGGTGAGGGAATGGCACAACACTTACAAAGATCAAGGACTTGTGGTCATTGGTAATCATTATCCTGAGTTCAACCACGAGCATGATCTAGATAATCTGAGAGAGGCCATCATACGCTTGGATGTTCCCTATGCCGTTGCTCAGGACAACGATGGAACAACCTGGCGGGCATACAAAAACCGCTACTGGCCAACGCGTTATCTAATCGACAAAGCAGGTCAAGTCCGTTATTTCCACATTGGCGAGGGTGCCTATGCTGAGACAGATGCAGCTATTCAAACCCTCCTCGCAGAAACCTATCCGTGAAGTAAGAAATATTAGTTGAAATTTATCAGTTGAATATAAAAGGAGCAAATTATGAAAAAGATCAAA
>JACKQG010004593.1_pt1 | contig 15918 bp, 8 predicted proteins | sample 8237621 | NCBI WGS metagenome assembly JACKQG01 (sample SAMN15677084, study PRJNA649215) | marine metagenome | biome: marine; feature: Black Sea; material: saline water; isolation source: suspended particulate matter (SPM) from the Black Sea western gyre | collected 2013-06-09/2013-06-10 | depth... | reverse complement strand
CGAGAATTTCGACGTGCACTCTTGAGCTTGGAGAGTGAGGCCATTCTAATCTACCGGATATGGGAACCTTGCCCTCCCAAACGATCTATCCTCCGTCACTTTCGACGTCACATTAGGCTTAAACCCCTGTCAGGCTACCGTCCTGTCTGTCTAGCAGCGGACTGGGATGACAACTTGTACGTAGCCTATGGCAAGGAGGATGGACAGGGCTACGTTGAGACCTATCAGAGTGACGGACAGCCAGTTGCGTGGGAAGAGGGACAGGATAAGTGGGAGCTCCAAGGATATCCCAAAGCGCTGGTGGTGCACCGGGGCCAACGCAGGGAGGAACGCGAGGTATTTGTCCTTTTGGTTGCGTGCTCTGCTGACGAACATCAGTACACAGTGTGCTGGAGGGACATCTTGCCCAGCGATTGCTCTGCTGATCTTGCGGCCGACCCCGTTGGCGGGACTTTCATGTCGCTGAACAACGGGAGGCCGAGGCTACTACGAGTAGACCGTCTCGGCGTCGATAATGGCAAGAGTGGTACCATCAATCTGCCCCAGGATCAGGGGAAAGAGTTGGCAGCACGGAGCCTGGCAACTATGAGTAGGCCACAGGAGATGACAGAGCTCTTCGCTCTTTCCAAAAAGGGCGTGCACGTCACTGAGCTTCCGAAAGGACGACTAGACGCTGAGTGGGCTGACATGCTGTCAGGTCAAGGTTACCACGTATACGCCACCGACAAGCCCAAGCCTTGTATCTACGTGTCCGGCAGGCAGCACGTGCACGCCTTCAAGAGAAGCGGGAACCAGGGTGGATGGTCCAATAGGTGGTCCCTCCATGTCGGCCACTATGAGACCCTTGCGATCGGAACTCACTGGTTGTACCTACTTCGCCAGGAGCAGGACACGCATCGCATTGACCGATACTGGCTTCGCGGGTATTGGCGACTGTATATCTTGCTCCACGACTTTGGGGTGCTGGCAGCGGAGTGGCAAGGGAACACCTAAGCCCCCAGATGGCATCAAACAGCAGGTGCTAAGGAAGGCATCGGGCAATGGACCTAGTTCACAAATCCCTCAACTGGTTGAAAGAACACAAGGATGCGCTCGGATTAGTGCTTGAGGCCGGAGGAGGTGGTGTGGCTGTACTCTGGATCAAGAAGCTCCTCGACCCATGGGGGCACAGCTATCTGCCCGCTTTCTGCCTGGCGCTTGTCTTGGGCATGTTAGCCTTTTTGGCCATTGTTGCATACATATTGGCTCAATGGCGGAAGCTTGAGCCTGTGAACTGGCTTTTCTTGCTAGTGACATCGAGCGTGTTCATCGGTGCGCTTGTCATAGCTTGGCCAAGGTTGGAGAACATGCGGCGGCGATACATTCAAGGCTACGATGTCATTGCGCTGGTAGTCACCATGGACGATGCAGCTACCGACGGTGGATCGGCGCACGACGATGATTTGCGTGAAGCAGTAGATAGGGCAAAAAAGCAGGTTGATTCCCGAATCAAGCTCCAGGGACTGAAGCTTCATATTCACTGGGACCCAAGACTGATGCCTCCCTCGAGCATGATCATCCAGCAGGACGCGCTTGAACGTCTGCGCCGGAATGAATGCCTGGACGCCGTGCTTTGGGTGGAGGGCGAGCTAGAAAGCGAAGGCCAGAATCTCAGCCGGATAGAACTCCAGACAGCGGACAGTGTGTTGGACGGCCATCGTGAGGGCTTGTGGTTGGGGAGTGAGACTGGCTGGGATCTGGTGGGTGATTCCACCAGTAGGAATGTGGCACGAGACATCTGGGACGTGGCGTTGGGCTACGTGGCGTTGTTCCACTATGGCGAGGAGGATTATGCCGGGGCGGCCAGCTATATGGGCACGATGTCACCTCTATGGTCCGGAACGCTAAGTGCTAACCAGGGTTCCATAGCAGACCTGTATGTCTTTTGTCAGGAGCCCTATCTGTTCTACGCACTGTTGAACTCCGCTTATGAGCTAGAGCGGTTCGATTTGGTGGCCTTCGACACATGCCCGCCCACAATTGAAGACTGCACCGCCACTGCCCCTGGCCTGCTGGAAGAGGTTGGTCTGCAACGTCTGATCGACTGGGAGAAAGAGGCAGACAGGTCAGTGCTTCCTCCGTACCTGAAGTTGCTTCAAGGGAAGGTACATGTGCGACTGGGTGACAGCCAGCATCAGGCAGAAGCCAAATTCCGAGAGGTGATCGGTGGGAAATGGCCCCACTTAGAAGAAACGGCGCGGAACCGACTCGTGTCGGAAGCTATGGTTTGGTGGGCCCGTGCGTTGTCTCTCCAGGGCGAAACCGCCGAGGCGGAGCAATCGCTGCACGAGGCGCAGGAACGGGACGAGGGCTACTGGCTCCCGCACCTGGAGCTGGGGCGTCATTACCTAGCACAAGGTGAATATGACCAAGCTCTCTCCGAACTCGAGGAGGCCACGACCTTGAACGATCATTCGGCACTGGCGCATACTTGGCAAGGAATAGCCCTTTACATGAACGGAGATCGAGATGGTGCAGAAAAAGCTTGGGGCCGAGCAAAGAAGCTTGGGCAGCGAGCGCGTCCGAGATATGTGTTCCTGAAGCCACGCAGCCATGTATTCCCTGTCAACTATGGCCCGGCTTCGCAGACTGTTACCATGGAGGTGAACGTCGTTGATCTGGATCTACCTCTTACCGAACCTTCTGCCCACACCGCACCTTACACATATACGCTCATCCTGCAACCTTACGAAACAGATGTGGCCGTGCAGGGCATTACGAAGACCCTATCGCTCGTCGGGCAGAGCTACGAGACCACGTTTGACCTGTTGCCTTTCCTGGAAGACTGTCGCTTGTCGCTTAGGGCAGGACGAGCACAGGTGAGGGGTCTGTATGGTCTTGTTCTGCAGCGTCAGCGAACGGGTACGAATCAGGTGTCCATACTAGGGGTGTATCCCTTCGTGCTTTCGGCCGACTCGTTAGCAGGACTGGACATTTATCTTGAGGGCACGCTGCCATCCAGAGGTATGTTTCAAGTCGTGTGCAGCCAGACGGTATCGGCTGAGGCTTTGGTAATTGCCGATTTACAGCCATTTGGGATCAGTCATCCCATTACGCTCACTGACTCGAGTGGTCTTGATCAGGTGGATGTTGTGCTGGACATAAGCACCAGTTCCAACAGACAGGTGGAGCAGAAACTGCTCATCCCGACACTTGAGCCTGTCATCTCGTTCGGAACCGTTTTTTCACTGACAACTCCAGGCCTATACAGTATGGAAGTCTTAATGAAGCAAGCCTCCGATGAAGATGTAGTGCTCACCTCAGAGCCGGTTGCGCTGAGCGTCGTCACGCCGACGCCACCCCGTCCAGCCATTTTGGTTAGGGTTCATACTGACAGCGCAAAGGGTTATTCAGAGCCTGTAGGAGGTGAGGAGATCCTTTCTTTGCGTGGCGGCCAATTGCTACTGCTGCTCAAGGGGGCGGAGGCGGGACGTGCCAAACTACAACTACTCACTCCCGGTCGGAATACGTTGTGGACGGACATAGGGAACTTCACACTGTGTCAGAGTCTAGACTACACCAAGCTAATGAACTGGAATTCGCTGGCTGTATGTCACCACGATGACGTGGTGTACGCGCTTGAGGAGGAGGGTGAAATGGATGCTTCGCTAGGCAGATGCTACAGCGACTGCGAGGTGTTTGAAGTGCGAGAGATAGGATCCGAAAGGATCCACGTGCGGGGCTCTGTGGGTAGTATAGAGGTGGAAGGCTGGGTCAGAGCGGAGGACATGGACGTGTATGAGTTGAAAGATCTGGACTTGGATTGGTGATCCTTGACAGAAAAAGCAAAGTTAGCGATTGGTTCAATAAGGCCCCTCAACTGCCGATGATGTCTAATGCGTTTTGAACCAGCTTCACGTTGCCACGTTCTCACTAAGGAGGGGTACCATGGAAGAATTTGATATCGGCGCCACACGTGTTCACGATGAGGGTGCAACTCAGATACATCGCACCCCCACAATGGATCATACTTCGCCCGATCAAGGGACCATTATCACCGGTCCGTCCTCCACGGGTGACTATACACTCCACGAGCGATTAGGGACGGGAGGCTTTGCCGAAGTCTACTTGGCCGAGGACCATCGCACCGGCCGCCGAGTGGCCCTCAAACGGCTTCTGCCGGAAGTGGCATACAACTCCGAGCTCGTATGCCGTTTTCAGTCCGTGGCAGAACGCACACAAGCCTTGAAACACCCCAACATCATCACGGTCTATGGCTATGAAGTTGTCGAGGACCGCCCGGCCATTGTCATGGAGTATGTTCCTGGTAAGAGCCTGCGGCAGATCCTAAGAGAGCGAGGTATCTTGCCCGTGGACGAAGCGCTGGATATAGCGATTCAACTCTGCGATGCCCTCATCTACGCCCATGACAACGGCTTCATTCACCGTGACGTAAAACCGGACAACGTCCTCATCACACCGGAGAATGTAATCAAACTGGGCGACTTTGACATCGCCAAGGTCACCACCAGTTCTACTCTCACTCGGATGGGGGTACGGCTCGGCACGCCCTACTACATGTCTCCTGAGCAGATTCGGGGGCAGCCCGACGTAGATCCTCGAAGCGATGTGTTCTCCATGGGAACCGTGCTGTATGAGATGGTGACCGGTGAAGTCCCAGCGGGCCACTTTGGCCATCCTTCAGAGTTGAGGCCCGATCTGCCTCGTCGCCTCGGCAGTGTGATTCTAAAGGCACTAGCACGTGACCGTGGCGCCCGCTATGCCACGATCGCTGATCTGCGCAATGCTTTAGCTGGCACCCCAGAAACGCGGCGCGCTCAACGACTGCCCTTTCATTTCCGGAATCGGCGCCAGCCAGCTCAGACCATCGACGACTTGGTGGAACTGTGCGAGAAAGACTGGGAAAGTGCTCGCTGGCATTTGGTGGAAAACCATTTCTCCCGTTGGTTGCAAGTGGTCAACCCTGAATTGACTCATCAAACCGCAAAGCTGCCAGCTGACGAACCAGATCCTGACTTGGCTTTGGAGAGACTGCTACATTACCTTGATCCGACGCTGCCCGATCCGGTACTTGCAGTCAACCCTGAATTCGAGATCGATCTAGGGGAAATGGCGGCAGAGGAGGTCCTACGTCGTGCGATAGAGGTCTCGAACCCCAGCCGAGGATACTTGGTAGGCAGTGCGCAACCGGACCAGCCGTGGTTGGAAGTGAGCCCGACCGAATTCCGTCTGAAAGAGGGGGAGGCTCTTCAGCTAACTCTGTCGGCCAGGGCATTGGCTTCCCTGGGTGAACACACTGGGCAGATCATTCTCGAAAGCAACGGTGGGACCATCAATGTGCCTATTCTCTTATGCACGGCGAAGCGACTCCTGTTTCCCAAGGCGGGTCGCTCGGCTGGAAGTGTGCCAGAATTGGTGGAACTCTGCAACCGGTATCGGGATGAAGCAACCGAGTTTTTCTATCAAGGTGCCATCGAGGGCTGGCTGGAGGAAGGCCCCATGCGTTTTGACCTCGTGGCCCGCGCGCAGGAGTTAAGCAGGCGCTATGGTGATTCTGCGGACCAGAAGGATAGAAAAAAGGGACTGCGAGCATTTCTGTTGGCCTGTGATCTGGAAAAGCAGCCTGCGAAGTATGAACCTTTCAGGTTTCGTACGGGTGAGGTGGCAAACTCAATTCCTGCCCTAATTGAGCTATGTGAAAGGCACTGGGCCGACGCTCAATGGCACCTGTATGAGGGTCACTTTGCCACTTGGCTGGAGCTTGTTGAGCCAGTGCTTGTCTCGGAGGCGGAGCACATTCGCGAAACAGAGGGGGATCATGATCTCGGGCTGGAGTTGTTTCTTCACCTCCTTGATCCCGAGTTGCCATTTCCTCTGCTAGAGGTCAACCCCCAAAAAATCGACCTGGGCAGTGCTGCTCCTGAAGAAAGGAAAGAGTTCTCGGTCACAGTGCGAAACGCCGGGCGAGGCTACTTGAGTGGAAGATTCCCCTGGTTGGAGGGCGAGGAAGCGGTGCGACTTCTGGATGAATATCGCAGCCAAGCTCAGCTCCGAGACCCAGATTTGGTTGAGGTGGAACTGGAGTTGAAAGAGCTGATTCAGGAGTTCACACCTCAGTGGGTACATCCAGAGTTCCGCGGATACTCTTTTGGCTGCCTCGCCGGGGAATCTCGCACCTTCCACTTTGTGGCTGAGATTCCTGCTGAGTTTGGACAACACTTTGCAGCTATTCTAGTCGAGAGCAATGGAGGACAGGTTAATCTGCCTGTTTGTGTTCAGGTTGCTCCCCGGCTACTGTTACCCCAGGCTAACGTCTCGGTGGGTTCGGTGGAAGAACTGGCTAAGGTCAGTTCGGAGTTCTGGGGGGAAGCACGTGCCTTGTGGGAAAACGGTCAAGTTCGAGAATGGCTACATCGGGGGCTGATGCGTTTTGACTTGGTAGATGTTGCCGATCAACTCAGGAGTGATTCCGAGATCTCGACCGACATGCAGCTTACCCAGTTCATGCTGCGTGCCTGTCCCGATTGTCAGCAATGGTTACCACCTTGTCTTCGGGCTGGCGAAGATGCTGTGGATCTGGGTGTTGCCTTGAACCAAACCGCACCGTACCACTTCCTCATCGAGAATACTGGCGGGGGTGATCCGACATCCCTTCGCGTGGTCGAACGTCCTGCCTGGCTCGATACACGAGTCCTTGCCGCCGAACCATCCGGCGTCACTCTAGAATTGGTGGGGAACACACGCTCTCTGCCAAAGAGTGGTCTCTTCGAAGGGGTACTGGGATTGGAGTTGGCAGGTTCTCTTGGTAGCGCGGAATTGGCCCCACAGCGTCTGACTATCCCAGTGAGAATGCGAGTCACCGATAGTCTCAAAATCGGTCGGTGGCGGATTCCTTTTGACGGAGAGGTGCAGGTCAGAAAGAGAACTGTTTCTGTGCGGACACTATGGGTCTGCCAAATCGGCCTATCTGCCCTCCTGATAGGGGTACTCGCTGGCCTCTTGATGAAAAAGGCCCTCTGGACTATAGGTGCCTGGTTGGTACTTTGGCTGGTAGGCGGTGTCATCTGGGCCGTTTACGGACTCGGCTATCGGGATCCAGGCTCAATTGTCCAGAAGGTACTCAAGTGGTTGAAGAAGGTGGCACAAGAAGCGCGCTGGATGGCTAAGGACCGGATGGGGTAGCCAAACGACGTTCTGTAAGGAATTCGTTCACCAGATCGTGATGTACAGCATCGTATGAGCGACGCACCGTGGACAGCGCAGTGGAAAGCCCAGGTGTACTATGTGGGCTGAGAGACCTGCCACAGAACCCGCAAAATCGAAAACGGTGCGTTTTCTGTTCCCGAGCGCAGGGAAAGCGGCACATTTGCTGTTTACGAGGATGCGCAACGACGACTGATAGCAAAGGGACAAGTACCAATGACGACGGAATCGGACGACCTCCTGAACGGACGCTATCGCATTGAAACCTGGCTGGACAAGGGCGGCATGGGGGTAGTGTACCGCGCATTCGATACCCTACATGACGAATTCTGTGCGGTGAAGGAGTTTAGCCTGGGGTACTTGCCTAGCGAAGACGCAACCCGTGTTCGTAAGGACGAGGATGCTACCAGGATGCGCGATGGTCGTAGAGTCCCTTATATCACGCGTGAGAAAGCAGCCAAACAGTTCAAGTTAGAAGCCAGGTTACTGGCCCAACTTGATTACCACAATCTTCCCAAGATCATAGACTACTTTGCTGTCGAAGACAACTCCTATCTGGTGATGGAGTTGATTGAAGGCCAGAACCTTGCCGAGGTTTTGGAACTTGGTGACTATCGTCCATTGCCTGAGAAACAGGTACTGGGGTGGATGGATCAGGTGATGGACGCGTTGGCCTATTGTCATGAATTGGGCGTCATCCACCGCGACGTCAAGCCGGGAAACGTGATCATCACGCCCTCCGGAAAGGTGTACCTGGTGGATTTCGGCGTCGCCAAACTAGATCCGGATAGCAAGACAATGTTTAGCGCGTTCACATCTGGGTACAGCCCGCCAGAGCAATACAGCGGGCAAGGACGCACGGACGAGCGGAGCGACATCTATGCCCTTGGCGCAACGATGTATAGGCTGCTGACTGGCCAGGAGCCTGTCGAAGCGTTCGAGCGGGTGATAGGAGAGGATATGCCTCCACCGCGAAGCATAGTCAGCAGCATTTCGCCAACGGTAGATTCAGCTGTAATGCGGGCGATGGAACTCAGGCCGGAGGATCGCTTTGCTTCCGTCGTTGACATGAAGCGGGCGCTTGAGGGAAAAGTCAAACCCTATGATGAGACGCAGAGCGTAGAGGCTCGATTGACAGTTTTATCAACCGCCATTCCTGTTCTGACGATCTCTCCAACCAAGTTAGACTTCGGGTCTATTGGTAAGGGAGAGAGCAAATACAAGTACTTGCGGATTACCAACGAGGGAGGGGGTTCGTTAGAGGGAACGATCACCACGGATCAACCCTGGTTGCAAGTTAGCCGATCAATTCTTAGCGGAGATCCTGCGACAGTTCGAGTTACAGTTGATACGGCAAATCTCCGGGAGGGGCAAAGCTATAGCGGCTATGTCGAGGTGGATTCAAACGGAGGCCATGCCTTCGTAGGCATTACTATGAGAGTTGCTTCGCGGCCTATCCCACCTTGGGTCAAGGCTCTGGCGCTCATCACACTCATCACAGTCATCTTGCGCGTGACGTCACCGTGGTGGTGGCCACTCGTAAGCACGAAGCTAAGTTTAGGAACGCCTGCCCCAATTGTAGAGCCGATAGTAGTAGAAACGACAACCCCAACCCGTACAACAATCTCCATTCCAACCAGCACAGCGACGCAGGGCCCAACGCACACTCCCTTTCCTGTGTTGTCGACACCGACTCGAACTCCGAGTCCCGTACCCTCGAAAGTGACTCGAACTTTGAGTCCCACACCACTGACACCAACTCGTACTCCGAGCCCTGTACCCTCAACACCAACTCATACTACGCATCCATCACCGATATCTACTAGCACACCGAGCGCTACTCCCGCCCTTTGGACAACCTGCCTTTCGGACAGATCGCAAGGGGGTGGTCCCATGGTGTATACCTCTCTCGAGGATGACCACCTTCACCTTTATTGTTTTGGCCTAGGCAAGGATTTGGTGTTGACCAACATGTCAGGGACACAGAGTTGGGCACATTGGTCACCTGATAGTCAGAGAATCGTGTTCCAATCTTATCAGTCTAGTGACTACAGCCAGATATATGTGATCAATAGTGACGGCACAGATCTGGAACAACTGACACATGGGTCAGACAACAATTGGGAACCCTCATGGTCTCACGATGGGCGACATATAGTGTTCGTTTCCGATCGGGATGGTGGCCGGGAGATTTTCGTCATGGATAGCGATGGGCGCAATCAAAGGCAATTGACTCACCGCTCTACATCAACAAAGCACTATCGTCCAAGTTACTCCCCCAATGGGCGTTGGATCGCGTTTCAGGCCGACTACGCCGGTAGAGAAAAGTATGGCATACACCTTATTGACACCGAAGGTAAATACATCAAGGACTTAACAGGGAGCAAGGGAGATGGCGATTTCTCTTGGTCGCCCGATAGCTCACGGATTGTGTTCGAGAGTGTAAGAGATGGCCCGAAGCAGAGCTTGTACAGTGTGCAACTCAGCAGTGGTATAGTGGAACGGAAGACTTTCACTACAAGCAAGGATACAAATCCTTCCTGGTCATGGGATGGTAGCAAAATCGCTTTTGTGTCAGATGGGAGAGGTAGGAAAGGAATTTGGCTCATGGATGTGGCGAGTTGGGATCTGGAGTTCTTGGTAGAAGGCATGTCGCCTGCCTGGTCGCCGCACTAGTTGCCATTCGACAGATGCAAACATCATCCTCCAAGCTACCCAGGTGCCTCTTAGCAGCGATACTGCTCGCACTTCTTTCTATGGTACTGTCGGCTGCCAGCGGAGCTCAGTCCTCAGGTGTTTTTCTGCCACCACCTCCTACCTGTCCTCCGTGGTGGCCTCCTGGGGCAACGGTCAAAGATCATACCATCGCACATGACAATGGCTACTATTGGCTCATTGCCATGAAGAGCGATCTAGAAGAGTCGCAGGACACTTTCATTTGTGCTCAGTCCGAGGATCTTTGTCATTGGGAATATAGGGGAGAAGTGTTGCACACAGGAGGACCTGGCACTTGGAATGAAGAAGCTATTTGGGCTCCATACCTGTTGAAGGAACAGGAGCAATGGTACATGTTCTATACAGGGGTGACACCGGCGATTTGTCAGAGCATTTTTCTAGCCACATCTGATGACCCGGGAGGCGCCTCATCGTGGATGGATCAGGGGGTGGTCTTCCAACCATCCCACCCAGACATTATCTGGTCAGGGGGCGATCACTGGTCAGATTGCCGAGATCCAATGGTTTTGAAGGTGGATGATACCTACTACATGTATTACACTGCTAGTTGCCTTGAGGGGGGATGCATCGCCGTAGCGACGAGTTCCACTCTGATGGGGCCATGGGAAGATGAAGGGCCTATATACGTGGCAGCAACAGGTATGCCGGAGTCTCCTTTCGTACTGGAGCGGGAAGGGGTGTACTACCTATTCTTCAACAACATAGGGGAGCAATACGCGACGGCTACTGATCCACGAGGTCCATGGCAGGACAGAGGGATCCTCAGAGTGGAAGGGGCAAAAGGGCTAGTGGTGTGGGCCAATGAGTTCCTGCAGGTAGAAGGAGAATGGATCACCTCGTTTCTGATTTCTGGTTATAGTGTTTTCGTCCGATGGCTTGGGTGGAATGAGAATGATAGTCCCCCTGAACCCTTTGTCATATGGCCTCTGGTTTCAAATGTATACTTGCCTTTGGTAGTCAAATAACCGGTTGTTCTGTTGAAATGTTCCTCTGAGGAGAACCCATTGTTTGAGGATGACCATATAGCGCGGAAACGAAATACAAACCCTTGGGCCATGGTCATCGCTTTGGGCTTCCTAATCCTGACAGTGATCGCTTGCATTGCTCTGCGGGCACAATTCGGGGAAACAACGGAGAGGGCTGTGACTAGTTCTACGACGTCAAACCGGACACCGGAGCAAACAACCATCGTGGAGACCCCAGATAGTCTGACTGGCTCGGTCCCTGTTAGCGAGGCTACGAGTGCTAGCCTAGCGCCAACAGCAACTACAGTCCGTACCGTGGAAGAGGATGCTGTTGAGCCAGAAACGGAAGCAAAAAGCGAACCGGAGGGAGGATTCCCTTCTCGTCTTGAATACAACGATTGGTATCCGGATGACACCATAGAGGAAAACGTCAATCGCGAGACTACGAGTGCTGTCCCGTTGCCAGCGGTGACCATGACCGTGAAAGAGGATGCCGGTGACTCACAAACAGAAGCTCAAGCAAGCTCGGGGATCCCTTCCCGTCTTGAATGCAGCGGTTGGCATCCAGACAATGTTAAGTTGAAGGAAAACGCCATTTTTCGACACGGGAATCGCTACTGGCTATTGGCGCAAATCGCTGAGTGGGATGATACCCGAAAACTCGACCTTCACGAATGGGACAAGGCCCGCTATTTCTTCATAGCCTCGTCCAGTGATGCCTGCCGGTGGCACTTGGAAGGGACGATCTTGGATTCCGACCCAGCGCATGAAGAAAGGTTTGTGTGGTCACCTTATGTCATCGCGGAGGGAGATTTCTGGTATCTGTTCTACACGAGGGCTACGTCGATCTTTGGTCAAAGCATTTTTCTGGCCACATCTGATGACCCGGGAGACACCTCATCGTGGATGGATCAGGGGGTGATCTTCCAACCATCCCACCCAGACATTATCTGGTTAGGGGGCGATCACTGGTCAGATTGCCGAGATCCAATGGTTTTGAAGGTAGATGATACCTACTATATGTATTACACCGCTAGTTGTCTTGAGGGGGGATGTATCGCCGTAGCGACGAGTTCCACTCTGATGGGGCCATGGGAAGACGAAGGACCTACATACGTAATGGCAACAGGCATGCCTGAGTCTCCTTTCGTGCTAGAGCGGGAAGGGGTGTACTACCTATTCTTCAACAACAGAGGAGAGCAATATGCTACGGCTGCTGATCCACGAGGTCCATGGCAGGACAGAGGGATCCTCAAAGTGGAAGGCGAAAAGAGGACAGAAGTATGGGCCAATGAGTTCCTGCAGGTAGAAGAAGGATGGATCACCTCGTTTCTGACGACTTACAGCATCAGCGTTCGCTGGCTTCGGTGGAATGAGAATGTCTCCCCACCTGAGCCGATTATCATCGGCCCCGTGATTCGGAGGTCATATATAACCAATATGATGCCAGGGGATTAGATCTTCAGGGGGGAGCATGAAAAAGAATCAGATGGATATGGTGCCGAAACTCTTTGAGCTACCTAGTCGTCTAGGGATGCACATAACAGTGTTGGGTCTATTCACTGTGATCATTCTGTTTATGACCTTGCTTCTCCATCCTCTGTCCTACGATGATCCTTACATCACTTACCGCTATGCATATAATATTCTACAAGGCCAAGGCTTCGTCTATAACAATGGCGAGCATGTATTGAGTACCACGACTCCCCTTTACACCCTCCTACTTGCTGTGCTGGGGTTCTTTCATCGCGATCTACCCTCGTTGGGTAACATCATGAGCATCTTGAGCATACTAGCTTGCGCAATGACGCTCTACTTCTTTGGCCGGCAACTAGGCCAGGCTCGGGCGGGAGCCATAGCTGGTTTTCTGACATTGTTCTTTCCTCTTTTGTGGACCACTTTAGGAGGAGAGGCTGCCTTATACAGTTTGGCCATACTGGCTTCCTTCGCCTTTTACGCTCGTGGCGCTTTGGAATTGACGGCAGCATGTATGGCTGTGGCCGTGCTCACCCGACCTGACGGAGCTCTAGTAGCTCTGATCATTGGCACCCATTATCTCCTTACTAAGCATAGAGTACCCTGGCGTTTGATCCGTATATACCTGAGCTTGGCCATACCTTGGTATCTGTACGCCTGGTGGAGGTTCGGATCGCCCGTTCCGGTCACATTGCATACAAAACTGAATCAAGCTCACATCGCCGGGATATGGACATTTGGAGAAGGCTTATTGCGGATGGCAGAGTTGTATGGGCAGAACCCATGCTATTGGTTCTACCTTCTCTTCTCGCTTATTGGTGTGGGCTCTGTACTACTCACTTCCAAGAGACAGAAACTCCTGCCTTTAATCTCCTGGCTGGTCCTCTATTGCCTATCCTTCACCTGTTTGGCGGTAGTAGGGCATCACTGGTACTATGCGCCTATCGTTCCTCCGCTGATGCTCTTAGTTGCGCTAGGACTCGAGGTCCCTTGGCGTTGGTTAGTGACTGGGAGAAGCTGGGGACAGCGACTGCAAGCAAAACCCGTCCCCAAGTTCGCTATCTGGGGAGCCGTTGTGCTACTGCTGATCTACCCTGACACATATTGGTTGCGCGATGCGTATCTTAATCCATTGCCAGATGGAAGAACACGGGTCTACCGTGAGGTGGGAGTCTGGCTAGCTGAAAGTGCTCCGCCGGAAGCCAGCATAGGCGCGGTTGAAATTGGCATCATAGGTTACTACTCTAACCGCCGGGTAATCGATTTTGCAGGCTTGCTACAACCTGAGGTCATAGACCATCTAGGGACTTACGAACAGGGGGCTATTTGGGCTACTCGAGTATATAGTCCCACCTACGTTGTGGCCAACCCAGGCTGGTTTCCTAAGCTCTTTGGGTCCGATTGGTTTCAGAAAGCCTATTCGCCTGTGCGCGAATTCAGTCACGACCGTTACGAGCATAGTCCGATAGTCGTCTATGCTAACCGCTGTAAGACAGATAAAGGCGAATGTACGATTCAATGATTTGATGGTTATTCATTTGCTGTCAGCCCCTATTGGGCAATAGACATTATCTGAATGAAGCTACTGTTCGCTGGATTAATCGCATCTATTTCGAGCAAGAACTTCCGGCCACACTGTAGTACGCCCTAAAGTGCCGCTATTGAGGAGGCTTGTCAATGAGGGCTGTCACTCGACCTAGTCAGATCGTCCTGTGTATTTTCATAGTGGCGAATGCCTTTCTACTATCAGGCTGCCGAGCCTACCCCAACTCCCCTGAAGGCGTCGTCAGAAAAATGTACGATGCCACACAGGAAAGAGACCAAGACAAGTACATTGACTGCCTGGCTCCCGAATCACGCATGATGCCGGGATTCTTCTTTTGGGAGCAGGTGATGCGGGCTGGGGCAGGTTTGTTTGGTGTGGATGCGTCAGACCTCACCGAGGTGACATGGAAGGACATGCAGTTTCAGGCCGTTGACAATGATGGCACCGTGGCACTTGTACGAATCACAGGCAAACTGCGGCTTCTCTCACTGGGCATGGAAGTGCCCTACGAGACTGTGGAGACCACCAAAAAGGTAGATGGTATCTGGTACGTGTACCTCGCACAATAATCTCGAGGAAACAGTCATGAGCTCCCTTTCACGCATCAAATTCTGGCTAGCTTTATGCCTGACCCTTGTGGTACTGATGGGTCAGGCATTTCCAGTCCTGTCTGCTGGCTTTGATCCCAACCACATCATCGCTGATGCTGTATTCCTTGACGCTGACGCGATGAGCGACTCTGAGATCCAGGTGTTTCTGGAGAACCACGGACCTGGTGGTGGCGCGAGCTTCCTGGCAACGTACCAGGTCGGAGAACAGTCAGCCGCAGAAGTTATCGGCAGCGCAGCCCGGGCCTCTGGCATCAACCCCCGGATCATCCTGGTCAAACTACAGGTCGAGAAAAGCCTGATCGGTAAATACAGCTCGACCAATCCTCCACCCCAATCAGCCCTGGACTACGCCATGGGTTATGGCTGCCCGGATGGCAAACCATGTGACCCAGCCTTTGCCGGTTTCGATAAACAGATCTCAGTCGCTGCCAATCGCTTTCGGCAGTTATTCGACGGCGATTATAAGAAATACTGGGAGGGGCCAGAGCAGCCTTATCACGTGGGAGAAGATACGGACGTTTATCCGATCAATGTGGCAACCGGTGTCCTGTACATTTATACCCCCTGGATCGGCTCGTACCCTGTCCCGGCTTCAGGCAACAAAGCCTTTTGGGGCATCTGGATTGACTATGGGTTCGGTGACCCGACCAAGACCACTCTCCCCTCCGATGACGCTCATCTGGCCGAACCGACCTGGCCGGCCATCGCGCTGTCGGGCGAAGACTTCCAGGTCACCATAACCCTGCGCAACGAAGGTACGGCCACCTGGCAGAATGAGGCTGGCTACGCCCTGGTTAACGCCGGGAACCCGATGGGCGCACTAGAGCGCTTGCCTCTACCCCATGAGGTGCCACCAGGCGAGACGGCGACCTGGACCCTAAACCTGATTGCACCCAAGACGCCTGGACTACACCAATCACGGTGGCAGCTTCAGCACGGCGATGAGCAGGTCGGGGAAAGGATTACGGTGTGGGTAGGCGTGCTGCCAGAGGAAGCCAGGGAGTGGAAGGCGGGACTGGACCGGCTGATTGAGGAGGCAAAGCAAAAGTGGGAGGAGGCCAAACGGCGTGGGGAAAAGGACTTCGAGAGTTTCGTGCAGGAACTGCTCGCCCAGCTCCAGCGCGAGTTGACCCGAATCATCGAAGAGCAAAGCAAGGCATTGTTGGAGGCCTTCCTGCGCTGGCTGGAGGAGACGTGCACTGGCGCCCTGATGCCGATTGGCACGCTGGCACTGGCAGGGGTGTGGCTGGGGCGGCGGCGGAAATAGCATGACGTTGGGTAAGCCCGCAATTGGTCGGCTTATGGCCTTGTTGCGGTAGGGGCAATCCGCAATCGCATGTTGATGTAAGTGCAAGCTGTGGTCTAACAGCCACAGCTTTTT
>JACKQG010004592.1_pt1 | contig 15922 bp, 16 predicted proteins | sample 8237621 | NCBI WGS metagenome assembly JACKQG01 (sample SAMN15677084, study PRJNA649215) | marine metagenome | biome: marine; feature: Black Sea; material: saline water; isolation source: suspended particulate matter (SPM) from the Black Sea western gyre | collected 2013-06-09/2013-06-10 | depth... | reverse complement strand
TCAAGATATGAAACATCAATTTCAATCCTGTTTTTCTGCATCAACATTGCTATTTCCCATAAAGAAATGTTGCAAAATATGAGACCATCTGCTTGATTTGCTTGTTCTATAGTTTCTCTGGCTTTATTACTGAGCAATTCAGGTTTTAGTGCATTCCAGATAATTATATGGGTGTCAACAGTTACCATTATTTCATAGACTCCCATTGAGCGTCGATTGGAGAAATTATGTCATGTAATTTTGCACTTTCGCCAATTTCTTTTAATCTTTTTTTAGCATGTTCCTGGCTATCTTCAGGTGGCACAAGTTTAGCAACGATTTTTCCTCTCGAAGTAATAAATAATTTAGAACCATGTTCTACCTCCTTTATTACATTCATTAAATTCGCTCTTAGTTCACTAACAGCAATTGTTTCCATGATGTCTCCTTTAAAATAAAATTGTACAATTGAAATGTACAATTTAAAAAGGTTATAGTCAAGTAATTTTATTATCCCGCACCATTTACCATATTTTTAAATGTGGCGGGATTATTTTTTTGTTGACTTTATGAGCCAATTTCGATATATTAATTTACGCAGAATCAGGGCGATTAGCTCAGGTGGTTAGAGTACCGGTTTCACATACCGGGGGTCACTGGTTCAAGTCCAGTATCGCCCACGACATAAATAATCTTTATTAAACCCAATGGTGTGAAACTGTTGGGTTTTTGTTTGCGCTTATTATTTAGGAGCCAAAGTCATTAAGTTAAACATTTATCACCCTTCGATTTTGCTCAGGGTGAAGATGAATTAACTTCAGGCTGAGCCAAGTCGAACTTAAAATTAACAAAATCTTTCTCAATTTAATGACATTGATTTAGGAGCAATAAAAATGAAAACCCACATCAAAAATTCAGAAATCCCCACCGAAAGAATGACCGAGGGCATCACCCGGCAGATCATGGGATATGATAGTAACCTGATGGTTGTAAAAGTTTTTTTCGTAACCGGCGCCATTGCTGATCGGCACAAACATCCGCATCAACAAATCGGTTACATCGAAAAAGGGAGATTTGAAGTTGAATTGAGAATAAAATGGAGGTATTGGAAAAAGGAGATTCTTTTGTTGTTCCTTCAAATGTTTTTCACGGGGTGGTCTGTTTGGAACAGGGAATTATTATCGACACATTTTCTCCAAAGAGAGATGATTTTTTGCAATAATTTTTCGAGGCATGATTTTTGTGATTACTGAAGGATTAAATTATCTGGGTTTATCTTAGCTTTACTAAACCTTATCTTGCTGCAAAATTTAATCTGCGCAAAAATATTTTATACTCAATATATTGATTAGGTGTTGAGTTTGTCAAGGTTTAGTAAAGCTATATTTAATTTTGGAAAAAACCATGTGGAAAAATATTCCAATAATCGTGCTTGTTGTAATTATTATTTACTTACTAATCCCGGAAAGCACAATAAGTCATCCGCCCGGTAAAGTGGCGCCGAGCCCGCCATCACAAAAGAATCTGACCAATCAAAAAACTTTTATTCACAAAGAATATTTCGTCACACCGCTGGCTCAATTTTCTCTGCAAGCCCGGGTGCTGAGTAAAAAATGGTATCGCTGGCGGAGTGATAGTAAAATAGTTCCGCTCGATTTGGCGCTCGGTTGGGGAAGAATGTCCGATAGTGCAGTTTTAGACAGGATAAAAATTAATCAGTCCGGCAGAAAGTATTACTGGAAGTCAAAACAACTGCCCATTCCCAAAAAGGAAATAAGCACCAGCAGTGCCAATATGCACATTATCCCTGCGAACGACCAGGTGAAACAAATTTTGAAAAAGATAAAAAAGGGGCATGTCTTGAGTCTCAGTGGTTATCTTGTAAAAATACGAGATAAAAATGGCAGGAGATGGGCGAGCTCGTTAACGAGAACAGACGTGGGAAATGGCGCCTGTGAATTGGTTTGGATTGAAAAGATTAAACTTCATTGATTCAAGTTTTTTTTATGCAATAAAAAATAGAAACATCATTTATAGATATTTTATAGTATTTTTAATTTGATTAAAATATTTGAAGGTAAAATAAGAAATAAAGTGGAGAAGAATCATGGCAGGATTTGAAGGTATTAAATGGGCGACAAAAGGAATGCGCTATTTACTGAAAGATAAATCTTTCAAAATAGTAGCCGGTGATGATAAAGTATTTGCAGTGTCACGATCTATTCATTATGGTTTGTGTTTGGCGTTTGAAGGGATCAGGTTTTTTTGCAAGAAAAATAGTAACGGCAAGGTTGAAGTAGTTTTTCTTAACCTGGATAAAAATTTAAAACGATTTAGAGATGGTATCGCATTTAATTTGAGCAGATCTCAACAACATTTCGTACCTGGCATAGATGAAATGGTGGAACTGTTTTTAAACTATTTCCGCGATCCATCAATGATAGAATTTTTCTCGGAAATGGCAGATTTGAAAGCCCAGGGTTATTTACGTCCTTTTACATTTGATGAAGAGCAATCAATCGGTGTTACATTTCCCAGCAGTCCTTCAATCCGCGCTGTGGTTTGTAGGTATGATCAATACCTGGGAGAGCCGTTTAGTGGTGTGGTTGTGCCAAATCTTGTGCGTGCAGTTGGCGCCAACGGAACCGGCTGTTTGAAATTAAGCATCAATTATTTAATCAGCATTAAAGCAGTGGACCAGGCAAAGAAAATATTACCTGAAGCAGCTTCCGCACTCATGTTAGATGATCGACCTTACGATCCCCTGTTTGACAGAAAAATAACAGAATGGGATTCTTCCTGCTGCCTGTTTGCACTTCGCGATGGAACCGTTGTTAAAATCCCGGAAAGTCCGCTTATTTTGCCTTCGGTAACTATTCAAGGGATCGTGGCAATTCTTAAACACAACGGCGTAAATATTATTGAACGAGACATGACTTATGGAGAATTAATTGAAAAAACAAAAAACAAAGAAGTGGTTACTGTTTGCAGCATCGGCACTGCTGGGATCCTCAATCGGGCTAATAAATTGTTATTAGTGGATGAAAACGGTGAGACCATTGGTATGCAGCGAGCCGATGATACACATGAATTGTATCGAAAGTTAGGAGAAGCCAGGACATATTATTGGGATATTTACCAGGAGAAGGTTGAAGTGCCCGACGGATTGACTTTGAATAAATACGAATTGTAAATCAAAACAAAACATATGCAACAATCGCTAATTTCGCGAATTACGCCAATTAAATTTAGCGAAATTCACGCAATTCGCGGTTAAAAACAGAGGAGAAACCAAATGAAAATTGAATCAGCCGTAATGACATTGTTTAATGTAACGGCAATGGTGGATGGAAATGTATCTGACGATGAAAAAAAGATGATTTTTGATGTGATGAAAAACCAATTCTTTTGCAGCGAAAAAGAACTTGAAACCGGTTTTGAAAAAAACCTGAAACAGCTCGAAGAAAATACTATGGGAATGATACAAAAAGCTGTCTTGACAATGCGTGAAGAATGTTCCGCCAAACAAATGAAAAACGTTATCAAATTATTAAAAGATTTGGCTACAATTGATAAGAATCTTGATCGACGGGAGATGATGATTATTGAGTTGTTGGAGCAGTTGACAGAGGAAGAATAGCGTGGCAAGTTGCTAAAAAAACAAACCACTAATTACACGAATTTTCACTAATTGATTTTATTGTAATTAGTGAAAATAAAATTCGTGTAATTAGTGTAATTAGTGGTTAAAAATGTTTTTGATTTCTCTGTAGAAAAACAAAGAACTGATCGTTAACACTATAGATACATTTCATTTAATAAGGGAGGCAAAATTGTATCGCTTTATTTTCGTAAAAATGAAAATTTCTCTTTTACTTCTTTGTGTTATTTTTCTGATTTCCCTTTTAGTGCTAAACAAACAATTATTCAGAAAGAATCCGCTTTCCCAGCCATTTCCTTACAAATTTAAGTTTGAAAAGTCCTTAGACGGTACAAATTTTCTGTTCGACTTGGATAATGATGGGAAAGAGGAGTGCATCGATTTTTCTTTAGATGAAAGAGAAGAAAACCTGTCTCACGTCCATGTTCGAAAGAGTGATTATACACTAATGAACCAAGTAAATTTCAACGGGAAAATAAAAAGGATTTTTTCACTCGATTGGAACGAAAATGCTAGCAAAGAAATTTTGGTTCCCTATTATAGAAACGATTCGCTGTTTTTAAGAATCCTGGATAAAAATGCGAAAGTTCTGCTGATGGAAAAATTTTTGTTTTAAGGTAAAACGCTGGTTAGCGAACAAGGAATTAAAGAGTGGCAAGGAGAAATTGACCATATTAAATCTGAAAATATTGATGGTAAAGGTGGAAACGAAATTCTATTTTTTGTTAATGAACCGATTGCCAAGAAGCCGCGTGGTGTTTTTGTTTTTGATAAAAATTTTGATTCACTGTGGAAATATGAAATTGGACCCAGGCTGACTGATAATCCACTTGTGTATGATTTTAATAACGATGGATTTTTAGAAATTATACTGCCGACAAGTGCGCCAAATAATGGGAATATTGTTGATGACACCAGTGACAACAAATCTTATCTAATTTGTCTGGATCATCTCGGACAAAGGTTGGGGATCAGGCAATTCGGCGACGTTTATAGCAGAATAAAAATTAAACTTGCGGACATGGATGGTGATGGGAAAAATGAATTAATATCTTTGTTCAGTTATTGGACTGATAGTAATATACAGCCATATATAGAGATCATTGATCCTTTGAATGATGGAAATCCTGTTATCCCCAGGAGGGAACTTCCGTTAAAAGAAACGGATTTTGAAATAATTCAAACGGATAGAGATATAAAAAAAGAAATTATTGTCGCTGATAACACCGGCGAGATTCTTTTGTTGGACAATTCCCTTAATATTCTGCGCGAGAAAATTCTAAATTTTGCCCCAGGTGAAATATATGTTTGTGAAGATTTGAATAATGATGGATTTAAAGAGATACTTATATCTGGTGGTGAAGGCACCATTTGGATGGATCATAATCTATCAATACTTGCCAAAATATCAATACCATTATCTAGCAGAATCCACGATGTCCAATTATGTCACAGAGAAGGTAAATCCCCTTTAATTCTCCTCAAAGACAACAAAATAGAGAAGCTGTACACAATCAAAAAGGCTCCTTTTTACCTGTTTAGCTACTACGGCCCATCACTTGGCATGTTTATCGTATTTTCACTTATTTTAGGATTAATAACTTTTTCAATTGTAGCCAAAAATCAGAAAAGTTACTGGCACAAAATGTTTGAAAGTTATACGGCAACAATCAACCAGCCTGTTTTCATTTTTGATCAAAATCTCTTTCTTTTGTATGTCAATTCAGCCGGGAACGCTTTTCTGAATATAAGACCCAAAAAACTTCCTCATTCAATTGAAAATCAAAATAAGGAAACGAAATTGTTAATTAAAAACATTTCATTTTTAAAAAACGCTGAGGCCATTTCTCACCAGCGAGAATTTACTTTTGCCAATAATAAAATAATTCAGCTTATTGCTCAACCAATACAAATTTCCAATTTTCCAAAACCATATTGGCTGATAATATTTCAGGATTCAACTGAAAAAGAATTTATTGAAGAAGCAAAAGCATGGTCAGCAATGGCGCAAAAAATAGCTCATGATATTAAAAATCCATTGACAAGCATACAGTTAAGTTTGCAACGTTTACAAATGGAATATCAGAAGCGAGATAAGAAACACGTAAACAACTATGACTTATACACAGACCGAATTTTGGAGCGCATAGAATTTTTAAAACGACAAACCCGTGATTTTATGAAATTTGTCAATTTGGAAAAATTAAATTTACAGCCAGCCAACCTGAACGAAATTATTAAAAATATATTTAATACTTCCATGGTTGAGATACCAAATGATATTACATTGATAAAAAAATTATCAAATGATATTCCAAACATTCATCTGGATCAGGAATAGTTGCTATCTGTACTGGAAAATATAATAACCAATGGTATCAATGCCATGCCAAATGGCGGCAATTTGACCATTTCCACATCAATGGCATCGGATTTGCAATTACCCAATAATACAGAAAAGCATGTCGATTGTTTGGTACTGGAAATCATGGATACCGGTATCGGAATTCCCAAAGAGCTGATTGATAAAATATTCCTACCCTTCAGTACAAACACACATTTAGGCACTGGTTTAGGTTTAATGATCGTCAAAAAAATTATTGATGATCATCAGGGATTTATTGAAGTGAACAGCGAAGTGAATGTTGGAACGTCCTTTATAATTTACCTGCCTGTTGCATAAATGAAACCATCTTGGATTATTATTTATAAGTAAATCATGGCAAACAACAAAATACAACAAGCAAAAGTACTGATCGTCGATGACGAAAAAACAATCCGAGAAAGTCTGAAAGAGATTCTTGTTTATCATAAATTCGATTGTTTGGAAGCAAGAGATGGCAAAGAAGCATTGGAAGTCCTGGAAAAGAATTCCATTGACCTGGTCTTATTGGATATTCGTTTACCAAGAATTGACGGTATGGAAGTGCTGAAAAGAAGTCTCTCTAAGCAACCTGACCTCCCAATAATTATTATCACCGGGCAGGGAACAATTAAACTCGCAGTGGAAGCAATCAAATCTGGTGCTTACGATTTTTTAGAAAAACCCCTTGAAGCTGAACGAACGCTAATTACAATACAAAATGCGTTAGAAAAAAGAACACTTAAAATTCAACGGGATCATTTACTCACTGAAACAAAAAACCGATACCGGATGCTTGGTAAAAGTACTGCCATAAAAAAAATTTTTTCGCTGATTGATCGTGCCGCCAAAGTGAGCAGCAAGGTTTTAATTACCGGCGAACCAGGCACGGGCAAAGAACTTGTTGCCAGGGCAATTCATTTGAATAGTGACCAGGCAGCGAATCCTTTTGTTCCGGTGAATTGTTCAGCCATCCCGGAAACTCTTATTGAAAGCGAACTGTTCGGTTTTATTAAAGGCGCATTCACAGATGCCAGGTATGACCGGTTAGGTAAATTCCAACAAGCGCATACCGGAACATTGTTTTTGGATGAAATCGCTGACATGAGCCTGATGATGCAGGCAAAAGTGCTGCGTCTTATTGAAGACAGTTTTGTTATGCCCGTTGGAAGTAATGAACCTATAAAAGTAGATGTTCGAGTAATAACTGCTACTAACAAAAACCTGGCAACAGAAATTGATTTGGGAAATTTTAGAAATGACCTGTTTTACCGGTTGAATGTTATTCCCATTTACCTACCACCCCTGCGAGAAAGAAAAGATGACTTATCGATTTTAGCCGAATTTTTTCTTGAGGAAATTTGTGAAACAGAAGGACTGCCGCGAAAGACCTTTTCCCCCCAAGCTTTCCCAGGTTTAATAAATTACCAATGGGATGGGAATGTCCGGGAATTGCGTAATATTGTGGAACGAATTGCCGTTTTATCAACCGATTCCAAGATTGAACCTTCATTAATCTCACAAGCCTTAAATACCAAACAACCTGTCCCCCTAAAATCCCAAACTAACCTGTCCCTGCGAACCGCGCGCGAACAATTTGAGAAAGAATACATTCTGAAAATATTATCCGATACTGAAGGGAAAATCCAGAAAGCCGCTGATGTTTTGGGAATTCAGCGCAGTCATTTGTGGAAAAAGATGAAGCGGTTTGGGATAGATAAGAATCCTTGAATGTAATCACGCTTCCTAATATTGACCTACTTTTTCAAAATTATCTTGACTTTTTAGATAAGATTCATTAATTTGGGAACAAAACTGCACAAATTAATATAAATTTGTGCAGTTTATGTGCTAAATTTAATGAAGGAATAAATAATGTGGTATCAACGATTTTTTGAAAAAAACCTGGCAACCAATTTATTAACAGGTAAAGTTTTTGTTCTCTATGGATTACGTCGAGCAGGTAAAACTTCTTTAATACAAAAATTTCTATCCACTTACACAGGTAAGTATTTTTTGGGTACCGGGGAAGATTTACCCCTTCGTGAAATTTTTGAATCCCAATCGGTTTCACGAATAAAAAGCTCTTTTGGGGGATACGATCTAATTGTTATTGATGAAGCCCAACATATCGCAAACATTGGATTAGGTTTGAAAATGTTGATCGACCATACTCCAAACCTGAGAGTTATTGCCAGCGGTTCATCTTCTTTTGACCTCTCAAATAAGTTGGGTGAACCATTAACAGGTCGACAACGAATTCGGACTCTCTATCCAATATCCATGCTTGAAATAAAAGAGCAATTTGGCGCTATGGAAATCATTCAACATTTAGATGAATTTATGATCTACGGAACTTTCCCTGAAGTATTATTGCTAAAAAACAATAACGAAAAAATTGAATACTTGAATACATTGAGGGATTCTTATTTGTTGAAAGATTTATTAATTCTGGAAAACGTTAGAAATGCAAACAAACTGGTACAACTTCTGAAACTGTTAGCATTCCAGATCGGCAATGAAGTCTCATTGAATGAATTAAGTAATTCGCTTGGGCTTTCTAAACACACCATCAGTAGATATCTTGATTTGTTGGAAAAAGTTTTTATTATCAAAAGAGTTGGCGGTTTTTCCCGAAATTTAAGAAATGAAATTACTAAAACATGTCGTTATTATTTCTTAGATAATGGCATTCGCAATGCTTTAATCAACAATTTCAACCAATTGGACAGCCGGGATGATGTTGGAAAACTATGGGAAAATTTCATGTTTGCTGAACGACTGAAAAGAAACACTTACAAACATCATTTCGCCAACTACTATTTTTGGAGAACATACTCGCGGCAGGAAATCGATTTTGTCGAGGAATATGGCGGCAAGCTGTTTGGCTACGAATTCACCTGGGGAAAGAAAACAAAAAAAGCGCCCAGGCTCTGGCTGGAAACTTATAAAAATTCTTCCTTTGTAGTAATCAATAAAGACAATTTTTTGGAATTTGTTTGTTAGGCGAAAAAGATTATTATTTCAAAATACTGATCATACATAGTCTCCAGACTGTGTATGATAATGAAGAGGTTTAATACCCATCAAATTACAATTACAATCCCCCAAAATTCTGTTTCAAATATCCGACCTGAATGTTTAATAAATGAAACATTTCAGCAAATCTCACTTTGACACCAAACATATCTATTTTATTTAAAACCAATTAATTAGAATATAATTTGTATGGCAAAAATTTGTTGGTATTCTTTTTGTTATTAATAGCCTGAAAAAGACAAAATTTTCAATATAATTATGGAGGCTCAAGATGAAAAAGAAACAACAATGTTTTGTTATCTTCTTATTAGCAGTATTTATTTTAATGATCCCTGGTTATAGCTCGAGTCAACAATTGACATTCCAGCAGGCTCCATTTAATCTTCCCTATAAAATGGCGGCATTGGGTGAATTAACTGCTTATGTTCCTGCAAACAATTCAATTTTTATTTTTGGTGGTTGCGCAGAGCCACAATCGTGGTTAAATACTGTAATAAGAATGGATTTGAACACAGAACAAACCGAAGTACTTCCAGCCCCTTTACCTTTTATTGCAGATGGTCAATTGGCTGTCGCTTATAATTCAGAAAATAATAAAGTTTATTTATTTCACCTGAAAGACATTTATTCTTTTGATCCAATGACTCAAGCAGTCAATCTCATCGGAAGCAATATTTCCCCGGAGTCAGTAATAGATTATGCTATTGCTAAATACGTTCCTTCTAAAGACGCAATTTATATTTTTGGAAATAGGGGGTCGGGAAGGGGAAATTTTACGCTCAAATTTGATCCGGCTACTAACAACATAATTCCATTGGGTAATCAACCATTGCCAAATAATAATACAAGCATTGCTGCTGCATACTGTGATTTGAACGATGTTGTTTATTTATTTGGAGGCAACTTTAGCTCAGGGTATTTTGACTTAATTCAAAAGTTTGATCCGAATACTGAAACATTTACTGAATTATCACTAACACTGCCACACGATCTGGGTGGCATAACTGCTATACCTAATTCTTTAGAGAATGTTATTTATTTAATAGGTGGACAAAATAGTTCTGGAATGAAAGATGTTGTTTATAAATTTAATTGTAACGATGAAACTCTTGAAGAAGCCGGAAATCTTCATATAACATTAAGCATGTGCGGTGCTGAATATATCCCAGATAAAAAAAGAATTTATGTTTTTGGCGGCACCAATGAAGAACTCGGAGGTTATTGGCCAGCAACAAATAATGTTTATTATGCTACGTTAACAGGTGGCAATGGCGGTTTGAATTTAACTTACAATCAAATTGATGGTTCAAATTTTCCAATAATTCATAGTTATGTGACAGTAACTGACAATCAAGGCAATCCTATAAACGGCTTAACTGCTGCAAATTTTACAGTGCAAGAAGATGGGATTAATGAAAGTCCAATTACTGTAACCCAAATGGGTGGAGGAGCAGTGCCAATTTCGGCTGCTCTTGTAATAGATAGGAGCGGAAGTATGGATGGACAACCGATACAGGACGCTAAAACTGCTGCTAAAACATTTGTCAATCAAATGGGGACTAATGACAAAGCAGCTATTATCAGTTTTAGCACCAGTGTTTCGGTAAACCAAAGTTTCACCTCAAATAAAAATTTGTTGATAAATGCTATTAATTCAATTTATTCTGATGGTTATACAGCGATTTACGACGCTTGCATTGAAGCTGTTAATCAAATACATAGTCAAAGTGGAAGAAAAGCAATTATTTTGATGACTGATGGTGGAGATAATTCATCTAGTTCTTCAATTCAAGAGGCAATAAATTCAGCAATGCAAGGAAATGTACCTGTTTTTACAATTGGTTTGGGACTATCGCAAGGCAGTTCAGAAGAGCAACAACTTCAACAAATTGCTAATAATACAGGTGGTCATTATTACTATGCCCCGAACTCATCAGATTTGCAGCAAATCTACCAACTCATTTCTCAGCAACTACAAAATCAGTATAAAATCACATACACAACTCATAATACTAATCGTGATGGAACAACGCGCACAGTGCAAATAACAGCAAACTATCAAGGTAAATCAGATACTAAAACTAAAACTTATGTTGCACCTACTGGAGGTGGCGGAGTGCCAATATCCCTGTCAACTATCAATCCACAAGTTACAGCCGGGGAAGAATTTTGGCTTGAAATTAATGTCGGTTCCAGTAGTTCTCCGGTTACAGATTTAAAAATTGTTTCTTTTGAATTAAATTATACAAACACCTTAATTTGTGATTATGTTAGCATTGAAGTTGGTACATTTATAACCGGAGCGCAAGCCAGTATAATTCCCGATGATCAAAGTGGCAAAATCAGCGCGTCCGTCTATAGAACATCAGGAGGTAATTCAGGAAGCGGAATTGTACTGCGGTTAAAGTTTAAGATATCAACATCTGCAAGTCAAGGGCAAACAGTGTGTTTTAGTTTTGGTACGATTCAAGCCAATAGTTCAAGTGGAGGAACAATAAACTTAACTCCTTCGGGTACGGTATGTGCAGAAGTTGAGATTGGAGTTCCGGTTTGGCCTGGAGATGCAAATAACGATGGTCAGGTTTCAATCTTTGATATTAACTCTGTCGTCGCTATCTATTGGGAAAAAACCGGCTACGTTAGAACCAATGCATCAATCCAATGGACAGCACAAATGTGTCAACCATGGAACCCAAAAGAAGCTACTTATGCAGATTGTAACGGTGATGGAGTAGTAAATATTTTTGATATTAATTCAATAATTATAAATTTTGGAAAGACTCACGGATTGTTGTGTGGATTGCATAAATTAAATGACAATTCTTTATTAAATCCTCCATTATCTATTGAAGCAAGAGATTATAATAATACAACGCAGGAATTTTGGATTGATATTATTGTTGGCTCTTCTAGCAGTCCTGTAAGTAATTTAAAAGTGATTTCATTTGAATTGACATACTCAAATACAACTAATATTGATTATGTTTCCTTTCAGACAGGCAATTTTTTGAATGACTCACAAGCAAATGTAATTGTGGATGATACTAATGGTAAAATAAGCGCATCTGTGTACAGAACTTCAGGAGGAAATTCCGGACACGGTGTGGCATTGTCTATTAAATTCAAGGCTGGATTTGGCAACAATGTTGACTTTGGTTTTGCTGGTGTATTAGCTAATGGTACAGATGGTAGCACTATTCCTTTAACACCGGTTGGAAAATCATTGGTAACAAACGTTGAATCACGCAGTAAAAAATCAATTGATTTTGCATTAGATCAAAATTATCCCAATCCCTTCAATCCAAAAACCACAATAAACTTCAACATTCCTAAAAAAGACCACATAAAACTGGAAATCTTTAATTATCGAGGTGAAACAGTTTCTACGTTATTTGATAATGTGATTTCGGCAGGCAGTCATTCAGTGGAATTTAATGCAAATGATTTGCCAAGCGGCGTGTATTTTTACAAGCTACAGGTCGAAGGATTTAGTCAAGTTAAGAAAATGCTGTTGGTCAAATAGAATATTTCCCAAAAAGATGAACTCCACTTCCGAAGTGGAGTTCATCTGAATATTGATAAACGAAAACTTACTCCCCATCCTCTGTTTAGGTGACATGTTAATCGGTGTTCTGTTTTCTATGGCTTATCCCAAAGGTGATAGACGAAGAGATAAAGCGACTTATGTATTTATTTTTTCTGCAGCAGCTTTGATGGCCTCATGGCTATTAGAAAGAGGTGATTTAGTACAAACTTTGCAAGAAAATATTGGCTTTGTATTGTTGGGATTAGTCATTACATTTTTAAAACTTGTTTTAAAATAATAATAGAAAAGATCAATCGGATGTTATAAAAAGATGGTCGTATAACTTCGACATTTAATTAACGACAGCGGACTACATTGGACAAAAGATGGGGGAAAAAGAAATTGACCGAAACAATATTAAAAAACAACAAATACGGCATCTCCGAAGACATTCTTCATGCTACAAAAAAATGTACGGATAATTTTATTTGCCTGGAAATAGACCGGGAAAATTTATGCCAACTTGAAGTTGAGATTGAATATAACACCACTATGTATATTTGTAAACACGAAAATTCATGTAATTACAAACTCAATTGTCACAAGCTTGAATCGGGTGAGATTTCGCTTTGCACATGTCCGACTCGGATAGAGATTTATAAAAGGTATAAAATATGAAAAATTCAATGGGTTTCCCGGAGAGAAAATTCCAATTAGTTGCTGAAATGCTTAAAGAAGAAATTGAAAAAAGGGGGGAACTGAGTTTCAAAGTAAAGAGCAACAGTATGTTTCCAATAATTCAGTCAAACGATAAAGTAGTTGTTGAAAAATTTGTACCAGAACAGCTTGTGATCGGAAAGATTATTGTATTTAATATTGGAAAGGATTTATGTACGCATCGTTATATTGTACGCCGAAGAAAAAAAAGGGGAAATGAATATATCACAAAAGGTGACAGATCATTTAAATTTGATTTACCGGTAACCGAAGATAAAATTGTTGGCAAAGTTACTGCTATTACTCGCCAGGGAGAACTAATTGATTTGAGCCGTGGCAAATATAGAATAATTAGGTTTTGTTTGGGAGCGGTTTTTAGGCTGCAATGGTTTTTATTTCAATTAGGACGAAAGATTTGCTCACTTTTTGTAAAACGTGGTTAGAACTTTATTATGAAAGACAAATTTCAAACATTGAGTTTAATATAAAACATTTACATAAAATTCTTGTCCTGAATAATTTTCTCAATTTCTTGTTTTAGTACTGGAATTTTATTTGTAACAACATCCCAAACAATGTCGTAATCAACACCAAAATAATCATGAATTAACCTATCGCGCATACCTGCTATTGCTTTCCATTCGATGTCAGAATAAATCTGTTTAACGTCTTCAGGTATTTTTTTTGACGCTTCCCCAATAAACTCGATACTTCGTACAAATGCCCTCTGCAATGTTTGGCTTTGGATAAAATCTCCTTTATTTAAATCCTTTGATTCTTTTTGAAGATATTCAATTTCATCCAAAATGTGCAACAAATAATTTTCAGTTGAAGCTGACATACTCAACCTCGTTTAAAATCGTAGTTTTAAAATATGGGCTAATCGATTCCGGAGTTACTAATTCTATCTTCCGGCTCATTAGTTCTTCTAAAAAAAAAGAGAGATTAATGAAATTATCAAACGTCTTTTTATCCCCTTCAAAATCGACTAAAAAATCAACATCACTATCACTGTTTTGTTCCTGCCTGCAAAATGAACCAAAAAGGCCAAGTTTTTTTACACCAAAGGATTTAATTTTATGTTGATTTTTTTTAATTAGAAAAAATATGTCATTTTTTGATTGAATCATCTTAAGCAAAAACTCCTTCTGATTTTCTTTCACATATTTAATTTTGTCAAAACTAATATAACATCAAATTAATATTTAATCAAGGAAAAAATCATCTTCAAATTTATCTTTATAATCCTCTGATATTTCCTCAACCTTTATCACCTTTTTCCTTAAAATAAAAAAATGCTCGAGACCTTGCATATTAGAAGTTGTATTTCTAATATGCAAGGTATATTGGTCAAAACCAGGTTTTTTACAATAACATTCATGTGGAAGTTGCTGATAAAAAGAAACTAATCAATATTTCTTGATTTTACTTATTATGTTTAACATCTGTTTGGACTAGCGAATTAGTTTTACCTAAAAAAATATCGTCTGCAATTGTAGATAGTTCACTTAGGAAAATATCTGCTTGCACCTGTACTGCCCATTTAATCGTTGCAAGCACATCTGCGGGGAAAGATTTAAGCATTTCACATATCACCACGGGATCCACCCCATAGCCGTCAACCTAAGTGTCGTTAGTTGTGAATTATTAAATACTTCGATCTCAGAACAAGGATTAACGATTGATGATTTTAGAAGTAAAAATACACCTAATCCATCCTTCGTAAATCATAAATCGTTAATCTTTATTCGTAAATCTTTTTTTCACATAACAATAAAAAGGTAGGTGAACTATTACGAAAATTATAATAATGCCGAATCAGTGCGGTACCACCGGTTAGATAAAAGGGTGTGTTTAATGCGTTGACGATAGTCACAACCCCATCCTGAAAAGGATACAGGCTCGCCTTGTAAAATTTTTCGTGCGAACTCATATTTATGTCTCAATTCTTTTATACGAATTTTTGATATCAGATCAGTAGTTAGTCTCTCTTTGAGAATATCTACCCCAAATAATTCGAGTAACTCATACCAGCCTAATCGTTCTAACATGCGCAATAACGCCCGTTCAGAATTAAACAAACCAACATGTTCTTTTTTACCAAGAGCAACCTGGTAGAATTCGGATGGATCAATTCGATAATCCCATAGTATGGGTTTCAAAATATATTCGATTCGTTCTTGTGATAATTTCATATCGCTTTTTGTAACTGTTCAGTTGTCTGTTATTAATGTCATTCTGAACGTGGGATGGTGTTAGTGAGGTTGGGAAGTGAAGAATCTCGTATTATTTTAACAAAAGTTTGAATATTTGGGAGATTCTTCGGTCGCAAGCTCCCTCCGAATGACACTGGTAACTACGTTGAATAGTTACCGTTTTTGTATAATATGTTAAATATAATCTGAAATTTAAACGTAATTATACAGGTTACGTTCCCCATTTCTTAATTTGGATCAAATTAGGTGCCATGTTAAAATCACTGCCATATTGAATATTTAATTCTAACTTTTAACAAACTCACATAATCTCCCTATTTATTGTCATTTATTTTTCTACTTGACAATTCAGACTTACTGTGCTATATTACCTAGCGCACTAAAGTGCAGGCGAAGGCTGAGGCAAAGGCGAAGGAAAAAAA
>JACKQG010004591.1_pt1 | contig 15924 bp, 16 predicted proteins | sample 8237621 | NCBI WGS metagenome assembly JACKQG01 (sample SAMN15677084, study PRJNA649215) | marine metagenome | biome: marine; feature: Black Sea; material: saline water; isolation source: suspended particulate matter (SPM) from the Black Sea western gyre | collected 2013-06-09/2013-06-10 | depth... | reverse complement strand
GGGAAATTTGCGGTAAAATTGGCGCTTTGGCTGCCACCTACTGTTTAGAAAGTACCGGAACCCAGGAACACATATACACCCCTGAAGAATTTGTGGCCAGGTTCCGAGAGCACTTTGATGATGGTGGCACACTGGATATACTTGTAAAATAGTCTCATAGTTGAATAGTTTTATTGACCTTTATCAACAGACTGCTCGACTATCAGACTAAAGAGTATCAGACTAATAATGGAGTAAGTAATGGAATACGATATCAAAGATCAAAAATTAGCTGAGGGCGGTCGCCGCCGCGTTCAATGGGCAGACCGAGAAATGCCTGTTTTGCGTTCAATCAAAGATCGCTTCGAAAAAGAACGCCCCTTTGAAGGCATCCGCATGTCAGCATGTCTGCATGTGACTACGGAAACTGCAAACCTGATGAAGACCCTGCAGGCTGGTGGTGCCGAAATAGTCCTGGTTGCATCAAACCCCCTCTCAACGCAGGATGATGTAGCGGCTTCATTGGTCATGCACGATGAAATCCCCGTGCACGCCATCAAAGGCGAAGACAACATCACCTATTACAAGCATATCAATGCTGCTGTAGACCACAAACCCCACATCACCATGGACGACGGTGCCGACGTTGTCAGCACGTTGCACAAGGACCGCCGAGAGATGCTCGAACACGTCATCGGCGGAACCGAAGAAACTACCACGGGTGTGATCCGCTTGAAGGCTATGGCCCATGATGGTGCCTTGGAATTCCCTGTTGTGGCCGTCAATGACGCCCTGACCAAACACCTCTTCGATAATCGCTATGGCACCGGTCAATCCACCATTGACGGCATCATTCGAGCGACTAACATCCTAATTGCTGGCAAAAAATTCGTTGTCGGCGGTTACGGATGGTGTGCCCGCGGTCTTGCTTCACGAGCCAAAGGTTTGGGCGCTGATGTGATCGTCACTGAGGTTGACCCTCTCAAAGCCCTGGAAGCCGTCATGGACGGGTTCCGCGTGATGCCGATGATCGAAGCCGCCCCCATTGGCGATATATTCTGCACTCTGACCGGTGACATTAACGTCATCGACAAGCACCACTTCGAGGTTATGAAAGATGGCGCCATTGTTTCAAACTCCGGGCACTTCAATGTTGAGATCAACATCCCAGCCCTGGAAGAGATGGCCGCAGAAAAACGCCTCGTGCGTCCCTTTGTTGACCAATACGATCTCCCCGATGGCCGCCAGATCAACCTGTTGGCTGAAGGCCGCCTGATCAACCTGGCTGCTGCCGAGGGACATCCTGCTAGCGTAATGGATATGTCCTTCGCCAACCAGGCCCTCAGCGCTGAGTATATGATCAAAAATGCCGATAATCTCAAGAATATCGTTTACTCTGTACCTGAAGATATCGATGCTGAGATCGCACGATTGAAACTGGCATCCATGGGTGTGGATATCGATGTTCTCACCGAAGAGCAGATCTCCTATCTTAGCTCCTGGCAAGAAGGAACATAGATCCAGGCTTGCACGCAAAGATATAATAAAGTCCGTCAGATTGGCGGACTTTTGTTTTTATGCGAAGGAGTTAGGATATGACCTCAGCCAATGTATTTCAATCCAGGCACTTTGATTTGCATCAATTAGCTGATGGCGTATTCGCTGCAACCCACAAAAAAGGCGGGGCTGCATTCAGCAATGCTGGCATCATTGATCTGGGAGAGCGCACCCTTGTAGTTGATGCATTCGACACAGCATTAGCCGCTCGAGATTTGCGTAAGGTATCAGAAGATATGTTTTCTCGACCAATTGATATTCTCACCCTCACCCATTCTCATAATGATCATTGGATAGGCGCATCTGCTTTCGATCAGGCGACGACTATGTATGCCAGCAAAATAACCCGCGACGAAACGGTGAAATGGGGCGATGAACTGCTGGAAGATACCAAAAATCCAGACGAGTGGGATGAGTGGGTGACAGAAATGGAAGAACAGCTTCAAGCTGAAGAAGATGAACGCGCCCGCGTTGACCTCGAACAATCGATCAGACGCACTCGTTATTTCATCGCTGAAATGTCAGAGTTCAAACCACGCTACGCAGACCAGACCCTTGATGAAAGTATCTCTTTCGAGGGCAACCAACGTCAAGCGGAATTTCGCTCTTATGGGGCTGGGCATAGCAGCGATGACGCTGTAATGCTGCTGCATCAAGATGGTATTGCTTTTATTGGCGATATTGGATTTTTCAACCAACAACCTTTTATGGGAGTCTGCAATTTGGATCACTGGCGCAAGCAGTTGGAAGAGCTGCGTAAATCTTCTTTTCAATCTTTTGTTCCTGGACATGGCACATTGGGAAGCTTTGATGAGATTGCCCTGCAACTTGAATATTTTGACATCATGGAAAATCTCATTGGACAAGCTGTGCAAAAGGGCGATTCGCTCGAAGAGGCTCTGCAAATTAGTTTACCAGAACCATTTTCCAGTTGGCTGATGGGTGGCATGACGAGGTTCAAAGTCAATCTCCGCTACATGTACAAGCGATTGGGAGGAGAATTGCAGGATTAGGTATGGGAATTATAGTCGCCCGACAACGAGTATTAGCATTTCCTAAAAATCGGTGGCAATTACGTAGTGCATGATAGAATCCATCCGCATTTGACTTGTATTACCAATCCAGGTCGATAACCTGGAATTTTGTATTTAGGAGCATATTTGTGAATCAATCAAAGAAACGCTATGGATGGTTATTGATCGTCATCATCCTAACCCTGACAGTGACAGCCTGCCAAACAGCAGGTTCAGATTCTGATGAGACCGCCACAGAATTAGAAGCTTATATCGAATCAGAAAACGCCAGCGATGGATCAACAGAAGAGATCACGATTGAAGAACCTGTGGCCGAAGTTGAGCCTACGCCCGTAGAACCGATTACTCTCGAAGGTGCAACAATCACAGAAAGCGGACTTCAATATTTGGAGATCGAAGCAGGCGAAGGAGATCTGCCCAAAGAAGAGGATATCGTGCTCATGAATGTGATTGGTTCTCTGCCTGACGGCACCGAGGTTGTCAACACATATCAACAAGGTCAACCAGCCATGGCAATCATGGGCCGAGGGCAGTTGCTGCCCGGTTGGGAAGAGGCCGTCATGCTGATGAAGGCCGGCGGATCCGCCAAACTGGTACTACCTCCAGAGCTAGCATTTGGAGAAGCTGGATACGGGGTTATCCCACCGAATTCACAAATTGTGATGGATATTGAAATTGTCTCTATCGACAGCCCCCCAACGCCAACAGATGTTGCTGCTGATGAACTAACCTCAACAGAAAGTGGGCTTCAGTATATTGATCTCGCCGGCGGCGAGGGTGTCGAAGCCGAAGCAGGCAACACTGTTATCACCCATTACACCATCTGGGTTCAAGCTGAAAGCGAAAATTCTTTTGTATTCTCTTCAATATTTAGCCAACCCCTCACATTCATCATTGGCAGTGGGAACATCGTTTTCCCAGGCTGGGACGAGGGTGTCACCGGGATGAAACTAGGTGGCAAACGATTGTTAGTGATACCCCCTGATTTAGCGCTTGGCGAAAGCGGCTCAGGAGATATTCCCCCTAACGCAACCCTTGTGATGGAAGTCGAATTAGTAGAACTATTTATTCCGCCTAAAATGTCCGAGGTCAACGAGGAAGACTACATCTCTACAGAAAGCGGCTTAAAATATTACGACTTCGTCGAAGGTGACGGCGCTACCCCCGAGGCTGGTCAGACTGTGGTGGTTCACTACAGCGGCTGGCTGGAAGATGGCAGCATGTTTGATAGCTCATTGGAACGCGGTCAACCTTTCCCATTTGTATTAGGTCAAGGCAGTGTCATCGCTGGATGGGATGAAGGGCTATCGACAATGAAGGTGGGCGGTAAACGGCAACTGGTCATCCCGCCCGAATTGGGCTATGGTGAAAATGGTGCTGGCGGAGTCATTCCACCAAACGCTACGCTTATCTTCGAAGTTGAACTACTAGAAATTCAGGAATAGAGCTTAACATTACAAGTGAGAAACACCGGAGCCGTACTTCGCAAGAGAGTACGGCTCCATTATAATCAGATCAGTCTACCTGATTGCGATATATTCTGGTATGAGGCACGGAGTTGGCCATGAAGACTAAAAATTTTCGTTTATTTAGCTTATTCTATTTTTTGCTGGTAATGCTTGGTTGCAAACTAAGTGAGCAAGCAATATCACCAACTCCTCACCCACCTGAGCCAACAACAATTCCGTCTCAAGAAACCTTCACAGCAATTCCATCTACGCCAACCATATCTCCAACAACAGCAAAGGTTACTCATTCTCCCACATCAACAGCCGAACCTTCTGATACACCAATAGTATTTGAATCAGTGTCAAAAACTGAAGTTCTTTACAATAGTGAATTGAGTTTATCTGGCTATCTTTGCACACCACTGGGCCTTGGACCCTTCCCAGCAGTTATTTTCAACCATGGAGGGTTAGGTGATGTGATCGGAGGAGCACCCGAAGAAACCTGTCAGTCATTGGCAGATGCAGGTATGGTTGGATTTTCTCCCATACGAAGGCAAACGGTCCCACTTGATGGGCATACTGCCGATATCCAATCCGCTATCGATTATGTCAAAAATCTGGACTACGTCGATATTGATCGGCTTGGACTGATGGGTTTTTCCCGTGGAGGCATGCTGACCTTTATGGTTGCAGCGCAAAGGTCAGATCTTCAGGGCGCAATTATCATGGCCAGCGCTTTGCCCAAAGATGGAGATTTTTCGAAGTTTGTCCAAGGGATCAATATCCCCATCTTGTTGTTGGTAGCCAGCAATGATTTCCCCGCAGATCTCAACAAAAATCAAAATCTGGTTGAGGGCGCGCAGGATATGGAAGCAGCCTTGAAAGCTTCTGGTAAGGACGTTCAATTGATCATCTATCCACCCTTTGAACCTCACGGTCATATGATGTTCTTCGAGATCGGGGATTATTGGAATGATGTTGTCGCGTTCTTCAAATCTCATTTGGAATAGTTCCTTCGATAGATCAATAAAAACCCAAAATGAAATTAAGCATTGAATTTCTAGTAGATTACCCTAACCTAGTGAGCCATTTAGCAACTTGGTTCTATGAAGAATGGGGGCGAAGAAACCCCGTAAACTCATTAGAAAAAATTGAACAACGGCTTCAAGGAAGGATGAACCGAGACTCTCTGCCAATTACTCTGATCGGTTTTTTGGATGGTAAGCTTGTGGCAAGCGCCAGCATCAAAATTTGTGAAATGGTCACCCATCCACAATACAAGTACTGGTTGGGCGCTGTTTATGTGGATGGGGCCCATCGTGGCAAAGGTTTCGGTTCGCAAATTGTTCTGCGCACGGCGCTTGAAGCCAAACGACTTGGCGTTCGTAATTTGTATTTATACACTCGAAGTCATGAAGATTTTTACAGCCATTTAGATTGGAAACCCATCGAACGGCCACATTATCGCGGCCGAGAGGTGGTTATAATGAAACAAGGACTTAACTAATTTTTCTTGGAGGAAGTATGGGAATGCACGGTGGCGGCTGGTGGGCTTACATCAGCCATGATGAAGATAAAGATCAACCCCAAATCACACGAGAACTCCTTTGGAGAGTCTGGGATTTCGCCACTCCATATCGATCACGAGTGGCAGCCTTATTGGTTACAATCCTTTTAATATCAAGCATTAGCTTAATATCTCCCCTTCTGTATCGCGATCTGATCGATAATGCCATTCCAAATGGGGATTTTACACGTCTAAATTGGCTGGCTCTGGGCATGATCACCATTCCCATTTTCAACGGCATGATCGGAGTCTGGCAGCGGCAGCTTAACGCCACCATCGGCGAAGGTGTGATCTACGATCTGCGTCGGGCTTTATACGCCCACATGCAGCGCATGTCACTGCGCTTCTTCACTCAAACCCGCACCGGAGAGTTGATGTCGCGTCTGAATAACGATGTCGTTGGCGCGCAGCGGGCGATCAGCAATACGTTGGTGACCATTATCTCCAACTTTGTCTCTGTGATCGTCACACTCGTCATCATGCTGGCATTGGAATGGCGATTAACCTTGCTAGGTTTAGCGATCCTGCCGCTCTTCATTCTCCCCGCTCGCCGTATCGGACGCGTGCTGCGCGATCTCAGCCGCAAATCGATGGAGCACAACGCTGAAATGAACGCCACTATGAACGAAACGCTCAACGTAAGTGGAGCGCTATTGGTGAAGCTTTTCGGCCGCGAGAAGCCCGAATACGACCGCTTCAGCAAAGATAGCGCCTCAGTGCGCGATATTGGCGTTCGGTCAGCCATAGTGGGGCATTGGTTCTTTATGCTCCTGGGTGTGGTAAGCGCGGTTGGGTCAGCGGTCGTTTTTTGGGTTGGCGGACACCTGGTGCTGCGCGGCGAGTTCACTATTGGCACCATCGTGGCTTTCGGCACGTATCTATCTCAAATGTATGGGCCGTTGATGAGCCTCACTAACGCACAGGTTCAGTTCGCTCAGAATATGGTCAGCTTCGAGCGCGTCTTCGAGGTTATGGATATCCCCGTAGAGATCGCTGAAGTTACAAATCCCAGGCAATTGCCACTAGTATCAGGGAAGATCAAATTCGAGGATGTCTCCTTTGCCTATTCCGGTTTAGGGAAGGAAGAAGTGGGGTTGGATGAAATCGCTCGTTTCAGTTGGCGAGGCGGCTTTGAAGCGCATCTCAAACGTGGGAAGGAGAAAACGGACGAGGGTTCAGGTGCCCTCACTGAGGCAGGCGAGTCCCGTCCCCAATGGGCGCTCAAAGATATCGATTTCACCATTGAGCCAGGTCAACTGGTCGCACTGGTCGGCCCCAGTGGAGCAGGAAAATCTACTATCACATACATGATCCCGCGTTTGTACGATCCCACTCACGGGCGCATACTGATCGATGGGCAAGATATCCTAGATGTCACTCTCAACTCATTGGCCAACAATATCGGTATGGTCACCCAAGAAACATATTTATTCTATGACACGATTAAGGCCAACCTACTCTACGCGCGGCCAGATGCCAGCAAGGCCGAAATGGTCGCTGCAGCAGAGGCAGCCAACATCCATGAATTCATTGCCGGGCTGCCCGACGGCTACGATACCGTGGTCGGCGAGCGCGGCTACCGACTAAGCGGCGGAGAACGCCAACGCATGGCCATTGCCCGCGTAGTGTTGCGTGACCCCCGCATTCTGGTGCTCGACGAAGCCACATCCAGCCTTGACTCACTCTCTGAGGAGTTGATCCAACAAGCCCTACAAGAAGTGATGAAAGGGCGCAGCAGCCTGGTGATTGCTCACCGGCTTTCCACCATCTTGGCCGCTGACAATATTCTGGTCATGGAAAAAGGTCGACTGGTTGAACAGGGCACGCATGATAAATTGCTGGCCCAAGGCGGTTTGTACACGACGCTGTACGAAACCCAATTCAAGATCTCCCCGGAATTAGCATAACCCCCTATTTTCATTCTGAACGCAGCGCAGCGGAATTAAAAATCCCTCATAATTGTGTCTATACAAATATGAGGGTTCAATTCAGATGAGTTATGGGGGATTAATCACCCCGCCGTAGGCGCGCTGACCGTAGGTCCGCCCGTGGCATGGCCCAAGGCCCGGAATGACAGACGATTGTTCCAAGGAGATTATTTTGCTCTCAATGCGAAGATGATCCCCCAAAGTGCCACCACAACTCCAACCGCTGTGCCAAGGATCTGTTTGGGACCAAACATGATATACGGACCGCCCAAACCCACATAATCGGCAATCATCGAAACAACCGCGGCTAACAACCCGATTTGAAATATCACAACGCCGAGAACCCATTTTCGTTTCATTAGTTTCTCTCTTTCGAAATGTGAAAGATGCTATCATTGTACAATATGCGCAAACGCATCTCCCTGAGTAAGGTGCAAGAACCATACTCGAGGTAGACTAATCCACAATTGATTTTTCCATGGATATGAACCCTGCGTATCTTTTTCTCAGCATCATTATTTTGCTAACCGCTTGCACACAGAGCACAGTTCAACCTGAAGGTATGTTCGACGTACCAGCGGGTTGGTTCACCATGGGGCAGAATAACGAGCGCCGTTCCAACCGTCCACAGCGGGCAGTTTACCTGGACACTTACGCCATCGACCGCACAGAAGTGACCAACGCTGCTTTTGGAGAGTTCGTCACACAAACTGGATTTCGACCTGACCGCGGTTGGGATGACTCTTTGGTGCGTGATCATGGAGATCTACCTGTTGTGGCTGTTTTATGGAGTGAAGCCGATGCCTACTGCCAATGGGTTGGAAAAAGACTGCCGACTGAGGCAGAGTGGGAAAAAGCAGCTCGGGGCACAGACGCTCGAACCTACCCCTGGGGTGATACCTGGGACGCATCCAAGGCCAATACTGCCGAGGGTGGAATTGGTACCCCCCAACCCGTAGGCAGCTATCCAGACGGTGCCAGCCCCTACGGTGTTCTCGATATGACCGGCAACGCTGCCGAGTGGGTCAATGATCACTTCGAGTTCGACTACTACACCAAAGCGCCAGATTACAACCCTCTCGGCCCAGAGAAACCCCTAGACCATGGTTTGCGCGGCGGCTCTTTCGCAGACCCAGCAGAGTTTGCAACCACTTTCTTTCGCAACTCATCACACTCGGCATTACCAAACTACCGCGTCGGCTTTCGCTGCGCGCTGACTTGGAAGGAAGACATTGAAGAATAATCATCTTGTCGATCGCCTGGGGAAATTTTACCTGTTCTACCTGGGCTTATTGCCAGTGTTGGCAACCTTTGCAATGGTGCTTGCCAATGGACTGCGCTGGCCTATGCTGATCTTCCTTGGTGGTACAGGTGCGGTCGGTGTCTATCTGGCAGCAACCTACAGTTACACGCGACTTCCCAACAGAGTGTTTCCGCTTCTCGTCATGCTGCTCGATGGGCCGCTTTTCGTGATAGTTTCCCTGAGAGACGGACTCAAACCACTGGCTTTCGCCGTAGAAGGCTATCTCATCGATGGCCTTGCCATTTGGTTATCTATATTGATTCTGGCTTTCATTTCACCACTACCCACCCGCGGCCAACGATTTTGGTCAATCTTCTTTATGTTCATTGCTGTAGGAGTCAATGTTGCCCTATTCTGGCCATATTTACAGCAATTTGCAGGAGAAAATTGGGGTCATCTGATTTGGCTGCTTGTGGGATGCACCGAAGCCACAATCGCGTCCTTTTTGTTGGTTTCTAAAGATGACGTTATTCGCAGTGACGATGGCAGTATTTTGTTTATCGGGCTGTTCGTTATGCTTTGGGTGGTAGCATTGTTCTTGGGAAATATCTTATACGAAGCAGGTTTTTTGAGTTCGTAGTGGCGTACGACAGTGCGCCCCGTATACGGGCACTCTCGTGCCCTACTACGAACGTCTTAGGGCCGATAGACAATCGCCATATTCCCCAACACCCCCCAGGAATCAAGAAAATAATCTTTAGAACGATTGTAGACCCGCTTGCCATCTAGCACGGTAACCGAATCTTCGGAATATCCAATCACCATGACCGTATGCTCATAACGCGCCACCGTGATGCGGTGCCCCTCTGATGAGATATATGGTACAGGTGTGCCGCGTACTACGTGCCCCACCACCCAAACAATGACTGGATTTCCAGCATTGATTTCACCTTGAAGCACATCCCAACTCAAGGGAGATATCGCTTTGGCCGGCAGCCCAAAAGAGCGCAACAATAATGCCACAGGGGCAGCATGCACACCATAAGGCGCGGGAGGAATTTGCCCCCAAGACCCTTCCACATTACCCACAAAACCTTTCTCAGGGTCATCCGAGAGAGGCAAACGGCTTTGGAAATCTAATTCGTCGATTTGTACACCGAAAAAAGCCGCCCAATCTGTGGCCGCACTGGCCTCACAGCTCAACGGTAGGGTTTGTGAATATCCTTTGATGCCTTCAATTCGCGCGCTGCCCCCAGCAGTCGGAGAGACGTAGCGGGTCGGCACGGGGACTGGCGTTTTCGATGGTGTTGGAGAAAGCGAAGGGGGAACGACGCGCGTCGTCGAGGCAGATGGCGGTACATCGGTAACAGTTGGCAAGGGTGTTTCCGTGGGTATATGTGTCGCCGTGGGGCTAATCGTTAGTGTGGGTGTTTTTTCAACGGCCAATGCGGCCATTTGGGTTTGATCATCTTCGGAGAGACTCCTAATCAATAGGTATACAATGCCCACGAGTAGAATCAAACAAATTACCAGCATCAACTCCAAGGTTAGCAATCGACGATCCTTGCCAACTTGTTTGCCACCCTTCGATGAAGTAGTCCGCCATTGGGAAATCCTAGTCATCCCAAATCACCGCCATATTTCCCAATGAGCTCCACGAATCCAAAAAATCTTTCACCGAACGCTGATAGACCCAATCGCCATCCAATACCGTCACGGAATGTTGATCATAGCCTGTAAGGATGACGGTATGCTGAAAGCGCACAACCGTTGTCTGGTGGCCGTCTGAAGAGATATAGGGAACGGGTGTGCCGCGCGCCACCCTTCCAACTACCCATACGATGACAGGTTCGCCTTGAGCGATTTCGGCTTGCAATGCTGGCCAATTAGAACCGTATACGGCATCGGCTTCCAAACCGTAGGAACGCAGTAATTGAGCTACTGGTTTGGCGTGCACGCCATATGGTGAGGGGGGAATCTGCCCCCAGGCACCATGCACATTTCCCACAAAACCCTGGTCGGGGTTGTCTGAAGACGGCAAATTGTTGAAAAAAGCCAGTTCATCGATATGGACACCAAAATAGGCTGCCCAATCTACGGCTGAGCGGGATTCGCAATCCAACGAATAGGCCGGCCAACGTCCGGATATTCCTTGGATTGAGGCTGCCGGGGGCAGAGTGGGAGTCAGCGTTGGCGGGGAGGTAGCCGTCGCTGTGGGTGTTTGCGTTGGGGTGAAAGTAAGGGTGGGGGTTGGTGTCAGCGTGATTGTTGGCGTATGTGTAACTGTTGGCGTGTATGTCGCTGGCTGAAAGGGAGTCGCTGATGGTGAAATTTGCTGTAACTGCACAGCTAGCTCTACCATGGTTTCTGCAGGTTTATCTTGAAAAGATTGACGAGCAAGTGGAAACCCATCCAGGGCACGCGCTTGTACCCCTTCCCGCAGCAAAGCGTTGAGAATCACGCCCAGAACCAGGATTACCCCCAAAATCAGAAGTAGATAATAAATCCGTCGCATTTGGATACCAGTAAACAGCTATTGAATGGAGATCACCTTTCCTGCGGTTGCACGCAGCAATTCATTAGGGCTCAATCGAAATACTGCATGAGGTGTGCCAGCGGCGGCCCAAATCTCATCATACTGCAACAGATCCTCGTCGAGGAAGGTCTCCAAAGTTTCGACGTGCCCTACAGGCGGGACTCCCCCGATCACAAACCCTGTTCGTCGGCGGACATAGTCAGCATCAGCTTTGCCAATTTTCTCCCCCAATTGCGTCGCAATGGTACTTTCATTCACCCGGTTCACGCCGCTGGCAATCACCAACACCGGGCAGTCAGAATTATGAACTCGGAAAATCAGCGATTTGGCAATCTGAGCAACTGTGCATCCAATGGCCTTTGCCGCATCGGCAGCAGTGCGAGTGCTGTCAGGGAGTTCGACAACCTTTAAAACCAGACCAAGTTTATCTAAGGCATCTTGCACTCGTTGGGCGCTGGAACTGAGTTTGGACATACTTTATCTCCACCCTGATTGTAATCGAAAAACCAACCTCACATGCAAATGTACACTGACCTATCTTTTAGCGCGATGGTGTTCCAACAAATCAATGATTCGGAAATAGCTATCCTGTTAGTAAGATTTCTTTGATTTGCTTCGCGTATGAAGCGCTGTCATCATCGCTAAGAAATCGAATCTTTTCAGGGCTTTGTACACCTAATCCGAGATCTACAGCTCTAGCGATCTGATCCTGCTCAAAAATTGGACCTTTGGATACATTGGTTCTGTTTCCATGATATCGCAGGAGCGCAACGCCAACTGCATCGATGGCTATGCGATCTGTACCTGCCAGGACTACCTCAGAATCTACTCGACTTCCCTTTGCAGGACCGCCTGAAACAAAAGCCTCGATACCATCGAGAACAATCAACCCGGGAGAATATGCGGAATTTATCTCAGCAATCAATTCTCGCTGAAATACGGATTTATGTAATTCGGTCATGTAATCAGTACTATTGCCTGGAACACGCTTGGCGACCATTCCCACCGAGTTTTTTAGTGACATTGTAAATTGTCCGCCATACTGATGAGTCTTTAGACAACAAGCCTGGATAACTACATCGGCATCAAGACAAGGTTTTGAAAGATAAAAACCATTTTTCCAATGGCTATCAGGGGACTGCATGAAAACCCAATCATCTGATCCAAGCACGTCAAACACAACTGTACTAAAACCAAGTTCATCCGCGAGATCAAAGACACCAATATCTTGCATTACAGCGCGAGTGCTTCCCATGCCGCTACGATCTCCAATTGTGATCGACGAAGCACCCATTTTCTTTAATGCCAATACTAATGCTCGAAGAACATCTATATGGGTTGAGCCTGGAGTAGGATCAGCGCTATTAAAATTTGGTTTTATGAATACAGTTTTATTCTCGACTGGGTTTATATCCAACAATTCAAGAGCTCGGTTTACGCCATAAGCTCGATCAGTCGTTTTAACAAAAGCGATCGTTGATATCCCATCTTCAGACAACTCTGGTTTTGGGGAAGGGTTTGTTTGATCCCCTTCATTTATTGATAATGCAATCGCTTTTCGAGTTGAGGTGAGTGAGGAAACTGCTGAAAGACCCCCAAAAGTCATAGCTAAACGAAGAAAGTTTCTACGACTAAGGGACGATCTTTGATTTTGGTGACTCATTTGACCTCCAATTCCTAGCATGTATTACTGTAACTAATCTCCTATTGTATCAATAGGAGTTACTCATTCATACCAAGAAAAGAACCGTGCTGATTGAACCAGCACGGTTCCAAATTTAGTAACTCATGTTACGTAAAATAGGACTGGCAGTCCTGATAAATTCGGTTGGAACATGGGAATTTCTCTCCTAAGGACTGCCAGTCCTGCGTATCATCAGTTAATAATACTTATTTTTCGGTATTCATTACTCTGATACCACAATATCAATAAAAAAGCTTTCCCCAAATGGTTTGCCCTCAGGGTCATAAGCCTGCCAGGCGCTGCGGTAAGAGCCGGGTTCATCGGGCGCGGTAAACACCATGCGAATCTCCGCTTCCGTTCCGCTAATTGCTGGAAAAAGCGCCTGAGTGATGGGCACATCCATGGCGGGACCAGCGACCAATTGAACTTCATACTCCAAACCCCAATTGCATGAACCGGCATTAAGCACTTTCCAGCGCTTATCCAAACGCTGTCCGGGAGAAACAACGGTGCCATCTTCGATGGTTAGGTCCTCGATGAATTCGAGATCATTTTTACAGGCGGGCGTTGGGGTTGGCAAACTTTCCGCGGTGAATTTGGCAGCTTCGGTTTCTTGCAACTGAATGGCCAATGTATCCACAGTGGGGGGTATATAAATTGTTGGCGTCGCTGTGGGGGCTGAATTCTGACCAGTGCAGGCAGACAGGAGCACAACACAAAACAAAAGGATTAGGCCATGTTGACATTTGGAGATTTCTCTCTGGAAACGTTGCTTCATAAAATTGTTATTTACTCCTGGGTGGTCTCCCTCTTGAGTGTAGCCGTCTTGAAAAAGGCTGATTTGAACCGCGAAGACGCCAAGTGCGCTAAGAAAAAGACGAAATGAGATTAAACTTTGCGTTCTTTGCGGCTTTGCGGTGAAATTTGGCTCTGGTTTTCGGCCCACAACACTTTACAGGGTGACTACCTACTCCTGACAAAGTCTGAAATGTCAACACTATCTAGTAATCGGGATTGGTTCATCAACTCATTTATTGCCGAAATATCAATTTTAAATAATTAGACCCTAAGGTTTTCATTGATTAACGGAGTCGCTTACGACATTCCGGCGAGACAATCTTATCATCATATTGTCTCGTAAAAAACCCTTAGGGTCTAGGCCATGTTGATATTTAGTAAATACTATTGATACCAAAGAAATTTACTGAATTATCAATACTACCTCGTATTTTTTTTATTCTTCTTCAATTACATCATCTTCGGCCCCAGGTACCAACTCATCGCCCATAGCTTCTTGACGGATCAATCCTTCGATCTCAGCGAGCATGTCGGGATTTTCACGTAAGTATTCCTTAGCATTTTCTCGCCCTTGGGCTAACCGTACATCACCATAGGAGTAGTAAGAACCACGCTTCTGGATGAGCTCTAGTTCGGTACCCAGGTCAACAATATCACCAATCTTGGAGATACCTTCATTGTACATAATATCGAACTCAACGGTCTGGAAGGGCGGGGCAACCTTGTTCTTGACCACGCGCACACGAGTGCGATTACCAATAATTTCCGAGCCAACCTTGATGGACTGAATGCGACGCACATCGAGACGCACAGAGGCATAGAACTTGAGCGCCTGGCCGCCGGTGGTGGTTTCGGGGTTGCCAAACATGACCCCGATCTTCTGACGTAATTGGTTGGTGAAGATCACCGAGGTATTAGTCTGCTTGATGGCACCGGAGAGTTTACGCAAGGCCTGCGACATCAAACGAGCCATCAAACCCATGTGAGCATCGCCCATATCGCCCTCGATTTCGGCGCGGGGCACCAACGCGGCAACTGAGTCGATAACGACTACATCTACTGCACCCGAGCGGACGAGAGACTCAACAATCTCCAGGGCTTGCTCACCGGTGTCGGGTTGCGAAACCAATAAATTTTCAACATCGACGCCACAGGCTGCGGCATACTTGGGATCTAAAGCGTGCTCCATATCGACAAAGGCGGCCGTACCGCCCAACACCTGGGCTTCAGCAACGATATGCTGACATATGGTTGTCTTTCCCGAAGACTCAGGGCCGAAAATCTCGGTTACACGACCGCGGGGGATACCCCCAACACCCAGGGCGAGATCCAAAGAGAGCGATCCAGTAGGGATGATATCAACCACTAAATGCTTCGCCTCACCTAACTTCATAATTGTGCCCTCACCATAGCGTTTTTCCAAATCGCCCATGGCCTTTTCAAGGGCTGCTTGTTTGGCTCCATCTTCCTTTTTCGCCATTTTCTACTCCTTATTGTTATTAAACATGTTGCAACAATTTATGTTATTAGGTATTAGGTATTGATAATACTATCCAATATCTAATCTCCAATTTCCAAATCACCACATCCCAAATGCCGGGGAATCTTTCTCAATATATCGCTGGATCTGCTTTCGACTCCCAGGAGACACATCCGCAGGAAGGTCAATTAAGTCGAAGAACTCGTAACGTTCAATCTCGTCGTCCGAGTAACCATTGAGTGAAAAATCATGCGATATAAAAACGATCACGTGATCACTCTTGCCAAACACAAATTTTGTGTAAACACCGAACAGGGTTAAGTCACGCAGTGTCGCTCCCACTTCCTCTGCGACCTCACGACGAGCAGCATTTTCGACTGTCTCACCATGTTCAATTAAGCCCCCCGGTAAAAACCACTGATCTTGATAGACATGTTTAACTAAGAGTATTTTTTGGTTTCGAACCATCAAGATGCGCACACCAAACGAAAGTGGCTTCAAAATAAGCCACAGCGTCCGGGATATCATGTAAAAGTACTTTTTAATAACAGACATCAAAAAATTTACCTTAGTTTAGCACGAATGTTCTAATTGTCAAGGGATATCAACTGGCAGCAGCGATGAAGAATATCAAAAAAGCTGTGAGCAAAGAAAAGGGGTCAAAAAAGCA
>JACKQG010004590.1_pt1 | contig 15924 bp, 10 predicted proteins | sample 8237621 | NCBI WGS metagenome assembly JACKQG01 (sample SAMN15677084, study PRJNA649215) | marine metagenome | biome: marine; feature: Black Sea; material: saline water; isolation source: suspended particulate matter (SPM) from the Black Sea western gyre | collected 2013-06-09/2013-06-10 | depth... | reverse complement strand
TGGCCAACATGAGCCACGAGATCCGGACGCCCATGAACGGGATTATCGGCATGACGGAACTGGTCCTGGGCACCGACCTGACCGGAGAGCAGCGGAAACATTTAGAAATTTCAAAGATGTCAGCAGATTCGCTACTGGCTCTGATCAATGACATCCTGGATTTTTCCAAAATCGAAGCGGGAAAAATGGAGCTGGAAGCGGTCGATTTTAACCTGCGCGTCACACTTGAAAATGCTACCGACAGCTTGGCGTTGAAGGCCCACGAAAAGGGTTTGGAGTTGGTCTGTCACATCCAGCCGGATGTGCCCACCGCTTTAATCGGCGACCCGGGCAGACTGCGCCAGATTATCGTTAATATAGCGGGGAATTCTCTTAAATTTACCGAGGAAGGCGAAATTGTGATCCGGGTTGAAATGGAATCCGAGTCGGACGATTCGGTGAAACTCCATTTCATGGTATCGGACACCGGCATCGGGATTCCTCAGGACAAGTTGGATTCAATTTTCAAAAGTTTCGAACAGGTGGATGGTTCCACCACAAGAAAGTACGGTGGCACGGGTCTTGGGCTATCCATAACCAGACAGTTTGTTGAGATGATGGGTGGAGAGATCAAGGTAGAAAGCCCAAACAGGTTTCGATTGGAGGAGGATTCCAACATCCCTGCCTGCGCCGAGGCTTCGGCAGGCAGTCAAAATCTTAACAATCGTCAATCGTCAATCGTCAATCTAAGGGGGGTCCCGGCAGCATTTTCCATTTCACTGTCTGCTTTGACCTAAGCCGCTCGAAAGACATCAGCATCCCGCGTCCTAAACCGCAAGATCTTTCGGGAATGCCGGTGCTCATTGTGGACGACAATTACACCAACCGTATTCTACTCCAGGAAATGATAACATCCTGGGGCCTTGTTCCAACTATTACAGCCAATGGTAAGGAAGCGCTTGATTGTTTCAACAAGGCGTTTGGTTCCGGAACGCCGTATCGATTAATTTTATTGGATATGCAGATGCCGGAATTAGATGGCTTTGATGTCGCCAAAACAATCAAGGCCGCTCCTTCGGGAAAAGACGTAAGAATTATCTTGCTTTCTTCCATAGGGGAAAGGGGTGACTCCGATCGCTGCAAAGAGATCGGCATCTCAGGGTATCTGCCTAAACCTATAAAGCAATCGGATCTACTTGATGCCATCATGATGACCATGGGGCTTCCCTCGGAAGAAATGCCGACGGTCATCACTCGCCACAAAGTTTATGAAGAGCGGGAAAGGTTCAATATTCTACTGGCTGAAGACAACTTGATAAACCAGACCCTGGCCATAAAGCTTTTGGAGACAAGGGGACACCGGGTTACCCTGGCATCGAACGGGATAGAGGCTGTTGAGGCATTTAAAAAGGGGGATTTCGATCTGATTCTTATGGATATCCAGATGCCGGAAATGGACGGATTCGAAGCCACAAAAGCAATTCGGAATTTGGAAGGTGGAATGCGGAAAGAAAAAGAATCCAAAATCCAAAGTCCAAAATCCAAAATCGAAAGCATCCCTATTATCGCCATGACGGCCCATGCCATGACGGGGGATCGGGAAAAGTGCATCGATGCGGGCATGGATGATTATGTGTCCAAACCGATCAAGCCGGAAGCGCTTTACAGTGTCATCGATAAAGTTGCCCGTAAATCGCAGAGTGAAAAAGAGCAAAAACGAACACATCCCTCTCAAGGCTCAAAAACCTTTTCTCCAAAGACTTTTGACCTGTTCAGTGCCATGGAGACAGTTTTAGGCGATGAAGATCTTTTCCAGGAAATCGCTGGTATGTTTTTAGAAACCTGTTCTGATAATATAGCCAAGATCAAGGAAGGAATTATAGGAAACGATGCCGGTATCCTTGAGATGGAAGCTCACAGTCTGAAAGGTGCTGTAAGTAATTTCGGTGCTAAGGAAACATACGAGGCGGCCTATCGCCTCGAGAAATTAGGAAAAGAAGGGAAAATGGCAACGGCGGCGGAAGAATTATTAAACCTTGAAAGAGCGCTCAACGAATTAGCATCTGAAATGAAAATCGTTTTGCAGGAAATGAAAAAATGAAGATTCTGATCGCTGAAGATGATCCAATATCCAGACGCGTACTGGAAGCAAATTTACTTGAATGGGGCTATGAGGTGATGGTTGCTTCTGACGGCGGTGAGGCCTGGGAGATCATTCAACAACCCGAATCACCGAATCTCATCATTTCGGACTGGATGATGCCCCGGATGGACGGATTGGCGCTTTGCCGGGAAATACGCAACATGGAGAAATCCGAATATATCTACTTTATAATCCTAACGGCAAAGGGAGAGAAAAAAGATATCATCGAGGGGTTGGAGGCGGGAGCGGATGATTTTTTGACCAAGCCTTTTAACCCGGAAGAACTGAAGTATCGAATCCGGATAGGTGAAAGGATCATCAATTTAGAGCGCCGCATACTGGAATTGGCCAACACAGACCCATTGACCGGTTTGCTGAATCGTAGAGCCTTTTTGGAAAGAATGGAGCAAGAGATGTCGCGGGCACAGCGGGAAAAGAAACCCCTTTCCCTTATATTGGCCGATATCGATCATTTCAAAAGTGTCAATGATACATACGGCCACCAAATAGGAGATCTTGTGCTTCAACGGTTTGTGGGTCAATTAACGACTTCTACAAGGCCCTATGATTTTCTGGGAAGATATGGAGGCGAGGAGTTTGTGGTTTGTTTGCCGGGAGGAGACGGGTTGCAAGCCGCTTCAGTTTCCGAAAGAATACGCAGACAGGTAGAAGATATGGAAATCATGCTGCCAGACGACTCACGATCGATTCGGATCACTGCCAGCTTTGGTACGGCTTCCAACTCTATTGAATCCGGAAAGAATATTGATTTGTTGATAAAAAGAGCAGACGATGCCCTATACTTGGCCAAGGATAAGGGGAGAAACTGTGTCTGCAGTTCATGTGCGTAGCGCATTTGCCAGCAAACCGATTTTTAATTTACTGGACTACGATAGAGTATTCAAAGCGAGCAGCGACATGAGCGGCTGCTCCGGCAACCAGGCTGTAGCCGTTTCCATGCGAGAGCTGACAGGAGGCTGAAACTAATGGGGATGGGACAGGGGAACAGGTCTCCCTCACAGAAGTGCTCTTGAGGGCCTTGGCCTGGCTGAAGACTGGATCATAAGCAAACGCCCGTAAAAAAGACTTTTACGGGCGTTTTAACATTAGATTTAAACCACAGTTACATTTACTGCAGCAGGGCCTTTCTGCCCTTGCTCTATGTCAAAGTTAACGCGGTCGCCTTCATCAAGAGATTTGAAACCGTTTGCCTTGATCCCGGAATGATGAACAAATACATCCGGACCATCTTCCTGCTCAATGAATCCATAACCTTTACTGTTGTTAAACCACTTCACAGTTCCAGTAGCCATAGTGACACCCTCCTTTCAAAAATTTCTCGCAGTTCTAAACTTCGGGTTGCCACTTTGACAAATGGATCTTCCCTTTAGAACGGAACCGGTCCGCCAATGAACGACGGACCTTTTATGATTCAGAGTATATAATAATCTCCTTTTAAATAAAAATCAAGCAAAATAAACGCTATCTGCGCTTTTCTCTCCTCAAATCTTCAGTGCTTCTTCAAATCCCTCCCTGACAGCCTCTGTAATCTTCCTCGGCTCCTTTGCGTCGCCTATGGTGATTATGTTGACACGATCCCCTTTGAGATCTTGCGCCAGCCCATTAACAGGCACGGCCCCGGCCGCCATTATGACCGTATCGGCAGGGATCGACACCTCCCCTTTATCCGTTTTCACGAGGACTGAATCATCTCTGATTTCCAGGAGCGTGATATTGGGGCGCAGTTTTACGCCCATAAGCCTCAGGCTCTTGATAAGAGACCACCGCGCGGTACGGCCAACATTTTCTGCAAAACGTGGCACCATATCGATGACCGTTACTTTCCTCCCCGCCGCGTGGAGAAGTCTGCGAACCACTTCCGGCCTCTCAGCCGTGTGATACATCAAAAAAGTAAACGTCTCCGGATCAGGCGACCCTATTTGAGCCACAAAAAGAGCGGTCTCACAGCCCGTCGCGCTCCCTCCTACAATCACCACCTCTTCTCCGATTTGCCAGACCTTCTCAGAGAGGACATCCCAGGCATCCACCACGTGCGGCTTGTCAATCCCCGGTACTTCTATACGCACGGGTCTGGCCCCGGAGGCAATCACCAGCACATCCGGCCTCTCACTCCTTACTGTTTCCGGGGTGACAGGGGTGTTGAAATTGACCTTGACCCCCCAGTGTGCCATCCTCCCTTTCATACTGTCTATCAGCTTCTGGAATTCTCCTTTTCCTGGGGGTGCCTTTGCCAGGTTTACCTGGCCCCCAAGCCGGTCCTCCTTCTCGTACAGGGTCACATAATGTCCTCTTTGTGCAGCCGTGAGGGCGAATTCCATCCCCGCAGGGCCCCCTCCTGCAACCATTATCTTTTTGGCCTGACCTCCCTTCTCCACTCTGAAAACATCTTCCTTACCGGCCCTCGGATTCAGGATACAGGTTACCCCGGTACCTGCGAATATGGCGTCAAAGCACCCCTGATTACAGGAAATACAGGAGATGATCTCGTTGAGCCGCCCCTCCTTCACCTTGTTGGGGAGCTCAGGGTCTGCGATTAGGGGCCTTCCCCAGCATATCATGTCACATGCCCCGGACCTCAGTGCCTTCTCTGCAATCACCGGGTCACCCAGGCGGTTGGAGGCGAAGACCGGGATATTCACCTTCTCCTTGATGCCCCGTGAGAGGTACACGAATCCCCCCGGGGGCACGTTGGAGGTGAGCTGAGGTATCTTTGTTTCATGCCACCCGCCGGTCACATTGATGGCATCAACCCCTCCCCTTTCCGCCGCCGCTGCAAATAATGCGGATTCTTCATTGGTATGGCCGCCTTCCATGAAATCATTCCCCGCAATTCTTATACCCAGGGCCATATCCTCCCCGACAACCTTCCTCACCTTGCTGACGACCTCGAGCCCGAACCGCATCCGGTTCTCAATCGTGCCCCCGTATTCGTCCGTGCGCTTGTTGGTCACAGGGGAGAGAAACTCACTGATGAGATACCCGGTGCATGCCAGGACCTCCACAAAATCAAAGCCGGCCTCCCTGGCCCGCCTTGCCGCCTGGGCATAGGCCTCCTTCACCTCCTCAATATCTTCCCGCGTCATCTCCCTTGGGGTTTCATGGGTGAGTTTGCTGGCGATGGGTGAAGGCGCGATCGGCGTCATCCCTGACAGAAAAGAAAAGGTGTAACGGCCCATGTGAAGGAGCTGCGTTGCGATCCTAACATCTGTTTCCCGATGGAGTTCATCAACGAACACCCGCAACGGTTCGATATGGCTGTCGTCAAAAAGCCCGAGCATGAAAGGTGCGCTGCCAACCCGGTCAATGGCCACCGGACCGATGGTCAAAAGGCCCACACCTCCCGCGGCCCGCTCCCGGTAAAAGGCCCTGTAACGGTCGTTCAGAGAGAAGTCGGTGCAATAAGCGAGGCCCATGGAAGGCATCACGGTTCTGTTCTTTATTGTTAGCTTATTGATCGTAATCGGCTCGAAAAGCTTTCTAAATTCCATTTATCCCTCCGTCAAACCCACACCTCCAGGCACGGATCCGGAACATTTGCGCAACGTGATCCCATAAATATTGAAGAACCCCGCAGCAAGCTGCGGGGAATCTCCCAAATTTAAGGAGAATTTCTTCGTTTTAAGTTCGCTCGCTAACCCCGCTGAAAGCAGCGGGGAATGCGCTTGCTGTGAATTTTCAATAGTCAATAGTCAATATTCATTTATCCTTCACCCAGACCCACAATGGCGATACTGCATACATTCTGGGGCGGAAATCCACCCAAATTGTGCGTCAGCCCGTAGCGCGGATTTTCGATCTGCCGGTCTCCTGCACGGCCGAGGAGCTGGAGGTACATCTCGTACAACATGCGAAGGCCCGACGCACCGATGGGATGGCCGAAACATTTGAGCCCGCCGTCGACCTGGGCCGGGATCTTGCCGTCCTTGTTATAGATGCCGTCCAATACATCCTGCCAGGCCTTGCCGCGTTCGGAGATATGCAGATCCTCGTAGGTGACGAGCTCTGTAATGGAGAAGCAGTCGTGAAGTTCCATCATGCTGATTTCTTCACGGGGATCGGTGATCCCGGCCTCTTTGTAGGCCCGGGTGCTGGCCCGGTCGGTCGTCATGAAATGATCGCCGTCCCACTCATTAAATCCCATCTCCTCCCCGTTGCTGAGGGCCAGTTGGATGGCCTTGACCGTGACTGGATTTTTGATACCCATATCCCTGGCCTTCTCCACGGTGGTTACAATGGCGCAGGCCGATCCGTCACTGACACCGCAACAGTCAAAGAGCCCTAACGGGTGTGCAATGATCGGGGCGGCCATGACCTGGTCAATGGTTACCGGTTTGCGAAGATGGGCCTTTGGGTTGAGCGACCCGTTTTCATGGCTTTTAACAGATACCTGGGCCATGGCCCGCTTGAGATCCTGATCGGAAACATGATGCTTGGCCGCATAGGCTGTGGCCAACAGCGCAAAGACACCCGGTGCTGTCATGTTCGGATACCAGAGCCAGTTCAGGGACCCGAAATTGGAACCGGGATTGGGAAGACCTCCGTAACCTGTATCTTTAAGCTTTTCCACACCCAGGGCCAAACAGATATCATAGGCCCCTGATGCCACGGCATAGACAGCTCCGCGAAAGGCCTCGGTACCGCTGGCGCAGTAGTTCTCAGTCCGGGTGACCGGAATAAACGGTAGCCTGAGGGTTGTTGAGAGCGGCAGTGCGCTCTTCCCCACGTTAATCTCTTCGATGCAGGTGCTGAGCCAGGCCGCCTCGATTTCACTGGGATCGATATTGGCATCTTCCAGGCACTCGATAAAGGCCTCCACCATCAGTTCTTCGCCGCCAACATCCCACCTCTCGCCAAACCGGGTGCAGCCCATGCCGATAATCGCCACCTTGTCTCTAATTCCTGTGGCCATAGTAATTCCTCCTCTTAGAACTTAAACAGCTTTTCAATAAGCTGGGATTTCATCAGGTCGCCCTCAACCTTGAGCTTTCCGCCCGTAAAGGCACTCATGGCGTTCAATTTTCCGGTAATCAGATTAATAAAATCATTATCACCCATCTTGATGATGGTCGTGGGGCTCACGTGGGACCCTTCGCTGACTTCACAGCTCGAATCCTTTATCGTGACATACCAGGACCCGCCGCCGCCACCGGAGATGTCGAACTGGAACACCACATCCACACCAGCGGCCTTGTCCGCCTGAAAGGCATCCCGGATTCCAGCAAAAATCTTTTTGACGGTCAGTCCTCCCCCGGCATCCGTCGAGGAAGCCTCTTTCTTCTTGGGGGTGAAGGCGTCTAACATGGGTCCGAATGCAGCCGTGGCATTCGGGAACTCCTGAGCACCTTCAAGATCATTGATTTCTTTCCAGTTCCGGTGAATCTCCTCCAATGTGGGAACGCTCTTGCCGTCGCCGACCACTGTCCCGGATCCCGTGACAATCGCCACCCGGTTGAAGTACCCCATCCCCGCATTGAAGGTCATCCCGTTATCGTCGCACTTCTGAGAAGAGAGATACAACACCAACGGGGCCACGAATTCGGGTTTGAGTTTTTCCAGGAGATCCGGGGGAAGAATGTCCTCGGTAAGCCGGGTGGCCGCAACCGGGGCAACGGTGTTGATCTTGATGTTGTGCTTGTCCCCCTCTATTTTGGCCGTGTTCATCAATCCGATCAGCCCCATCTTGGCAGACGAGTAGTTGGTCTGGCCAAAGTTGCCGTAAAGGCCTGCCGAAGAAGTGGTCAGGATGATCCGGCCATACCGGTTCTCCCGCATCTTCACAAAAGCGGGACGGGTGACATTGTAGGCCCCTTTCAGATGAACATCCATTACCGCATCCCAGTTCTCAGGCTCCATCTTGACCAGGGTCTTGTCCCGCAGAATGCCCGCGTTGTTGATCAGGATATCCAAACGGCCAAAGGCATCCATGGCCGTATCCACAATCCCCTGACCTCCTTCAGCCGTAGCCACCGAATCATAATTGGCCACCGCCTCGCCGCCGGACCCCCGGATCTCTTCCACCACCCTGTCCGCAGCCTCAGAACCTGATCCGGAACCGTCCCTGGCACCGCCCAGGTCATTCACCACCACCCTGGCGCCACGTTTGGCCAGTTCAAGGGCATACACACGCCCTAAGCCCGCACCAGCCCCCGTCACAATGGCCACCTGACCGTCAAAACGGATCGCCTCGCCTTCTACGGCGCCTTCCTTTTCCGGTTCAGGCACCGGCACGGCCTTCCAGAAATAACCGGTAAAGCCGCGCTCCCTGTCTGTATAACGTCTCCGGAAAGACATGGTTACCTGCTGACCGACCCGGACCTTTGAAATCTCGCAGTCCGTAAAATCGGCCATTAACCTTCCGCCCCCTTCAAACTGAACCATTCCGTAAATCCCCGGAGGATCCACCGAAACCGCCAACAGATCCCCGGTAAAGCTCTTGACCGAGGCAGGCACGTCTGCAAACTCGTAGGGTTCCTGGGAATGGACCGCACGGCATTCCGGGTTGACACAGATGTCCATCCTCGGAAACTGTGGGGTTCCACATTTGCTGCACTTCCCCCCTACCAGTCCCAGGATCATATCCCGCTTCCGCCACAAAACCGTCATGGCCGTCTGGGTGGGGGCCTCTGCACGAATCCCCGTCTCGGTCTGTATCAGGTTCCTGAACTTGAGAAACTTGGCGTAGTTGTCCGTGCTTTTCTTGCTGCCGAGAGAACCTCTAATCCCCTGCCTGTTAGGCAGCTTGAGGATATCGTCCGTCACCCGGAAGTAGAGGGCATCGCAACCCTGCCCAAATCCGGCCAACAGGATACGGTCACCCGGCCTGGCCTCTTCCAGAGCATTAACGAGCATCACTAAAGGATGGGCGGTCCCGGTTTCGCCGCATACCTCGTGGAGGTTGTCCGCTACCTTTTCCGGGGTAGCCCCTAACCTCTTTGCAATATTTCTGTGCTCGGCCTTGAAAAAGCAGGGGAACACCAGTTTGTCCACTTCTTCCATGGTGATTGAAAGTTTGTCGAACAGCCCGGAGACCGCCTCGGGTATGATCTTGGCGTACCCCTGGTCCCGTACCCAGCGTTCTTCCCACATATAGTCATACTGGCTTGTGGAACCTCTGTAGTGGTCAACAAAATCGTGGGTGACCGCGTAGGAACCTAAGAATTCGGCGATGACACCACTATCTCCCACAAGGAGAGAGGCCGCGCCGTCACCAAACCACATCTCATAAAAATAGGCCGTCTTAGCTAAACGCTTATCGGTCGCAGTGACCAGCACACGCCTCCTGTCACCGCTCTTTACCGCGGAAAAGGCCTCAACCAGCCCCGTAGTACCGGCCCTGAGGGTCGATGTAAAATCGGCAGCGTGCAGCCTGTCGTTCAAATTGAGGGCAGTCTTGATGACCCCGGCGTTGAGCCGGTCGGAAAATGGGAGCGTGGTAGAGCACAGAAAAAAGCCGTCGACAACTGACTTGTCCTGTCCCACAAGGCAGTCTTTAGATGCCGCCACCGCCATTGTGAGAGCGTCTTCGTCCCAGTTACAAAAAGAGCGTTCTCCCTGGGCAACCATCACTATGGCCGGAGCAAACCAGCCCATAGTCTGATAGATACTCATCCGGTCGAGCCGGAGCCTGGGGATGTAGCCGCCATACGATGTTATGCCGATCATAGATGGTCCTCCCTTTAACATTGAATATTGCATATTGAAGATTTATGGAATCGCTTCGCTCAGCCATTCTTCTAATTTCGGGGCCCTGCGTCTTGTATTACACAGGGTATTGAGGTGTAAGAGTCAAAACTTAAAGCAACTATTTTCTGAACCCCTGAACCCGTAATTAAAATTTGAACAACTTCTCTATGAGCTGCGATTTCATGAGGTCGCCTTCAATCTTGAGTTTCCCGCCGGTAAAGGCACTCATGGCGTTGAGCTTCCCGGTAATCAGATTGACAAAATCCTCATCACCCATCTTGATGGCGGTTGTCGGGCTTCCGTGGGACCCTTCGCTGACTTCACAGTTCGAATCCTTTATCGTGACATACCAGGACCCGCCGCCTCCGCCGGAGATGTCAAACTGAAACACCACATTGACACCGGCAGCCTTGTCCGCCTGGAAGGCATTGGGAATGCCTTCAAAGATACCGGCAACAGTTAGCCTGCCGGACTCCTGAGGCGAAGCCTCTTTCTTCTTGGGGCTGAAGGCGTCCAACAGCGGGCCAAATGCTGCTGTGGCATTGGGAAATTCTTCTGCATCTTTTATTGACCGGATCTTAGCCATACCTGTGGCAACCGCCTCAGGAGACGGGACCTCGTTCTCTTTGCCGACGACAGTTCCGGGACCGGTTACGATGGCGACCCTGTTAAAATAGCCCATGCCGGCATTATAAATTGCGCCTGATACGGGACAGCGTTCGGAACAGAGATACAGCACCAGCGGGGCCACAAATTCGGGTTTGAGTTTTTCCAGGAGATCCGGGGGAAGAATGTCCTCGGTAAGCCGGGTGGCCGCAACCGGGGCAACGGTGTTGATCTTGATGTTGTGCTTGTCCCCCTCTATTTTGGCCGTGTTCATCAATCCGATCAGCCCCATCTTGGCAGACGAGTAGTTGGTCTGGCCAAAGTTGCCGTAAAGGCCTGCCGAAGAAGTGGTCAGGATGATCCGGCCATACCGGTTCTCCCGCATCTTCACAAAAGCGGGACGGGTGACATTGTAGGCCCCTTTCAGATGAACATCCATTACCGCATCCCAGTTCTCAGGCTCCATCTTGACCAGGGTCTTGTCCCGCAGAATGCCCGCGTTGTTGATCAGGATATCCAAACGGCCAAAGGCATCCATGGCCGTATCCACAATCCCCTGACCTCCTTCAGCCGTAGCCACCGAATCATAATTGGCCACCGCCTCGCCGCCGGCCGCTTTGATCTCTTCCACCACATCATCGGCAGGCGAAGAAGAGCCTTTGCCGGAACCGTCCCTGGCACCGCCCAGGTCATTTACCACCACCCTAGCGCCACGCCTGGCCAGTTCAAGGGCGTACACACGCCCTAAACCCGCACCAGCCCCCGTCACAATGGCCACCTGACCGTCAAAACGGATGCCACCCCGGCCCTTCCGCATCTCCATTTCCTCGGCACTCATCCACTCCACGATCCCCTGGTCGATTACAACCTCCCCGCTCTCAGCGTTCAGGGCGCGAAAAAGCGCCCTTCCCTCCTCCATCTTCCAGATCTGGGTGGTGATCGGTATCCCCGGATACAGGGTTTTGGAAAATCGTACCCGGAAACGGGTCATACGTTCCGGTTCGCCGGGAAACAGATGCTTGATGACGGCCCTGCACGCAAAACCGTGTGTGCAGAGCCCGTGCATGATCGGTTTTTCAAACCCGCTGGCCCTGGCAAATTCCGGATCGGCGTGGAGCTGGAAGATATCGCCAGACAGTCTGTAAAGGAGTGGCTGGTCCGAGGATGACCGAGCCTGCTCCTCAAAATCCGGTGTCCTGTCCGGAAATTCAAAACCCACGCTGGGTCCCGGATCTCCCCCGAACCCGCCATCTTTCCTGCAGAAAAGGGTGAAAATATTGGTGAAGAGCTTGCTCCCGTTGGAATGATAGGTGTCGGCTTCGGCCACCACCAAAGCCCCTTTACCAGGGCCTTTGTCGTACATGTTGGTGATTAACCCCTCGGTCGTGATCGTTCCTTCGGTGGGAATCGGATTGTGAAAGATGATGTCCTGTTCACCGTGAAGAATCCCCGAGAGGTCTGCATTGGAACTTATCCCCACCTCGGCCAAAAATTCAAAGACGCTGGCAATGGAAAAACTGGGGATAACCTTTAAATTATGTTCATAGCAGTACTCCAATTCATCAAAACCGGCACCTACGCCGAGGGCATAGAGCACAAGGTCCTTCCAGTTGTACTCCTTGTTCACAGGGCCGATTTTTTTGCCGATGGCATCTAAGTTAAGGGCCATCCTGTCACCTCCTTAAATTATGGGTTTGTTTTTTGGAGCTTTCTAACGGCGTGAAAGCGGGTATCAGTATAAATTCAAGGGTCTCTTTCACAAGACGGATATATTCCGCCCTTTTCAAGTTGAGCATTTCCCGGAAGAAGTTTTCACCCGAGATGAAATTGTGAATGGAATTCATCATGGCCAACACTTTCATGGAATCACGGATCGGGACATCGTTTCCGGTTTTACAAAGACCCATTGAACAGGCGATGTCAGATATGAAATCAGGGACATGAAAATCGAGGCTGGGCACCTTGCGGGTCTTTCGAAAATACTGGAACAATACCAGGTTGGAAATCTCGGGGCATTCAAAGAGATATTCGGCCATCATGTCGATGGCGATATCCAACCGTTTCGCTAATGGGAGACCATGGACGACCTTTTCCACCTCAGCGAGTTTCTCTCGAAGGGCGTTATTAATATCCAATATCACAGACTCATACAGATCGCCCTTCTCTCCCCAGTGATAATAGAGAGTGGAGATGTCGATCCCCACTTCCCGGGCGATCATCCGGGTGGTCGTGCCGTGATAACCATAGTCACCGAACATGCGACGGGCCGCTTTCAGGATCCTGGCCTTCATTGAATCGGGGGCCTTATGGGCCTTTTCTAAAGGTGTTGCCATCGCCATGTTCCATTAGATGTTTCCATCATTTGATGGGATACTATTTGGAGCAAGAATCCATGTCAAGAAAAAATCAAGCTCAAAGACTTTTTTGCCTGAGTTTTTCATATATCTCTTCAACGCCCTTCTTGGTTTCTGCTTGACTTTTGCCTGTAAGCTTTGCAGCCGCGGCAAACAGGTCATCGTCGAATTCGATGTCATAGGCAACAGCGGTCGATCCGCATCCGGAGCATAGGGCACTGTCTACGAAAAACTTCCGTCCATGCCCCTTGAAAAAAACGAATTCAATGGAATATTGCTGATTAAAATGGAATCGAATCAAGTTCTGGATCTCGTCATCTCTTTGTTTGCTCTTTGGTACGCCCGTGATCTCAAACAATCTTCTCGTAAAACCTGTTTCCTTTCCGCAGCGGGTACAGCTTACAGGCTTCAGTCTTCCAAATCTTTTGTCTGCCAATAAAGGCCCCGCCTCATGAGCATCGAATTCTCTAATGCTAATTGGTTTTGCCATATCTTGTTGCCTTTCCTTTTAATAGCCCGACTTGTCCCGGGTCCCGGGGGGATCCCGGTTGTTTCAGGATTATCACATACCTGCTTGTCACTCCAAGTATTCTTTTTTTCTGCATTGCGGAGACGACTACTGCGCTGAAGCGTTGCGCGGACATGGGCGCCTGGATGGTATGGGTATGTTCCCAGCCGCTTTTATTGATAATACGGAGGTGATCATCGATCATTACCGAATTACTACGCAATTCTTCCCTCGCTGGTGTGCTCTGGAAATCACGTTTTCCGAGCCGGAGGCCAGTCGGCATTGATAAATGCCATCTGCGTGCTCTTCTTGGCGTTTAAGTGTGCCAGCGCGAAGATCGGCTATGTATGAGTCCACTGTCTGCCTTGAGCGTCCGATGGCTTTTCCGATATCTGCGGAGCGGAGAGTGGTGTTCTTACTGTATGCCCGTCGTGCAGTGTCTCTTGCCTCGTCTTCTGTCAACTGTCTGGGGCCTATTGCCTCCCCCCCTCCCTGATATTCTCCGCAAACATGCCGACCCGCTTCTGATCAATGCCTTTTCGTGGATAGATCTCTTCATCTAAGATGATTGACGAGATGGGGATTTTGGTTGTCGGTTCCGCCATTTCTGATAACCTCAGTACGATCTGCCGGCCTTGTCCCGGTATTTCTACGGGGCCTACCCCAGTATCAGATCCCGGAGCTACGGGTAGGGGAGCAAATAACTGTCGGTTGACATCGCCTTTATCTTTTAAACACAGCTCCTTGCTTTACTGTCCTCGGATATCTCTCTATTCATCTTTTCAATCAGCTGCCCCTGTTTGTGCCTGATATGATTTTTGTGATCATAATGGATGAAATTACTTTATGTTGTGAGGAAACTCAAGGGTTTGATTTGGTATTTGGGGATTTTGTCTTCTGGGCGCATACCATCCGATGAAGAACAGGGGCTATTTTCAGACACACAACAGGTTTGGACTACCAGATGTACTCTTCTGCTTTTCTGGGGGGAATCCAAAGTTGCTAATAATATAGGTAAGTTAGCATCAGGAGTTTAGCAAACATTCGGCCACAAAGGTTGAATTTTAGGTCACTGTAAAAGTGAAAACTGGCAAATGTATTCTTCACAATTTCAAAGCCTGGGACTCAATAATCTACGAAACTGGTGGGGAGGTGGCGGCCCCTCAATCGAGAGGGCAGCCGTGACGCTTAATTTCCCCGACGACAGGCCGATCCTACCGCCAGGTTACGTTAAGGCTGTCTCTCCCCATGATTTCCCTGTTTTACGCTGACCTTATCAAGGTCTTATGGTTACCATTTGTAACGTAAGCGAGCCTTGTGTGGCTTTTGGTGCCTTGATGAAGGTCGTATTTGATGTTTGGGTTGAGAACGACGAATCCCACCCGCCCTTGAGGGTCAGGGATTTAGATTCATTCAGAACTAAGGCCTCATCGTAGGTGCCCTGGGCTATCCTTAGGACAGCTCCTGAACTCGCAGTACTGATTGCATCCTGAATTGAGGTGTAACACGGGCTGTTGCCATCACATGTATCATTATCCTTATTGACAAAAAGCATCCCAGGGAGCGTCATACGAAAAACTCCCTCCCCAGAAGTGCCAGCATACAGGATACTGCCATCAGATGATATATCAAGGCTTATTACCGCGCGATTTGTAAGCCCGTCGTTCATGACGTACCAGGTTTGTCCACCGTCCTTTGATCTGTAAACTCCCGACGTCAAATCTGCTGCATAAATGGTCTGGGGATCTGCTGGATAAAAAACAATTGACAGAATGGCCGCATTTGAATGCATTCCAACCGAAATATTTTTCCATGTATCTCCACCGTCCGTGGTTTTCCAGATGCCATTCTCGCGGGTTCCGGCAAGGATTACATTGTGATTGGCAGGGTGCATGGCTAGTGATCTTACATCCGTGATTTCTCCAAACCCACTCGTTTTGCAAACCCAGAGTTCTCCACCATTCGTTGTTTTCCAAATGCCATTCTTATAGGTAGCGATGTAAACAAGTTTAGGATCATTGGGATCAATCAGTATATCATTAATGCATTTCCTGTAAGTCTGTTCCAGCCCGTTGTTTATTTGATTCCAGGTTTGACCGCTATCCAACGATTTGAACATCCCATGGCTTGGCCCGTCTCCCGGATCAATATAATTGATATTTTGAGCCCTTCTCATTCCGGCATAGATGATCGATGGGTTCGAAGGGCTGTACTTTATCGCTCTGAAAAAATGCCAGTTGGATGAATCATAACTGTCCGGATATTGATATAGAAGATTCCAGCTCATTCCGGCGTTACTGCTTTTAAAGATCTGCCCTTCCCCATCTTTCGTGACTAAAACGACGTTCGAATTAGTCGGATGGATAGAAACCACCCTATCGTTGTTACCTCTCAGGGGCTCATAATTCAAGCCTGTCCATGTTGACCCACCGTCGGAACTTTTGAATGTTCCGCTACTCCCCACGCAATACACCTCTCTCGAATTCCTGGGATCTACTTTGATCATTTTTAAGGTGGCGCCCGTATATCCATCACTGCTATTTACCCATGTTCTTCCGCCATCTTCCGATTTGAAATTCCCTCCGATATAATTGTTAGCGAAAACGACCATTGGGTTTGTTGGGGAAACA
>JACKQG010004589.1_pt1 | contig 15928 bp, 12 predicted proteins | sample 8237621 | NCBI WGS metagenome assembly JACKQG01 (sample SAMN15677084, study PRJNA649215) | marine metagenome | biome: marine; feature: Black Sea; material: saline water; isolation source: suspended particulate matter (SPM) from the Black Sea western gyre | collected 2013-06-09/2013-06-10 | depth... | reverse complement strand
GGGTCAAAGTAACTGATATGATTGGGTGCCAGTATTACGCCTCCCTCTTTTGGAATGTTTTCAACGTTAATAATATGAAACCCCCCGTTAAGACGCAGGATAATCCTTATTGTAAAGGCAATGATTTTGTATGTAATCTCAAGAAGCATCGATTATAACTGGCGGGAATATATGAGGCCTACTTCAGCCTGCTTATGATTTTTTCCACCACCTCCTCAATATTAAGGTCTGATGAATCAATGTGAATCATATCGTCAGTCCTGGTCAGGGGTGAACTTGCCCGCGTTGAATCCCTTTCGTCTCTTTCTCTGATGGAAGCTATGGTATCTTCCATGGTCACTGCGGGGTCTTTTACTTTAAGTTCCTGATATCGTCTGCGCGCCCTCTCATTAAGGCTTGCATCAAGATAAAATTTATTTACGGCTTCAGGAAATATAGTGCTTCCGGTGTCCCGTCCCTCGATAACCACATTGCCTTTCATGCATATGTTGCGCTGAAGTGCAAAAAGACCGTCCCGCACAAGCTGAACGGCAGAGATCTGCGAGCTGAGTTGTCCTATTTCTGCTGTTCTTATGGCCGTGGATATCTCGATTCCGTCAACGAATATCTGTTCATTTCTGAACTCAATATTGATAGTATCCAGAAGTGTCTTTAATGCCTGTTCATTGTCCATTGCAATAGCTTCTTCACGTACCTTCCAGGCAACCGCTCTGTAAAGGGCGCCGGTGTCAAGATAGCTGTAGTTTAATCTTGCAGCCAGTAGTTTCGAGATAGTACCTTTTCCGGAACCAGAGGGTCCATCTATGGTAATGACGGTTGTCATGCTAATATATTCTCCCGGATAAAGAGTTATGCAATTATTTCTCTCCCTGCAGAGAGCTGATAAGCCCGGTAAAGCCCGGGAAAGAGGTGTTTACGCACCCTGTATTATTAATTATCGTGGCATCTTTGACAGTAAGTCCTGCAATGGCTAGCGACATTGCCACTCTGTGATCACCATGACTTTCTGCTAGAGCGGGCAGCAGGGAATCTCTGCCTTCTATTATCATTCCGTCGCTGAGCTCTTCTATCATTACTCCCATTTTTCTGAGTTCCATGGTCATTGTAGAAATACGGTCTGATTCTTTTACCCTTAACTCCTGCGCACCCCGGATCGTGGTGGTGCCTTCTGCCATAGCGGCCAGAACACATACTATAGGGAATTCATCAATGGCCTTAACAACCACATCGCCTCCTATATTCGCCCCCTTCAGCAAAGAATACTTTACATATATGTCTGCTACCGGCTCTCCGGAGACTTCTCTTTGATTTTCCAGACGTAATGTCCCCCCCATTTGTCTGATAATATCTATAATGCCAGTGCGCGTAGGGTTGATCCCTGTATTTTTTATCAAAATTTCTGAGCCCGGTACAATCAGAGCCGCAGCCATGAAAAAGGCCGCAGACGATATGTCGCCAGGTACGGTTATTTCAAATGGCTCGAGTCTTGAGGCCCCCTCAATGCTTACCTTCAGGCCCTCTACAGTTATAGTTGCACCGGATGCCTTTAACATTCTTTCTGTATGGTCACGGGATCTTTCCGGTTCTGTCACTGTAGTGGTGCCGCTGCAATACAGTCCGGCAAGCATGATTGCTGATTTTACCTGTGCGCTTGCCACGGGTGAGACATAATCTATCGGGTGAAGGCTGGTGCCGGTTATTTTCAGAGGCGGCTTTCCCGAGGCAGAGTTTATTAGAGCACCCATTTCAGATAGAGGTGTAATGATACGCTGCATCGGCCTTAGTCTGAGTGAGTCATCCCCCGTCAAAACAGATGGGAAATCCTGTCCGGCAAGTACCCCTGACATCAGTCTCATTGTGGTGCCGGAGTTGCCGCAGTCTATATCGATGGACGGTGGCTTCAGCGCCCTTAAGCCATCAGAATTAATAGTAACAGTGCATTGCTGTTTATTGGTCTCAATGTTGACACCCATTTGTCTGAACGCGTCCAGAGTGCTCATGGGATCCTCGGCTGTCAGAAAGTTTTCAACTCTGCTTTTTCCTGTAGCCAAAGAGGCAAACATTACTGAGCGGTGTGATATGGATTTGTCAGGAGGCGTTGTGATCTCCCCTTTAAGCGGTCCTGTATGTTTTATTTCAATCCTGTTCAATGATATTCCTCGCCCTGTTTGCATTTTCGAAAATATTCTTAAGACCTTCCCAGTCTGAAGATTCAACGGCATCTGATGCCCTTGAGATCTCTGCAGAAAAGGCCTTTAATGAGTGCAATATGGCATCGCGGTTATAGGAGCATATATCACTCCAGAGCCCCGGTGAACTAAGGGCGATTCGTGTCATGTCTTTAAGTCCCTTGCCGCCGAGCTTCAGCATATTATCTTTATCCATTCCATCAATTGTGTTTACAAGTGTGTATGCCACTATATGGGGCATGTGGCTTACGGCCGCGAAGGTTTGATCATGGTCTTCCGGGGACATTTCAATGATCGTTGAGCCAAGTTTCTCCCACATTGCCGCCACTGTCTCAATCGCATGCAAGTCTGTTTGCTTACCAGGAGTAATGATGCATCTTGCATCTTCAAAAAGGTCAGGTGTGGCGCAATCAATGCCTGAACACTCTCTGCCGGCAATGGGGTGCGCGCCGACAAACGTCGTGCCTTGCGGCATGAGGGGTTCGAGCATTTTTATGACCTCGGACTTGATGCTGCCGACGTCCGTGACTATGCATCCCGGACGCAGGTTATTTCCGATTTCCCGCATAATTTTTGGAAATTGGCCGACCGGTGAGGCCAGTTGTACCAGGTCTGCATCGGTCACGCCCTCGGCAGGGGAGGTTGTATACTCATCGATCATGCCTATTTCCCGGGCCTTCTGAAGGTTTGCTAAGTTGCGACCGACCCCTGTAATAGTTCCCTTGAATCCGTTTTTACGCATTGCCAGTGCAAAAGATCCGCCTATTAGCCCAACTCCGATTATTGCGATTTTATTAAAATTCATAATTTAAAAGAAATGCTCTGCCCTCCAGGTCTATCGAGATAAGCGCAGGTATATTTAGCGACTATTGATTATAAAGAAATGAAAAAGAAATTTCAGATAGCCGGGGTGTTTTCAGGCGATGGCTTTTTCCAGTGCAGAGATCATTCTCTTGTTTTCACCGGGAAGGCCGATTGTGATCCTGATTGAGGATGGGCCTGCCGGCCTTATTATTACCCCTTCTTTCAGCAGCACAGAGTTCAGCTCTGAGGAATTGCGGTCTTTGAGAGATATATATATAAAGTTTGCTTCTGTGGGAATATACTCAAGTCCCAGGCGAGTGAGTTCCCGGTAAAAAAACTGCTTGCCCTGTTCATTGTTCTTTTTAGATTTTGCAATATGAGTGAGATCCTGCAGCGCTGCTACAGCAGCTATCTGAGCCAGGGAGTTGACATTGAAGGGCTGTCGCACCTTGTTTATCTCCATCGCGATCTCGGGACTTGTAATGCCGTAGCCTATTCTGAGTCCTGCGAGGCCGTACATCTTGGAAAAAGTCCTGAGAATAAGAATGCTTCGCCCTGCCTTAAGATGTTTCAGGCTTTCAGCATAATCACCGGAGCTGACATATTCATAATAAGCCTCATCAAATACAACCAGTATATTATCCGGCACGACCTTCATGAATTCATCGACTTCCTCAGCCGTGTTTATCGTGCCTGTGGGATTATTGGGATTGGCGATGAATATTATCCTGGTTCGGGCCGTGATTTTTGAGGCCATTGCCATCAGATCATGCCGGTTTTCTTTTAGCGGTACGAGAGTGCATGTACCTTTGGCGGCCTGCGTTATTGTCGGATATACCACGAAAGACGGGTGTGCTGAGATAGTTTTTTCTCCGGGGGCGAGGAAGGTCCTGACCGCAAGCTCAATAAGTTCATTAGAGCCATTGCCGAATATAAGACCCTCCGGATCCGTTTCGAGGTGAGCTGCCAGGGCATCTCTTAAATAATAGCAATTTCCATCGGGGTATCTGTGCAGGCCTGAAACGGCATTTTTCAGCGCCTTCAGCGCCATTGGAGAAGGGCCGACCGGGTTTTCATTAGAGGCCAGCTTTACAGAATCAGAAATCCCGAGTTCCCGCTCAAGTTCCTCAACCGGCTTGCCAGGTATGTAGCGCTGTATCGAGTGTATGTGTTTTGGTGATTTAATCATTTCATTTTAAAGAAGGCACTGAGGGGCATAGGGGCATAGGCACAAAGTGTAAGACCGCTATTGTCCATTATTTTTCTCTGTGCCTCTGCGCCTCTGCGCCTCTGTGCCTCTGCGCCTCTGTGCCTCTGTGCCTCTGCGCCTCTGCGCCTCTGCGCCTCTGCGCCTCTGCGCCTCTGCGCCTCTGTGCCTCTGTGCCTCTGTGCCTTAGTCCCTTATTTTTACGCCTCTACCCCTGTCTTCCATCTATTCCCCGGAGGGATAAGACCCCAGCACCTTAAGAAAGAGACAGTCCTTTTTTATCTCTTCTATTGCGCTGCTGACTTTTTTACTCTCGGTATGTCCTTCCATATCTACGAAGAATATATATTCCCATGCCTTTCTCTTTGAAGGCCTGGACTCTATTTTGGTCAGGCTTATCTTATGCTTTGCAAAGGGCTGCATTATGGAATATAGCGCCCCGGCCCTGTCTTTGATTGAGAACATTATGGAGGTCTTGTCCCTGCCTGTTTTCGGGGTAGAGCTTTTTGCAATAACCATGAAACGGGTATAGTTATTTTTGTAATCCTCAATGCCTTTTTTAATGATTTTCAGCTTGTATTCAGAGGCAGCCAGTTCACTAGCGATTGCGGCGGAAGAAGATTGTTTAGCTATTTTCCTTGCGGCATCTGCTGTACTGGCCTCATCAATGACCGTGACTCCCGGGAAGTTTCTCTCAAGCCATCTCCGGCACTGGGCAGTTGCCTGCGGGTGCGAGTATATATGTTTGACAGATGATTTTTTTCCTGTTTTGGACATCAGGTTGTGGCTTATCTTAAGCATGATTTCGAATGCTATCTTCAGGTCAAAATCCATAAACATATCCAGAGTGTAATTGACCACGCCTTCATTGGAGTTTTCAATCGGGACAACGCCGTATTGGGCTGAGCCATCGGAAACCGCGGTAAAGACGTCCCTGATAGTGCTTTCAGGCTGATATATGGCGGAAGCACCAAACTGTCTCTTTGCTGAGAGATGGGTATAGGTTGCGGCGGGGCCGAGATATGAAACTGCTAACGGCTGCTGCAGCGAGACTGAAGATGACAGGATCTCACGGTAAATAAGCTTTAGAGTCTCATTGGGAAACGGTCCCCTGTTAGATGCGGTCAGTCTCTTAAGTATCTCGCGTTCTCTTGCAGGGGAATACACAGTGATTTGTCCGGTTTGTTTGGCTTTTTTAACATCCAGGACGACCTCTGTCCGCTTGTTAAGAAGCTCAAGTATTTCTGAATCTATATTGTCAATTTTGTCTCTAAATTTTTTTAGGCCGGACATATATATACCATTTTATTTAATTAAGTAATGAAGTGTAATTTATCAACTATGGGGAGATTTTTCAAGGCCGGATGGCATCCTCTTCACTTATACGTTATTCCCGGATCAGCTTTACCATGATATCCCCAAAGCCCGGCATGCCGGTAAAAGGGGTGATATTGTCAGGATCAACACAATCATTAATATTAGGGGTGTAACTGCTGACACCACTCATGAAGCCTGTGCCTGAAGCAGCCTGACCGCCAGGGCCGAAGGTTGTTTTTATAACACCGGGCATTATCTCATCGGACAGGTAAGCCTTTCCCCTTAAACTTTTGCCCAGTGGATTTTCAAGTCTGAGAACCTCGCCTGAAGTTATTTTGAGCCTTATACCATCCTGAGTGTTGAGTGCCAATACAGGGATCGAGAGACTGTCTTTTTGGAAAGTATCTTCTTTAAGAGATAAACGATAGGTGTCCGGCAGTTCCGGTGTAAGCGGTTTATTGTAAGGCATTGGATCATTAACCATTTTCATGCATTCTGTCTCTGTTTCTCCCAGTGACGGGCAGACAACTGTCATGGTCATGGCGTGGTGTACCCGGCCGCTTATTAGCTGAAAGGGGTATTCTTCTTTCAGCTTCGCATATTCCGAGTTTCCCGGGTTCCACTTGCATTCGGACCAGTAAAATGTCTCGGGCAGGGATGTCTCAAAGGCGGTGTTTATGTCCCGGAGATAATTGAAGGTGAACTCGAATTTGCCTGACTTTGTTTTAGGATAGGTGCCGGAGATTGAGCCGTTTCTTTTTTTGTACCGGTAGTAACTGGCCGGCCATATCGCAACCCCGTTATTTTTTCTCAGCCATTCTACCGTAAGCAATTCCCCTTTTTTAATGACCTTTGAACCCCATATCACAAAAGGATTGTCTGGTGCCCCGAGGATTTTACAGCCCTCAGGGAAGGCTGGATAGGGTAGGGGCGTGCCGGAATTGGAAAAGGCCGGTGCATCGCTGAGGATCTCATTAATAAAGGCCTCTTCATCTGCGTAATTATCATGGAAGTCTTCTTTGCGGATGTCCGGGTCTTTTTTACGTATAAGAGCCTCTGCAAGGGAGGTCATGATTGCGTACGGACTCCTTGATTCATAAAGCGGCTCTATAACCTTGTCCCTCAGTGCGATCTCCGGACTCATGGTATATACATCGCTTAAACCCATGTGTTCCAGATAGCCGGTTTCGGGCAGGATGATATCTGCGTACTGACCTGAGACCGTGATGTGCGTATCTATAAATACCATCAGTTGAAGAGCATATTCGCCGGTCTCATCTTTTGTTGTAAGGGCATTGATCCAGTCCGGAGTGTTTCCGGCGGTTATAACCGGGTTTCCGGCCCTTGTTACAAATGCCTTAACCGGGTATTGGTGACCCTTGAAGGGTCCATGTTTAAGCCGGACTCCCTTTCTTATTTTTTCAGGCAGATCCGCAAGCACGCCTTTCCAGGCCGCAGGGTAGTCGCCGTATTTATCTTTGTTCATCGCTGCTGCAGGTGCTGTTATTTTCTGACCATCAATAGTTCTTGTGACCTCAGATTTTAAAAAGGCAGTGGCCATAGTCTTAACTCCCTTCCGGGCCTTCTGAGAGTCAATAAATACCAGTCCTCCAGGTCTGTCAAGGTTGCCGGTTATAAGGCAGAGGGCGGCCATAATAATAGAGGTGACATCGCCGTTTGTATGGTGTGCCGTACCGTGTATCCCTATCTCAATAGAGGCGGGTTTTGTGATGCCGAACATGTGGGAGGCTCTGCGTATGTTATCCGCTGAGACTCCAGTTTTTTCTTCGGCCCATTCCAGTGAAAAATATTTGAGCCCGCATGAGGGGTCTACCTGCCGGGCCTGCTCAGTGAAGGAGTCTCTGAATTCATCCCATCCGATGGTGTAACTTTCAATAAACTCATGGTCTATATAGTTATTTGAGGGGTAGTCGTTAGAATCATTTTCTATAATGTAAAGCAGCATGGCCGCCATAAGGGCCGCATCAGATCCTGGTATGACCGGAAGCCACATGTCTGCATGGGCCGCCGAATTTGTAAAGGCAGGATCGGCCACAATATAAATACAGTTATTTTCCTCCCTGGCCGCTGGGATGCCGGCTGACATATAGTTGAATCTGGTTGCTACAAACGGGTTAGATCCGATGCTCATTATCAGCTTTGCATCGTGTTTTCTGTGAAGGTGGGCCTTACCTTCATCATCTCTTAAAAGTATCGGCCTCTGCAGGTCCGGCAGAGGCCGTTCGTCGCCAAGCATGATAAACTGTCCCCATTTTCGGTTAGGGTCGCATATGCTTCCGTGATTAAAGGTATTGGGTGTGCCGAAGGCATGAAATATCCTGTAATAGGCATCACGGTCAGTAAGATCGCCGCAGTCCATGAAAACGGCTTCAGCCCCGTGAGTATGTTTGATTGCGACCATCTTTTCCGCGATATAATCCAGAGCCTCTTCCCAGCTTATTTCAGCCCATTGTTCCTCTCCTCTCTGGCCGACACGCTTCAGAGGTGTCTTTATTCTATGAGGTGAGTAGGTCAGTTGCAGTCCCGATGCACCTTTGGCGCAGAGGGTGCCGTTGTTTACAAGGGTGTGAGGGTTACCGTAAATTTTTGTTGCGACCCCGTCCTCAACACGTACCCTTATGCCGCATTCCGAGGGGCACATGACATCAGCGGTATTGACCATTTTCACATCAGGTCCTTCTGTTGGTATGCTTGCGGCAGTCGATGTGCGTCTGGTAGAGGTGTTTTCTGCATGTTCATATTTTGTAAGCTTTGAGAACTCAATATTCTTTTTGGAAATGTAGAAAACTGCCGGGTTGGTTTTATATTCTGCACCGGCAATCAGGAGGTTCTTGCCCAGCATGGCGATAGAAATATCACTTTTGCTGTCTGCAATGTCTCCGAATGAAATGGCTTTACCCATGCAGCTTTCCACGCATACCGGCAGCTCTCCTTTGCTGATTCGGTTGGAGTAGCAAAGGTCGCACTTTTCTACTTTTCCTGTAAGGGTGTTAAGCTCGATGGCATTGTATGGGCATTGTTCAGCGCATTGATTACATCCGATGCAGTTTTCCTTGTTCGCTACAACCACACCGTCAGTATTTCTGTACAGGGCCTTCTGTTTGCATTTTTCGATACAAGGCGCATGGTCGCAGTGGTTGCATAAATGTGGAATGAATATTTTTTGTATATCCGGATATGAACCTGAAAGATGTGCCTGTACACGGCATCTGAAGGTGCCAAAGGGGATGCTGTGCTCGCTTTTACATGTGACCTGGCATCCATAGCATCCGATGCACCTGTCAAGGTTGATTAGTAGTCCGTATCGTTTTCTAGCCATCATTTAATTTACCCGAAGACTTGCTGTAAAATAAATGGCTGTGAAATAAAAATTAAAATGAAGGAGATTTAGATGCCATACATGATTGATATTGATCTGAAGCTTGAGTGTATTGATAAGGATGAATTGCTTGAGCGGCTCGCTAATAAACATAATTTTATACTGGTGGATACTATCGGCTCATACGATGGTAATCAATGCAGGATTAGCGGTGCTACGACTATCCCGTATAAACAGGTAATTGACAGACGAGGCGAGCTTGACCCTTATGATGAAATTATCATTTACTGCAAGCACAAAACCTGTGTGGCCTCAAAAAAAGTGGCCTCAGCATTGAAAATGCTTAATGTCTCTAATGTAAAGGTATATGAAGGCGGAATAGATGAGTGGGAAGAGCTTGGGCTTCCGGTCGAAAGTGTTTGAAGTTTTCTAGTAGCAGTTGCCCTGTTCTGAAAAAAGAAATTTGCAGCAGCCTAGATCAAGCACCTTGTTGTCCTCTGTGAGACGTGACCTTAAGTTGTCTGTAATATGGTATATCCTGTGCACACCAATTTTTTCTCTTTTGCACAAGTCCGCTTGTCTCGAGTATTTTCAGGTGTTTTGATATATTGTAAATCTTCATCTCCAGAGAGTCTGAGAGATCTTGAACACTGGCTTCATTATTCAGAAGGGCATGTATAATCTGCAGACGGCTTTCATCAGCCAGCGCCTTTAGTATAGTAGTCCAGTTGTCTGATTCGTGGTTGTTTGAATTGTCAGGCATGTTAAATTATATGGTTCTTTTCCCTATAAATCAATAAGGATTTTCCCTAGTACATCATGGATTCTGAGGGAACGAAAGGGTCTTTATTACAAGATTTACTTGTTTGGAATTTAAAAGTTATACTAAGGGCTAATCCGGAGGTCTTAAATGAATAAAAAACACGTTCATCTCATTATCGGACTGGTACTTATTGTCCTCTCATTATATTATGTTTCCAGGGGAGTGGTTCTTTCCGAGTTGGTAGATGCACTAAGCAATATAAACTATCTGTACCTTATTCCTGCTGTTATGATTGTTGCCCTGAGTTATGTGCTTCGTGCGATGCGCTGGCATTATCTTGTCAGGGGGGTAAAGAATATCCCGGCAAGGGATCTGTTTTCTCCTCTTATGATCGGCTTTATGGGTAATTTACTGCCTGCGCGTGCAGGTGAGTTTATAAGGGCATTTATGCTGACAAAAAAATCCGGAATGTCCTTTACCTCCTCTTTTGCAACGATATTTATCGAGAGGCTTTTTGACTTGCTCATGTTGATTATACTGATGATATGCGGCATATATTTATTACCATCTGGGGGTGGAGACGGCAGTGCTGCTCAGGACATTGTTGCTAAGGCGAAGGGGTTTGGAATATTCAGTTTTGTCCTTTTAATCTTTATAGCGGTTTTTGCAGGTCTGCTGCAGTTTAAGAATGACCTTGCAATGAAGATAATCAGCTTTTTTACAAAGCCGCTGCCTTTAAAGTTTCAGGGAAAGGTAAATGAGATGGTTCATTCCTTCACTGAGGGGTTGAATATTATCCGGGATAAAAGCGGTTTTATTGCTACGTTACTTCTCTCTGTCGTGATATGGGGTACATTTGTGTTTGGATATTATCCTTTATATTTTGCCCTTGGTATTGAATCGCAACTGCCTGCTATATCATCGCTTGTTATTCTTTGCTTGACTGTGGCCGTATTTATTACGGTTGCGCCGACTCCGGGATTTCTGGGATCTTATCATGCCGGTTGTGTTGCTGCCCTGCACGGTGTTTATGGTATACCTAAAGCTACCGCCCTTAGTTTCGGGATTGTATCCTGGATTGTCATGATGGGCTTTACCGTGGCAGTCGGCTCGATTTATGCAGTCAAGGAAAATGTATCTCTTGGCCAGGTAGCAGCTGAGAAAGTAGACTGATCCTTATTTCTGCAATTTTTCCAGTTTGTCTTTTGCTTTTGCAGCAAGTGTACTGTCAGGGTGTTTCTCAATGATTTGTCTATAGAGTTGTTCTGCATGCTCCTTATTGTTCTGAAGCTCCTCAAATTCCGCGGTCTTGAAAAGTTCCTCCGCCCCGCCACCTGAGCAGGCTGAAAATGCAGCCATGCAAATTATTGATGCCGCTACAATTAATTTTTTGATCATTAGGATCTCCCTCTAAATTATTAATTTCTAAATATTATGATGTATTTTACCAGTCGGACGCACACAGTGCTACGCCCCTACCACCTAATCCCTAATCCCTGCCTGTTAATATTCATCAACCGCCCACTGTTCATAGGACTTATTATCCAGTTCCTGTATGAATATGGAAGGGCGCTTTATAACAGCACCATCATACCACCTGTTATCCATGACCGGGTAGCACAGATAAAGTTCATCTTTTGCCCGTGTCAGGGCGACATAAAAGACCCTGCGCTCTTCTTCTTCCTGATCAAGATCCTCCATTGCCCGCGCTGACGGCATGCCCCCGTCAAAAAGACCTATTAAAAATACCCTCGACCACTCGAGGCCCTTGGCCCGATGGATAGTAGATAAAACTATAGAGTCTTCATGATCCTCGGGTTCATCAATATCTTCAGACTGAAGGCTGCTCAGCAGCGCCAGATCGCTTAGAAATTCTTCTGCCGAATTGAAACCGGCAGCATAGTTGGCGAGCTGTTCTATGTCCTCTTTTCTGTCTTCATAGTTTTCATATGTACCCTTCAGGTGATTCTCGTAACCTGAGATTAAGATCGCCCTAATTGCCTCTGCAGGTATTTCCATGATTGAATCAGTCAGGGTATTGATTATAGATCTGAAGGATTCCCAACTGTCTCTGCCTCGTTTCGGTATATTATTGATGAATTCATCTGAACCTGCAGTTTCCGCAGGACGGTCTGAGGTTCTTAGTTTCTCCCAGATTTTTTTGGCGCTTACTCCTCCTATTCCTGGCGTAAGCTTTAGAATCCTTCCCCATGATATTTCATCCTGCGGGTTAAGGACTGATCGTAAAAAAGAAATAATATCCTTTATATGGGCCTGTTCAAAAAACCTTAAGCCTGAACGGATCTCATAGGGTATGCGCTTTCTTGTGAGTTCCATCTGCAGATCCATGGATTGAAAATGTGAGCGGTAAAGTACCGCGATCTCCCTCATTGGGATTCCTTCATCAATCATTTCCAGTATTCGCTGACTTACAAACTCGGCCTGCTGGTAACCGTTTTTTAGCGGTACGAGTGCGGGACGGGCACCGCTTCTGCCGAGTGCATTGAGTGTTTTTGAAAACTGCCGGGAGTTGTATGAGATGCTTTCATTAGCCAGGTTGAGGATCTCTTCTGTACTCCTGTAATTTGTGGTGAGTTTAAAAACTGTTGTCTCAGGATATCTTTCGGGGAACTCGATTATATTGTCAAAGCATGCCCCCCGAAAGGAATATATTGCCTGAGAATCGTCACCAACGACCATGAGATTTTTATGGGAGGAGGCCATAAGGTCGATTATCTCGGCCTGTATCTTGTTTGTATCCTGATACTCGTCTACCAGTATGTTTTTGTACTGCTGCGAGAGGTTTTGCCGGATCTCAGGAGAGCGCACAAGGAGTTCTTTCCAGAAAAAAAGGAGATCCTCAAAATCCATGTGCAGCATCTGTCTTTTTTTGTGATCATATAATTTTTTCAGGTTTTCTATCTCTTCTGAATATTCGGCAAGGTGAGGGTGCTTTTCATCAATCACATACGTCATGGACTGCTCTATCCCGACTGCATAACTGATGATATTAAGAATCACATTGGCCTTGGGAAACATCTTGTCCTTGCGGAGTTTCATATCTGCTATACAGGACTCCATAAGTGATTTTGAGTCTTCTCTGTCCAATATAGTAAAGCCAGGAGCTATCCCTACGGCTTCACCATATTTTCGCAGGATCATATTGCCGATGCTGTGAAAGGTTCCGCCTGCAACTTTTCTGGTTCCGCCTTTAATCAGGGGTTCAATCCTGTGAAGCATTTCTTTGGCCGCCTTGTTTGTAAATGTCAGGAGCATTATCTCTGAGGGGCGGGCACCATTTTCTATAAGATAGGCCACTCTGTATGTTACGACCCGTGTCTTGCCTGAACCAGCTCCGGCTATAACGAGAGACGGGCCTGCTCCGGCAGTTACTGCCGCATATTGTTCAGGGTTTAAGTGCTCGGCATAATCTATTGAGAGATCCTGCTGTTTTGATGTTTTTATGGTGTATTTTTTCATGAACTAAACTATAACCATTTTGCCGGCACTATCTTGCCGATTTTATTGTCCACCAGGTCTTTCGTGGCCTTATCCACCTCAAGCACCGGAGTGTACCAGGGCTTCATGCGGCAGTCAAATATAACAGGTGCATGCAGACTGGTGTGAAATCGCCGTGTCTCAGGTTTGCGTCCATGAATATCAGCGGCAGGTTCAAATCTTGTGAAAAAGGTCCATAGAAACTCCTTCAAACTAATGGTCGCCTCCCTGCTGTTATCTACCAGCAGTATGACCGGCCATTCTTCAAGTCCTTCTGAGTGTGCAACCCTGTCAGCAAGTTCAATGTCTGCTTCATATGATTTGCACTGCAGCACCAGCGTGCCCGGCAGGTATGCCACAGGCTTTGTGCAGCCGTCAGGCAGTTTGCCCCTGAATTCCCGGGGGAGTTTGCGCACCGGATCTTTGCCAAGGCCCATCAACAGTGCCTTTGAGCCCTTATTGACCGCAGGTCCTGTGTAATCAAGCGTATCCTGTGAAACATTATCAAATACAAAAAGGTCTGTTTGCCAGTTGACCCGCTCTAGGACATGTGTCCATAGTGACTTGAAATCCGTTACATCAATCTCTCCATCGGTGATGATCAGGAATTTGGTCAGAGAAAGCTGGCCTTCTCCAAGGATTCTCATTGCAGCGGCAAAGGCCTCTCTGGGATAGCGGTTATTTACCCTGGCAGCCGCAAGTGAATGAAAGCCGGTGTCTCCAAATGTCTTAAGCTGTTTTACTCCATTCATCACCAGCGGGAAAAGAGGTGAGAGCAGTTCCTGCAGGTAATCGCCTATATAATAATCTTCCTGCCGCGGTCGTCCTACTACTGTTGCCGGATAGATAGCATTATTGCGGTGATAAAGCCTGTCTACATGAAATACCGGATAATCGTGCTGCAGTGAGTTATACCCGAAGTGATCACCAAAGGGGCCTTCAGGTTTTTTTTCAAAGGGAGGTACTTTGCCTTTTATAGCGAATTCTGCATTGGATACAAGGTTATGTCCTCCAAGTGGATCACGGGTCATATCGAGTCTTTGACCAAGAAGCAGCGAGGCAAGTATAAGCTCGGGAACGTCTTCGGGAACAGGTGCAATGGCAGAGAGCATTAGAGCGGGAGGGCCGCCTATATAAAGAGTCAGCGGCAGTGGTTCATTTCTTTTTTCTGCAACGCTGTAATGGTATCCTCCACCTTTGTGTATCTGCCAGTGGATGCCTGTTGTGCTGTCATCATAACGATGAATCCTGTACATGCCCAGATTGTGTCCTTTGCCTTCGGGGTGTTCTGTATAGACCAGAGGAAGGGTTACAAACGGCCCCCCGTCTGAGTGCCAGGAGGTCAGCATTGGAAGTTCTGTAAGTCGTGAAGGGTTTTGAATATTCTCAAGCACCGGTGCAGTCTTGTTCATCTTCGTTCCTATTTTCAGACCCTGCATTAGCAGGCCCTTACCGCTCCAGAGTTTTCCAAAGTCCGGCGGAAGTACTTTCTCTGCAAATTTGACCAGATCATTTACAAATCGGACTGGCCGCTTTCCAAATGCAAGATCCATGCGATTTTCAGTTCCGAACAGGTTTGTCACAACCGGAAAGGCGCTTCCTTTTACATTGCGAAAAAAAAGGGCAGGGCCTCCCTTTTCAATGACACGTCTGTGAATCTCGGGTATCTCAAGATAGGGATCAACCTGCTCATCTATAAAAAGGATCTCATTTTCTTTTTTCAGGATTTCTATATAGACCCTTAGGTCATTGATGTTCTTCATAATATGTAGTCCTTAATCACTTGTGACAAGCAATGATTTATTAATGAATTGTAAGCTGAGAAAAATATTTGGGATATTTTAACAATTGGCCATCAATAATGCCTGCTTAGTGAGAAGGTGAACGGACTTTATCTGGATTTTGTCTCAGTGCAGGAACAGCGTAATTCACCTGATTTCACTGCAAGGGCTATCTTGGTCAGGATTGTAAATATAAGCAGTCCGAAGGCCCAGATGCCGAGGGATATCATTATTTCAAGTGTGTTGGGAAAGTATTCATAAATATCCCCCATAGTACTAGGGATAAACCCGGGGAATACGAGCCCGATACCTTTTTCTATATATACGCCTGCAAATATCAGGACACAGGCGATGTTTAAAGTGGTAAAGTTCTTTCTCAATGAAGGAATGATCAGGATTCCGAAGGCTGTCAGATTAAAGGCCATTGCAGACCAGATCCATGGTACAAGGCGGTCATGTCCGTGCAGTCCCGTGTAGAGATAGTGAAGAGCGGCTATGTGCTGTGAATCTGAATAGACTTCCTTGAAGATCTCAGAGCCGAGAAGAAACAGATTGAAGGCCATAGCGAAGGTTATTATCTCGCTGATTTTTAAAAGGGCCTTGTCTGATATTTCAAAAGTAGTTCTCTTTCTTATAATCTGAAATATGATGAGCATAAAGGCCGGCCCGGAACAAAAGGCAGAGGCGATGAAACGTGGTGCCAGAATCGCCGCGTTCCAAAACGGCCTTGCACCCAGTCCCGCATATATAAAGGCTGTGACGGTATGTATACTGATAGCGGCCGGTATGGAAAAAAGGATGAAGGGCCACATCAGTTTATGGTTGTATTCTTCCTGTTTGTACATCTTCCAGATTGCATAAAACACAAGAAACAGGTTTAGCGCAAGGTAGACATTAAGCACAAGGACATCCCAGGCCAGTATGGATTGAGGGAAATTGAAATATCCGATAAAGGGAATCAGATGCCAGAATTTTTCAGGAGCACCCATGTCCAGCACAACGAATAACAGACACATAGTAACCGCTGAG
>JACKQG010004588.1_pt1 | contig 15928 bp, 15 predicted proteins | sample 8237621 | NCBI WGS metagenome assembly JACKQG01 (sample SAMN15677084, study PRJNA649215) | marine metagenome | biome: marine; feature: Black Sea; material: saline water; isolation source: suspended particulate matter (SPM) from the Black Sea western gyre | collected 2013-06-09/2013-06-10 | depth... | reverse complement strand
CTTTCATCTCATCCAGCTTGGCGATAGCACCCGCTTGCTCAGGACCTTCCTCTCTGGCCAACCATTCCAATTCGTAGCGCTCCTTGCGCGCCTCGCTAGTGCCGACGTTCACGCTCATATTGATCAAATTCGGAATCTGCACCAACAGCACGAAGCAAAAAGTAACGGCCATCATAATATTCCGACCGCGCCGCTTATCTTCCATGAGGCGTGCCAGCCAACCTCGCAGCTGATAAGTCAGCGCGGTGATCATGCCAAAAAATCCCGCGATTAAAAAAACCCCGAGCAACATGACCGGCCCTTTCACCACCACCAAGGCCAACCAACATCCGAGCATCGGCGGCAAAAATATCAGCATGCTGATACTGACAAACGAACCCAAATAATTATATAAAAACACCCAACCGAGGGAAACCGGTAAATGCAGCAGGTTTTTGAATGACATCGAGTCGGAGCGTTGCAGCTCAACCATCACCCCAGACATCCAAAAGAAGAAAAAGGTTACGGCCAGCACCAGCCAAATCCCCAAAATGTGTACGGGTTCAGCTTTATCGAGTTCTTCTACCCCAATTAAAAACGCAAATACAAAGCCGCCGACGGCAATCAGCGCACAAAGGACCAGCAATGCTCCAAGCAAAATATTGCTCAGCTTACTGGCTCTCCTCAATCGATTGAGGAGGATGCGCCAACGCATCCATAACATTGCTTGGAGCTGGTGGCGATTCACGAGTCACGCTCTCCAAGCCAGCTCAGTTGAGCCTCCGCTTCAAGATCGGTTCCGACAACTTCAAGGAAACGTTGCTCCAATGAACCGCCGCTTCCCAAATCGGCAATAGCCGTTTGTTCGACTAGCTCGCCGTTGACAATAATTCCGACGTGCGTGCAAAGGCGTTCCACGATTTCCAGAACATGGGAGGTTAAAAAAATGGTGGATCCACGATCCTTGAAATCGATCAGGAGCTTACGAATCGTGCGCGAGGCGATAGCGTCTACACCTTCGAATGGTTCGTCGAGGAAAAGTAAATCTGGGTCCGGCAGGATGGCGGCAGCCAACGCCAACTTCTTTTTCATGCCGTGTGAATATTCCACCGTCAGTTTGTCGGCATCTTTTTGCAGATCGAGCAACACTAGTAGCTCTTTAATTCGGCCCTGTAAAACGTCGCTCGGAATCGAATGCATGCGGCCAAGAAAAGTTAAATATTCCGCCGCCTTGAGGTTGTCGAATAAAGCCAAATCTTCTGGGACAACGCCGATCTGGCGTTTCATAATCAACCCTTGATCGGGGTCGGAAGGGTCCTGCCCTAAAACCGAAATCGACCCCTCGCTTGGCGCCAGCAAACCCGTCAACATTTTGATAGTAGTCGACTTGCCAGCCCCGTTGGGCCCCAAAAAACCATAAAAAGTTCCCTTTTCAACTGACAGGGCGACATTTTTCACCGCGCGGAACTGACCGAAATTTCGTGATAAGCCCTCTGTTTGAATGGCGACGTCCATGGATGTGGATTGTACGCCTTTCGCGGACCGCCAATAGCCTGTGAAATTCGGCCCGGTGTTTGCTTACAAATCGGATAGTGCAGCCAGCACCTCGTGCACTTCCACCATTCGACCGGCGCCCTCTTCGTCACAGGCGGTGCGCCCAGTTACCGGGCCGATTTGCTGCCACCCATCAGCAGCAAGTTGGGCGACGTTGCGCTGCACCGCAGGGTGTTTCCACATTTCTGGATTCATGGCTGGAACCACGATCCGGGCCTTGGATTGCTCAAAAGCCAAACAAAGTGAGCCCAATAAATCTGGTGCCAAGCCATTGGCCAGCAAGCCAAGACGGTCGGCGGTGGCTGGGGCGATGATCAAGACGTCGGCTTGGCGGGCGAGTTGGATGTGATCCATGCCGGCGCGGTCTTGTGGCTTCCATTCGTCGCACAAAGCACGGCGGCTGGTCAGGCAGGAAAACTGCAACGGCGTCACCAACTTGGTGGCAGCTTTGGTTAAAACCACGGTCACGCCATGGCCTTTTTGCACCAGTGCCGAGGCCAAGGCGGCAGCTTTAAAGCAGGCGGCGGAACCGCTAACACCTAGTAGGATTTCACTCATTACATTTAATGGCTGTGGCCAGGGTCGGCCGAGTTAGGACTGATTCTGCATCTCCAAACCCAGCAAGTCATGCACTTGCTGAATCATCGCCTCCAAATCATCGTTCACAACGACATGATCGTATTCGTCGGCGTGCGCCATTTCTTTTTCAACTATGGACAAGCGACGCGCCATTTGCTCTTCGGTTTCACTGCCCCTCTCGCGTAAGCGCGCGGCAAGAATTTCCATCGACGGCGGTTTGACGAAAACGGAAACCATTGGCAGCCCGCTTTGGCGCAATTGCTCAAATCCTTGCACATCGATTTCAAGCACGATGTTAAGGCCGACGTGCAAAGCCTTTTGTATTTCACTGCGCAAGGTGCCGTAATAACAACCGTGCACCATGGCGTGCTCCAGCAATTCACCATTGGCGATCATTTGCTGGAATCGTTCGTTGCTGACGTAAAAATAATCCTTTCCGTCAACTTCGCCCGGACGCGGTTGACGCGTCGTCGCCGACACCGAAAAACCCACTTGCGGATGTAGAACTAAACGCCGCCACAAAGTCGATTTGCCTGACGCCGTTGGCCCTGAAACCACCACCAAGCGGCCTGAGCTGCCGGTTGAATCCACCCTGGAATTACTCAAGGTTCATTACCTGTTCTTTCAACTGCCCAGCGACCAATTTCATCGTCACCACGTGTTGCGACAATGTCGCATCCGAAGATTTATTGCCCAAGGTGGTGATTTCACGGTGAATCTCTTGCAGCAAAAACTCAATTTCGCGCGCGACCGCACCGCCCTTGATCAACAACGCCTCGAAGCGCTCTAAGTGGATATCTAAGCGCGCCAATTCTTCCTGCACGTCGGCGCGATCTGCCAGCACGATCAACTCACGACCTAAATCGTAATCCTCATCCTGGTCGGCGGCACGTAATGCAGCTTGCACGCGGGTTTGCAAATTGGCTTGCATCTCAGCAATCGCTTTCGGCACCCGTGAGCGCGCTTTATTCAACGCTACCTTCAATTGCTTCCACAGCCGCATCAGCTCCTTACCTAAGCGCGCGCCTTCGGCTTGTCGGGACTCCAACAATGCCTCTAGAGCCGCATCCAAAGCACCGACCGAAGCATTTTGCACCGCCCGCGTCACCGTCGCATTTTCTTCTTCCGGCACATAACTGCCCGGCATCGCCAGCAACTCCGCCAACGTCGGGTCGGCACTTTTCATGCCCAAATCCTTCGCCAACTTGCGCCATTCTTTTAAATGATTGCGCACTGCTTTGACGTCGATGGAATGCGTGCCTTGACTCAACAAACGTAAGCGCATCCAACCCTGCACCGAGCCGCGCGATATATTTTTGCGCAGCCGCGCTTCCAAAACCGATTCCAGGTCACCGCGATCCGGTGGCAAACGCAGCTTTAGATTTAGCCCTTTGCCATTCACGGTGCGCAACTCAACTTCCGCACTGGCGTGAGCGTTGCCAGCGCTGCCCCGCCCGTATCCCGTCATGCTGTGCAAAGTACCAAGCGAAGCTTTCTTCATGTCTACCTCAAGTCAGACGGGAGGGATTCCCGCATCAAGTCGAAGTCGGACGACTTCCAGGCTTGACTGCGCGCGCGAGTCCGGCGTGGTCGGCAGGCAGTTCCGACGGATCCCAAGACGGAATCTCCAAAGTTATCACGCTGTAATAATCGACGTCGCCAAAGGGATTGTTTTTGCCGCTGCGGTTTACCAACGACGCCACCGCCATTTCGGAAACGCCGTATTCCCTCAGCATTTCGAGCACCTCTTTAACACTGCCACCAGTAGTGACGACGTCTTCAGCAACCAAAACGCGTTCGTTCGGTTCCACTTTGAAACCGCGCCGCAATTGAAAGCCGCCCTCTACCTTGCGCTCGGCAAAAATCCCACGCACACCCAGTGCGCGTGCCAACTCATAGCCCAACGTCACCGCCCCCATCGCTGGGCCGACAACCACGTCATAGGGACGACCATCTTTTTTCACCTGACGAATATTTTCGGCCAGCAGGTCACAAACTTGGCCAGCCTTGTCCGGGTATTGCAACAATTGAGCACATTGCACATAACGCTGCGCATAACGTCCGGAAGAAAGTAGGAAGTCGCCTTCCAACAATGCTTCCGTTTCACGCAGGAGTTCTAGAGCGCGGTCTGCGGCTGCGGTCATGGCTTAATGCGAATCAATGGTAGCTGAGAAAGGGCTTAGCCGTCGGAAGGCACAACTGGCGCACCGCCAAGGCCTTCACCTTCAGCTGGATTGCCAATGGTATTTTGTTCAGCTTCGGGCGTGCCTTGCATAACCGAGCCGTCCATGGAATTTGGGGAGCTCCAGTGCAGCGCCATCGCCGACAGAATGAACACACCAAACACGATGAAAGTAAATCGGCTGATGCCGCCGGAGCGCACGCCAAAAGTGGCGGCACCGGCGCCACCGAAAGCGTCGGACAAGCCGCCGCCTTTGCCTTCTTGCAGAAGGATGATCAAAATCAGCAGCAAGGCTGAGATGAAAAAGAGGGTGTAGAGGAAGAACTCCATTTTGAACTTTGGTTGACGGTTTTTGGGTCGAAGTTAGCGGATGATTAAGCGCCCTGCACAGCGGCAAGAATGGGAGCAAATTTATCGATGGTCAACGAGGCGCCTCCGACCAGGGCGCCGTCTACGTCGGGCTGAGAAAGCAACTCAGCGGCGTTGGAGCCAGTTACGCTGCCGCCGTACAAAATTTGCATTTTTGCCGCGACGTCAGGGCCCAAGTTTGCCGCAATTTGGCGACGCACTTCGGCGTGTGCTTCTTGAGCAATTTCCGGAGTGGCGACGGCGCCAGTGCCGATAGCCCAAACCGGTTCGTAAGCGATTGTGACGCGATCGGCCAACCCAGGCTTGACCATCTTCAACGCCTTCATTTGGCGCGCCAATACTTCAAAAGTCAGACCGGCTTCGCGCTCTTCGATTTTCTCGCCTACGCAAAGCATGACTTCCAACTTGGCTTTTAACGCCAGCTTCACCTTGTCGGCGATCAGCGCATCGCTTTCACCGAGAACATGGCGACGCTCGGAGTGGCCGAGCAGTACAACGTCCACCCCCATATCACGCAGCATATATGGGCTGATTTCACCGGTGTAGGCCCCTTCTTTTTTATGCCAGCAGTTTTGCGCTCCCAACTTGACATCGCTGCCTCTTAAGTTGCGGCGAACATGATCCAAATGTACATAAGTTGGAAAAACGTAACAGCGCCGGTTCGATCTCACACCTTGCGCAGAGGCAATTTCACGCGCCAAAGCGGATGCCTTGCGCTTAGTGAGGTGCATTTTCCAGTTGCCGGCAATGATGGGCGTACGGGACATGGGATTAGGAATGGGCTAGGGAGGACTGGTTTGGGCCAGTGGCCAGTTTGCGGCCAGTGGCTAGAAGTACCGCAGCGACGGTTTCGGCTGCGGTGCGGAAGGAGGGCACAGATATGGTCTGATGGGCGTCGGAAACGGATTGCGGTGGGTTTTGGTGGACCTCGACCAGCAAGCCGTCGGCGCCAGCTGCAGCAGCGGCCACCATCATAGTGGGAACTAGGTCAGCGCGCCCGGTTCCATGGGAAGGATCGACGACTACTGGCAGGTGCGTGCGCAGCTTAAGCAGCGGTACTGCAGAGAGGTCGAGCAGATTGCGAAGCTCATGGTCAAAGTGACGTAAGCCGCGCTCACATAGAATGATTTGCTCGCAGCCGGCATCGGCGAGATATTCGGCGGCCTGCAAAAATTCGGAAATGGTGGCGCTCATACCGCGTTTCAGCAGCGCCGGACGACCGGCCGCACCGACGGCCTTCAGCAAAGTGCCATTGGACATATTGCGCGAACCAATTTGCAGCATGGAAGCGTGTTCGGCGACCAAATCGACATCGTTGGCGTCGAGCACTTCGGTAACTATCGGTAAGCCGACTTCACGCGAAACTTCGGACAATATTTCAAGGCCGCGCAGACCTTGACCTGGGAAGGCATAAGGCGAGGTTCGCGGCTTGTAAGCACCTGCTCGTAAAGCAGTTGCGCCACATTCTTTGAGTTCTCGGGCGAGCGCAAGCAGTGGCTCTGGTTCTTCCACCGAACATGGCCCGGCGATCAAAGAGGTGTAACCTTCGCCGAATTTTGCGTCTCCTATGGTGACCAAGCTCTTGGTTAGAGCTCGATCCACCACCCTAAAAAGCGGGGCAGATTCATCAGAAATCGCCAAAATACCGTCGATTTCCAGCAATTCTTGGCGCAAAGTTTGGGGGCAAAGCTCTCCTATGCCCTTCACCGACACCACTCGATCCATGCAAATCCCGGCACCGCGCGGCTCTACAACCCGCAAGCCCTTGTTTTGGGCCCAGGCCAAGATGCGAGCAACCGTGCTCCTTTCAGCGTCTACGCCTTGTTTGTGGTCGATTAGCAGGTGCAAGTGTTGTGGAGCCATCTTCTTTCCAACCGGGTCGGTAGGGTTAAGTGAAAATGGCGCAAAATGTTAGGTTTTCGCGCCTTTTTGGTCAATCCTTGGGCCCCATCTTTTCCATAAGACCGTTATTCTTTTAGGCCATGAACCGCCTCCAAAAAGAGGACTGGGAACTGCAGCACCTTCACCGGGCAGCTTGCAAGTCGGCAAAATCGCACGGACGTAGCCACGAGGAGCGTCCAGACGACTGGCGGACCCGATTTGAACGCGACCGCGACCGGATTATCCACTGCTCGGCGTTCCGCCGCCTGATGTATAAAACCCAGGTTTTTATTAACCACGTTGGCGACAATCTGCGCACCCGCATGACCCATTCATTGGAAGTGCACCAAGTTTCGCGCTCGTTGGCGAGTGCATTGGGCCTAAATGAGCCGCTGTGCGAAGCCATCGCACTGGCGCATGATTTGGGGCACCCGCCCTATGGGCACTCGGGAGAGGTCGCGCTGGACAAGTGCATGAAAGAATATGGCGGCTTTGACCACAACCAACAATCGCTGCGAGTGGTGAATACGCTGGAACGGCGCAGTCCCGAATACCGCGGCTTAAACCTGACCGTGGAAGTGCAAAGTTGTTTGCGCAAACACGAAAAAGCGGCTGATCCAGTGACCGGCGAAATGCTGCGTTTTCCATTGCTGGAAGCACAATTAGTCGACCTCGCCGACTCCACTGCCTACCACTACCACGACGTCGACGATGGAATTCGTGAAGGCATTTTGGATCCCGAACAGATGGCCAAAGATCTGGAACTGTGGGATTTGGCCGTAGGGGCGGCCGCGGAGCGACATCCGGATATGGTTCGCAATCACATGTTCTGGCAGCGCGTGGCAAATGAATTACTTGGGATCACCATCGCCGATGTGCGTGAAGAATCCGTGCGCCGCTTAACCGAACATGCACCCGAAAATGCGCGCGCGGCTCAATCTGCGTCGCAAAGATTGATTGGACATTCCAGCAAATTCAAAAGCATGGTTGCCGATCTTCATAGCTATCTTTACGAGCACATGTATTTCCGCGAAGAGATCAATTGGCACGTGCGCCGCTCGACCGATTTACTGGTCCACCTTTACGAGCATTTAGATGTCAATCCCACCGCAGTGCCGGAGCGGTTCTCTGAAACCGCCGATACACCGCAACGTGCAGCCTGTGATTTCCTGGCAGGCATGACCGATCGCTACGTGGACAAATTCGCACGTGAATGCGGCGTGTTACCTAGCTATTAACGGGTACACCTAGGAACGGCAATGCTCAGGCGGGGGCGGGTCGATAGCAAGTCAATTCGGAGCCCCCCCCTTCTTAAAAGGTCATTGGCCGGTTTCGGAATCCTCGGAAAGCACACTAGAGCCTATGTCGGACCGCAAGCGCTCATGCAGCGAATCCTCGGACAATGCGTCGACTTTACGTTCAATTCGTTCAATCGGTTGGCGCAGGCGCGCGATATTGCATACCGGATCTCCAGGCCCAACGGAAGGCAAGGTGGTCATGCCCAAAATCACCCCGTCGACCGGGCTAAGCAAAGTGCTTTGCTCACGTCCAAGCAAGGAAGTATTTGTCGCCAATAGCTGCCCTTTTTCGACCAAGTCGCCGGGCGCGGCGTGGAACCGCAAAAAACCGCCGGTTTCGGCTCGTATCCAAGCCGTTTTTTTGGCAACGATTCGAAAGGCTGGCTTGTGCGGTTTGCCTTCGACCATTCCCAATTTCTTCAGCACCGACTGGATGCCTCGCAGGGCAATTTCCACCACCGTAGGCTCAACCTTCCAAACCTCTCCAGCCTCCAAAAGGACTGTAGGGCAACCTGAGTCACAAGCGGCACGACGCATGGATCCGCTTGGCCCTTTATTGTCCACCACAACCTCGGTGCCAAACGCTCTTGCTAGCATTTCGACTTCAGGGTTGGACAAGTCTGCGCGCAGATTAGGAAAGTTCGTCCTTCGGACTGCAGCCGTATGCAGATCAATGCCGTAATCACAGCGTTGCACTACCTCAGTAAAAATTACGTTAGCTAGACGGGCGGCCATGCTGCCACTATCAGAACCTGGAAAGCACCGATTGAGGTCGCGACGATCTGGCAAATAACGACTGTGCCGCTCAAAGCCCAAAATGTTGATTACCGGAACTAATACCAAGCATCCACTCTGCAATTCAAAGCTTGAATTGAAAATCATCTCCCGAATGGTGCCGGTGCCATTAATTTCATCACCGTGAATCGCGCCGGTAATAAAGACGGATGGACCTTCCGTTTTTCCTCGCCAAATATGGGCAGGGATTTCTAAATCCTGCCCCGAATAGCCTTGGGTTGCAAGGATTGAGATGTCACGACGCTCACCTGGCGCGACCTCACCTTCGGGCCAAATCCAAGCTTTTTTTGTTACTGAGGAATCGCTCAAAAGTCGAGCTCCTCCGCAGATTCGCGTTGGATTTGTGCGACGACTTCTTGGGCAGAGGTAGGCAGCTTCCCAAGGCGTCGACGCCGCGGGGGTGAATCTGGTAGTAACGATTTCATGGAAGACAGGCGACCGAAGCATAACAATCGATCGCCAGCTTCTATTTCGCGCGAACCACGTGGGTTTGGAACCACGGTCACACCACGCTGGAGAGTGAGTATTGCCGTATCTAGGTCGCGCAATCCACTATCTCGAATGGTTTTGCCGACCAATTGAGAGCCGGCAGGAATCGTTAACTCGGCCACACCGAAACCCACCGAAACCGACAGCCTTTGACGGATATCGATGTCAGGAAATTGGACTTGCTCCTTTATGAAATCCACCACCGCCCCAGCCACATCAATTCCAGTGGCGCCTTCGATGCCTTCCAGACCTGGACTGCTATTAAGCTCCATCACCTTTGGACCGTCGTGGCCTTCAAGCATGTCTACACCGGCAATACGCAAACCCATAATCTGGGCAGAACGCACCGCAGTGCGCTCAAATTCCGGCTCCAGCTTTATCGCTTCAGCCCGTCCACCGCGGTGAACATTGCTACGGAATTCCTGACCTTGCGCAACCCTGCGCATGGCGGCAACCACCCTATCGCCAACGACAAATGCCCGCACATCGCGACCCCGGCTTTCGGCTACAAATTTTTGCACCAGCACATTCTGGCGAGCGCTGTGCAAGGTTTCGATAATAGCCTCTGCGACCTTAACCGTATCAGCCAAGATCACGCCGACGCCCTGAGTCCCTTCCAACAGTTTAATGACGACCGGAGCGCCCCCCACCCGTTCGATGGCAGGCAACACATCCCTCCGATCTCGCACAAAAGTAGTCTCCGGAATGCCAATATCATGGCGCGAAAGAATCTGCATGCAGCGCAACTTATCGCGACTATTTGTAATTCCGGCCGAGCTATTTGCACTAAATGTGCCTATCTGTTCGAATTGACGAACGACGGCGGTGCCGTAATAGGTTATGGATGACCCAATCCTGGGCAAAACTGCGTCATAGTGACTCAGTAGCTTCGACCGAAAGTATAAATCAGGCTGCTCGCTTCGCAAATCGATAGAAAACTTGGTGGTGTTCAACACCTTGGGTCGGAAGCCCCTATCCACTGCAGCCTGGCGCAAACGCCGGGTGCTGTAACAGCGGGGGCTGCAAGAAAGGATGGCAAGCTTCATTATTTTTGTTTTCATCTGAGGACAGAGCTGCTGACTACGTAGCGGCGGTTGGCGTCAACCAAGATTCCAGGGCCAAGCGCCCGACGGCCTAAAAGCATGCGGCAAAGCATTCCTGGGCGAGCGACTAAGGCCAACTCTATCACTTGTTCGACCTCACCAAGTTGTAACCGAGTCAGCACGACGGGCCGCATTTCGACTCGATCGTGGGTCGGGCGCACTCGGGAAAAACGATGGATGGTGGTTTCAACGGGAACCGTAAACCGAGGTTTTTCTCGAACCACAACCTCAAAACGAATCCGGTCATCTGGAAGCAATTCGATGTTGTCTACATGAACGGCACTAGTGCGGGCACCGGTATCAATTTTCGCTTTAATCCTTGGTATTCCCCAATCGGGCAATGCCAAAAATTCACGCCAGCCGATGATCATCGGACTTGGATCTGGAGTCTGCGGAGCTTCCACGTCAGAAGAATAGTTGAGCGGAGGTTAGCAAGGCCTCAAAATGCCGCGTGATCTTGGCCGTTCCTTGTTGCTATCATTAGGGCTACTTCCATGCCACTTTTTCGCCGAGCATTTACCCCTCAAGGAGCCCCTCCTGGTGCTTTGGCTCCGGGTTCGATTTCTGCTATTCAACCTCAAATTTCCTGGCTGTCTTACAGTTCTACCCAACTGGTGGAACAAGAAAAGGTGGAGGTCAAAGACCTGCCGCATCGGGACACTCAAAGTCACGTCCTTTGGGTTGACGTGCAAGGTCTTGGAAATGGCACCCACGCCCAACAAATCGGGGAACACTTCCAGCTCCCTAAAATGGCAATTTCGGATGTGATCAATATTGGGCAACGCCCAAAAGTGGATGATTATGATGAACATTGTTTCGCGGTTTTACGCTCCGTTCATCTAGACCCCGAGGGGCGGCTAGCCTGGGATCAGGTCAGCTTATTTTTCGCCCACGATTACCTACTGACGTTTTGGGAAAAGGAATCCACCCTCCAGGCCACCATACGCGAACGCCTTCGATCAGGTAGAAAGCTCATTCGTGAAAGCCAAGCAGACTATCTTGCTTGCGCTGTTCTCGACGCCATTGTGGACGGGTACTTCCCTGTCCTTGAGCACTTCAGCGATCTGCTTGAAGAGCTTGAAGATCAGGTTTTGCAAAAAGCCGATGACGAAATACTGCGCCAGCTGTACCTTACAAAACGCGACCTGGCAGCTTTCCGTAGAGCAGTATGGCCGCTACGCGAAGGGCTTACCCACCTGTTACGCGATTCAGACAACCGCCTTTCCGACGCCTCCAAGCTTGGAATAAGGGACACCTTAGACCACACTATGCAAATACTGGATGTACTAGAAAGTTTTCGCGAGCTTTCCGCAAGCCTGGTCGACGTCCACCTTTCTATGATTGGTCAACGAACGAATGACGTCATGAAAGTATTGACCATAGTTTCCACGGTTTTCATACCCTTAAGTTTTTTAGCTGGGGTCTATGGAATGAATTTCGACACCAGCATGGAATCTAACTTACCTGAGCTGTCGTGGCGATTCGGATATGTTTACTTTTGGGGCATTTGCCTAACCCTAACCCTAATTCTTGTTTTTCTTTTCCGTCGCTTAGGCTGGCTGGGCCGCAAATAGCATTCATGCGTACTGCAATAATTTGGATTGGGTTGATCGCTTTCGCGGTCGCCCTGACCGCAAATCAATCTGTTGCCCAAGAGGCTTCAGACTCACTGCGGACTAGAGTCCTGGCTAAACTTGAGAGCCTCGCCGAAACCGATGGCCAGGGATCCAGCCCGATTCGAGAAAATTACTCACAAGCTTTGCAAGCATTAGATCGTGCGGCAATTGCGAATGAACGAGCTAAACAGTATTTTGAAGATACAGTAGGTCTTCCTGAAGCAACTCGAGTAGTGCGTAGCCAGCTAGACGATGCCACCGCCACTGTTAACGTTTATCCGGATACTACCGACTTAACCCTAGCCCAAATTGAGGACTATTTCCGCGAAGCCCAGTCTGATTTAGTTAGTGCCCATTCTCAGCTGGATGAGAGCACAAAAACCGCTCAGTTTCGCGCTTTGCGGTTGACCTATATCCCTGAAGAGCTTGCCGTTCTGGCAGGCCTTCGAACTCAATTAAAGGAAGGCTTACAAAACCAATCGCAAACATCAGAAGGGGAGTCCTTACAAACGCTTTTGCTCGCCAAAGATGAAGAGTTTGACGCCAAGAGTCGCTTATTAGAAGCCGAAACTGCCAATTACGAAGCAAGGCGCGAATACCTTTTATTAACCAAAGACTTAGCAATCCGTAGCGTGAAGCGGGCAGAAAGCGAGGTTGAGCATTGGCTGCCCATACTTGAATTGCGGCAAGCTGAAAATGCGGAAACTAGTGCGGCAGAATTGGAACAAGAGGTGGATCAGTTACTGCTTCAGTATCCAAGACTGAAAGACTATGGCGTTGAAATTAAAAAACTGGCCTTAATTCGCCTGGGAGAAAACGGCTTACCCCAACAACTTTCTCGGGCTCGCCTGGATCTTCAAAAAACCAATGGTCAATTAAGGTCGACGATTTCCCGCCACTCCGGGGCTAGCCGAAGGATAAGCGCCGGCGGATTAAACGAAAGTTCTGGCATTATTTTGCGGCGTGACTACGTGTGGCTGCAGCCGGTTGCTGAGATCAACCAAGATGCCGCCACCCTTCAGGATCGACTAGCCAGCGTCCAACTAGAACTCATTGAAATTGAAGAGCAGCGCGAAGCCTCCGCTTTAGGCGAGAGACCTCTCGACCTCCTGTTCAATGAATTATCTTCGCAGGGCTCGGAACCTGATGTACTTGCTGCGGCCCTCCGCCTGCAAACCATCCTCCATGATCTGCGCGACCAAATCCATGACGACCTGACTGCCCTCCTCACCATTTCCCTGGAACATCGCGCCGCCCTTTCTTCACTCACCGAGGCCGTCAATCACTACCGAGAATATATTGAGCAAAAGATCCTTTGGGTTAAAAGCTCAACCCTAAGTCCTTGGCGAAGTTTGCAGTTATTACCCGAGCATTCTTCGGAATTCCTTAGCGCAGCTGCCAGCATTCCACTCAAGTCGTCGGTAAATGACCTTATTAGGCGGCACCCGATTCAAAGTTTTTTTATCCCCCTACTCTTTATCTTCCTATTAATCGGACGGAAGAAAATTTCCTCGCAACTTGAGTTCCGTCATCTCCAAGTCAGGAGCTATAAAACCGACCGGTTCTCTAATACTTCAGTAGCCTTAGCACTGGCCGGCCTGCTTGCGCTGCCGCTGCCACTATGCCTATGGACAACTGGCCAAATCATTTCAAGCTCAGCAGCCCATCCCCTTTGGGCTTTTGGCAAACAGGTTGAGCAAATTAGCGTGCTTTGGTTGGTATTGCGCTTCCTAAAACTGATAGTTAGTAAAGGTGGAATTGCTCAAGTTCATTTCCGCTGGCAAACCGGCCAACTTAAACGAGTTCGTAAAGAGTTACGATGGTTTGAACCGATCGTCGTCATCACAGGAAGTTTTATTTTAGCTCCTGCCGATTTCGAACCGGGAATGTGGGCGGAGACCATTGGCCGATTAAGCTTTGTGTTTCACCTTTGCGCTGTTGCTTTGTTTGGAAATCGGCTCCTACGCTTCAATCCTGATAGCCCCGACAAACTGCTCGCGAGCGCAAGCGCAAGCGCAGCACCTTCCGAGACGAGTTTTTTCCGAAAAACTTCTACCGTGTGGCGAATCCTAGTTGTATTCATTCCGGCACTGCTACTCATTGCAACTGCGTTTGGCTACTACTTCACAGCCCTACAATTGGAGCAGCGACTACGGATTTCCATAGGCTTCGGCTTAGTCCTATTCTTGGCACATACTATTCTTATGCGCTGGCTATTTATCGCCCGTAGAAGATTGGCCGTATCGCAGGCTTATGAGATACAGGCAAAAAGAAATGAAGAAGTCAGCGATGACACGAATAAGCCGATAAACCCCGGCACAATGGAACTGGACCTAGTGGATCTTCCGACAGTAAACTCTCAAACCCAACGGTTATTCAAGAGTGCGATTTCCCTAGCGACCATCATTGGGCTATTTTTCATTTGGAGCCAGGTATTCCCGGCCCTCGAAAACCTGAATCACGTTCAGGTGTGGCCGAAGCTGGAGATCATTTCCGAGGCGACGGACAGTGATGCTGAAATACAATTGGATTCTGATATTGGTAGTGCCGCTCTAACGGCGGATACCGAAGCAGGTACTGAGCCAGCTGTGGTCACCCTGGCCGAGCTTCTACTTGCCTTGCTTATCTTGTTAGGTACGTTTGTTTTTGGTAAAAACCTGCCAGCGATATTAGAACTAGCTTTATTACAGAGGCTGCCATTGGATAGCGGATCTCGTTATGCGATATCTACAATCACTCGATATTTGATCGTTCTATTGGGACTGGGTGCAGCTTCCAATGCCGTCGGCATTAGTTGGGAGCATGTGCAATGGTTAGTTGCCGCCTTGACCTTTGGACTAGCTTTTGGCCTACAAGAGATTTTCGCAAACTTTATTTCCGGCCTGATCATTTTGTTCGAGCGACCGATTCGGGTGGGTGACATCATCACGGTTGGAGAGACTGAAGGCTACGTAACTCAGTTACGCATGCGGGCAACAACCGTGCAAGACTTTGACCGAAGGGAGCTACTGGTTCCGAATAAGGAATTCATTACTCAAAAGGTGGTGAACTGGACTTTAAGCGACCCTGTTACTCGCCTGGTGATTCCAGTTGGCATTGCTTATGGCTCCGATACAAAATTGGCCCGAGAGGTTTTGCTTAATTGCGCAGACCTGGATTCGTTGGTCCTCGCCGACCCTGCACCTTCGGCAATTTTCCGCGGCTTCGGCGATAGCTCCCTTGACTTCCAATTACGCGTTTTCCTCAGTAGCCGCGATTTGTGGCCTATGGCCATGGACCAACTGCATGCCCGAATCGACGCCGCCTTCCGTTCATTTGGCATTGAGATTGCATTCCCTCAGCGGGATTTGCATATACGAAGCTATGCAAAAGAAGATGATCCTACAAATTAATTGACGCAAATTTTCAAGGCATTTCAAAGAAGTAGGCTAGGCCTTCTTACCGGCGTCCTCGACAAATTCGAAATACCATAAACGATCAATAATGACGTCCATTTCTTCGCGTGCCTCGGACCTAAATACTTCCACAGCGTTAATCCTCTTTAAATTACTCCCGATCCATTCAGATTTTACAGTTTCGACATTGTCCGGAAACTGATGTAGTCGACGATGATTTGCAGCAAGCGTTGATCCGTCGGTGGCAAGCCAATCCGAAGTCATCAGCTTGGATTTCCTCGCGCTCAATTCTGCCGATGGTGTTTCAACTGGAAAAAGTTTGGGAGCGAGCCCCTGCAACCAATGGTCAAGCTCATTGAGTTGATTCAATACTACCTCGTGCATTTGCTGATTACTGCCGCCGGTAGCTTGAAGCAAAAGCTTTCGCCATATTGCGATTTGACGGTCAAACTCTAACGTGGTCTCGGACAATGCTACGCTTAACGGAACAACCCATGATTCCAAATACTTCAGTCTGGCATTTAGCTTCAATGCGTCTGACTATAGGTTGGAATACACCCACTCTTGGTGAGCAGTATCGGCAACCCTTGGTTCGATGAATTTTTCGACGTACAGGTGAAAGAAAAAAAGCATAAAAGCTAAGGAAGCTCTGATTCATTCGGGCGAGTGAGGCTGTGAGTGGAAATCG
>JACKQG010004587.1_pt1 | contig 15929 bp, 6 predicted proteins | sample 8237621 | NCBI WGS metagenome assembly JACKQG01 (sample SAMN15677084, study PRJNA649215) | marine metagenome | biome: marine; feature: Black Sea; material: saline water; isolation source: suspended particulate matter (SPM) from the Black Sea western gyre | collected 2013-06-09/2013-06-10 | depth... | reverse complement strand
CCACAGGGTAAAGGATTTAAAATAGTTTAATTTTATGAATAGGATTTTGTTCGTGTTAGTTCGTGCTTGTCCAGTTAGATACTTCCTATTCTAATGGAGTGCTATCTTATGGGGTAAATTCGTTGCTAAAAAAAAAAGATTTTCATATGAACATTTATGCAGATATATCGGCACAAAGGAGCATGAAAATGTTATTTCCATTGATTAATGTTGTTATATTATTTTCTTTGTGTCCTTTGTGTTTGCTTTGTGTCCTTTGTGGTTAATCAATTTTCAGATGAAGATACTGGTTATTGGCAGTGGTGCTCGTGAGCACGCATTAGTATGGAAATTTGCACAAAGCCCAAAAGTTAGTAAAGTCTTCGCTGCAACTGGTAACTGTGGTATGGATAATATTGCTCAAAGAATAAATATTGATAATTCAAATGAACTACTCAGGTTTGCAGATACAGAAGAGATAGATATAACTTTTGTTGGACCAGAGCAACCTTTAGCAGAAGGCATAGTTGATGATTTTTCAAAAGCTGGAATGCATATTATTGGTCCGAATAAATCAGCAGCAGAAATAGAAAGCAGTAAAATCTTTGCAAAAAATTTTATGCAAAAATATAATATCCTCACTGCTGATTTCAAGATATTTAGTAATATTATACAAGCATTGAAATATATCCAAAAGCAAGTATTTCCATTAGTAATCAAAACCGATGGTCTTGCTGGTGGTAAGGGTGTGTTTATTTGTAAAAATTATACTGATGCAGAAATTGTTTTGAATCACCTTATGAATTATAATATGCTTGGTAAGGCAGGACATAATGTTGTAGTAGAACACTATTTACAGGGAGAGGAGGCTTCTCTTTTTGCATTTTGCGATGGCAATGATTTTGTATCAACTATCCTATCCCAGGACCACAAGCAGCTGAACAATGGAGATACAGGACCAAATACAGGTGGAATGGGTGCTTATGCACCTGCAATTTTCCAGAAAAATCTAAAACAAGAGATTGACAATAAGGTTATTGCGCCTACATTATACGGAATGCAAAATGAAGGACGTCCATTTATAGGTATTCTCTATGCAGGACTTATGATTACAAAAGAGGGACCCAAAGTGTTAGAGTTCAACTGCCGACTTGGGGATCCAGAGGCTCAGGTGATTCTTCCATTACTGGAAAACGACCTTGTTGATATCTGCCAGGCTATAATAGAAAAGAAAATACATACAATTAAGCTTATATGGAAAAAGAAGAGTGCAATTGCTGTGGTCTTATCATCTGGGGGTTATCCGAAAAAATATGAAAAGGGATATGCAATCTCTGGAATTGATACGATAAATTTGGATAAGGATAAAGATACATTATTATTCTATTCTGGTGTAAATTGCGAAAAAGACCGATTTGTTACTAGTGGTGGAAGGGTATTGTCTGTCGTGGCTATTGGAGACAGCCTTCTTAAAGCTAAACAAAAAGTTTATGATAATGTAAAAAAAATTTCATTTAAAAATATGCATTTCAGAACTGATATTGCTCAAAAAGGAATCAGAAAACTTTTACCAAACTAAATTTATGAAGCGAATTTTTTATACAACTATTACCATTATTCTATTTGTTTATTCTATACTGTGGAGTGAAAATAGTCTCAAAGTTACAGAAATGACTGAGGATTATATTCAGTTACATCTTCATATTGATGAATATAATTTTTTAGATGTTAATATCAGAGGACAAATATATCAATCAATTGAACTTCCAGGAATTAAGAATTATATATTTAATGAGGAAGAAAAACCCCAACTGCCATTTTTCTCCAAAATTATCGGCTTACCCCCTGATGGAAATGTATCAGCAAATATAATATCAGAAACTTACGAAATACTTGAAAATATAAATATTCCTTATAATCCGACCTATATAGAACAGGGTGATATATTAGTACCAAAATATTCTGTTGTCCCGTCAATCTATAGAAAGCCTTCTTATTTCCCTGAACAATTAGTTGAAACAGAAATTGCTGGTTATGTTGGGAACAGGTATCTCGGTTCTGTTAGAATTTTTCCAATACAATTCAATCCAGTAGAAAAGAAAGTAAAAATTTATTCAGATATAATTATCAATATTGTGATAAGAGGAGATAAAAAAAAATCTTCTCCACGCTTTATGGGGACAAATTATATTGATAAAGTTGCTGATGATTTAATTATAAACAATCAATATTCAGAAAATTGGAAAAAAGAAAGAGAATCCTCAATCCCACCAAGAGGTGGACAGAATGATGATGTTATCAATAGTTTCAAACTAATGATTGAGCAAAAAGGAATATATAAAATTACCTACTCTTTCTTAAAAGACACTATTAGTTTCTGGCAAGATTCTTTACAGTTTGAGTATCAATTTAATTTTGATATTGATGAGATGAATCCCAAATACATAAATTTAATCAATAAAGGAACTCCTGTGCCAATTTATTTTTATGGTGAATCAGATGACTCATTTGATGAGGGAGATTACTTTGAATTTTACGCAGATATGAATCATGGGGAGAACTGTTTCTATGACAATTATTCATGGGAAAACTGTTATTTCCTTGAATATAAAGAGGGTGAATTTGGTGCACGACTTGCAGTTGAAGACTGTGGATTATATGAAACTGACCCGCGTAAATATAAAAGACCATCCTATTTTGATACGACTATTCATTTAGAAAGTCAAAGCCAATACTCAAAGCTCACTCGCGTAAAAATTTCCAGAGAAGATTACTGGTTTATGCAAGAGATTAGTGCGCCAAGTATGGCAAGTTATTCTTTTAATTTATACAATCCAGAGCAAACCAGCGCACGAGCTGCTACAATCAATGTATCACTTTTTGGTAAAAGTTATTACGATACCGACCCTCATACTGGTGTGATGACGAATACAGGAGATCATCATGCATTAATATATATAAATGCTTCTCAAATTGGATCTGAGTATTGGAATGGACAAACAGAAGTAATCATTTCTGGCTCTCCTTCTAATGATAAACTTAATGATGGTTCCAATACAATATATATATCAATGCCAGGTGATACTGAGGCAAGTTGGGATGTAATTTTCCTGAATTATATTGATATTAATTACTGGCGTGAATGTATTGCTCATGATAATATTTTGGAGTTTAATAAACCTTCATTTAATTCACCAGGTTTATTCCAATTTGAGATAAATGAATTTACTACTTCAGAAATTGAGGTGTATAAAATTGGTATTAGCAAGCTTGAGAATGTAAGTATTGAATCAACAATGCCAGAAGGCGGGCCTCCATTTCTCCTTACTTTTCAAGATGAGGTTATTGATGATACTACAAAATATATTGCTTTGAGCGAAGAACACAAATTACTTCCAAAACTAATAATTCCAGATATTCCCAGTAACCTTTATGATATAAATAACCAGGCAGATTATTTATTAATATCCATTAGAGAGTTTATTAATACTGATGCAGTAGATGAATTTGTTTATCATTGGGAAGAATATAAAGGGTTAAATGTAAAACCAATTGCACTTGAGGATATTTTTAATGAATTTAACTATGGAATTCGTTCAGCAAAAGCCATTAAAGATTTCCTGAAATATGCCTACAATAATTGGCAAGAACCAGCAGTTCAATATGTCTTGTTTTTAGGAGATGCATGTAATGATGAACGAGACACTTCCCCGAAGAAGAAATACAGCATTGTTCCCACAAAAATGAGCTGGACCTATCATTTTGGTGCAACCGTTGATGACAACTGGTTTGTAAGCATTGTTGGAGATGATGAATTGCCTGATTTAGCAATTGGAAGAATTCCAATCTGGGAAAAGGAGCAGATAGCACCAGTTTTAGAAAAAACAATACAATACAATACAGAACCAAATTTCAATGATGTATGGCGTAATCACTGTATGCTAATTGCTGGAGGGGCTGGTATTTTTGAAGAGCAAAATGAAAGACTAAAAAAGAAATATATTCCTGATGAATTTCGGGTTTCCAGAATTTATGCACAAAGACCTCATAATGATCCATATTGGGGTGGAACCACCCGCTTAAAGGACTATATTGATGATGGCACAGCATTTATCCAGTTTTTGGGTCATGGTGGCGGTCAAATATGGTCAGACCTAAACCTGATGAATCTTGCAGATATATCTACACTTTTTAATGATAATTATCCTATTATTAGTAGTCTAACCTGTTATACTTCAAACTTTGAATATGCTCCAGATGAAGGTTATGTATGTCTTGGCCAAGCATTTATTGTAGAACCAGAGAGAGGTGCGATTGGTTTCTTTGGAGGAGCAGGAAAAGGTTTTTTAGAACAAGATGAAGTTTTAGCTGAATATATGTTTAATAATTTATTTAATAGAGGTATGCGTAATTTTGCTGAACTATCAAACCTCGCTAAAATTGAGTATTCCATAAATCATAGCTTTAACTACTATGTGATTAAAACTTTTATTCGTGGATTTAATTATATGGGAGATCCGGCTATAGATATTGTCCTCCCTTCAAAACAGCTAAACACAAGCCTTAATAGTTATGAATTCGTAATCGGGGACACAGTTCAAATTCATATTAATAACACAGACTCAACTCTGAATAGAATCGCTTATTATGTAACTGATGAGCAAGATTTAATACCAAATCCGTATAACCCAGAAGAGAAGCAGCAGGTTGAACTTTATAACATCAATAGAGAATATTATGATGCATCAGGCTATGAATATATCATAGACACCACAAACACTGCATCCCAATTTACCCGTATTGTTAGAACTTACGGATATAATGATACAAGCGATTATATTGGTCATACCATTTTTACAGTAGGTCAATCTGCTATCTTTGATATAACAACAGACCCGTCACCTCCTTGTTTGGGCGATTCTGTAAAAATCTCGGCAAAAATATTTGATAAAGATGGAGTTGATACTGTAAGATGTATCTGGTGGACAAATCCTATTGAAAGAGATACTATTCTGATGCACATTCAACAGGAGGACACTTTAACTTATCTCACCCAGTCCCCAATATCTGCTTTTCTAAATAAAACAACTGTAAATTACTGTATTGAAGTAATAGACGATTCGTTAAATCAAGATAGTTCTGGTGATATTCAATATACAGTTACAGGACCTGATATTGATATTGAAAGTTTTGAAAACACAATTTCAAATGACTCTACTTACTTTGAAGTTAACTTATTTAACAGAGGAGACATTACTTCTTCACCTGCAAAACTTTTTATCAAAAATAACCAAACCCAAACAAAGATAGATTCAACAATAGTTGATAGTTTGTTTCCAATGTGTAATAATAATATTTTGTTTCCCTGTAATTTTACTACTGGAATTTATAATTTAACTGCTTTTATTTTTGTTAATGGAGATATTGTGAATTATTGTGATGAGCCATCTGTTGTTTTTGATGTATATGGGGATAAGACAATAGAGATAGCATCTCGGTTTACATCCGATGAACTTGGAGATAATGTGGGAGATGTCATTGCTGGAATTTTATTTTATACACCGACATATTCATCTGAATGTAATGTTACTATTAAGATATATGAAGGGGGTTCTCCAGAAAATCCTCCTGGGAACTTGGTGTATGAAGCTCCTTTAGGATATTTCTCAGCAAATGAGTGGGTAGATCATATTCCCTCTATTCTTATAAAGATAAAACCACAGACCGAATATTGGATTGGATGTGAAATTCATACTTATGATGGAAAAGTCGCATGGATGGATAGTGGACCAAGCGCAACAGGTAAAGGAGATTGGTGGCTTTCTCCCTCAGGATGGGCTCTTATATCTCAATATCCACATTATAATAGAAATTGGCTAATCAGGATGTTCTTGTGCTCATCATTCTTTGAGTTGGATTATTCAAATAATGAACTCACCAGAGAATTTCAAATAAACAATTTTATTGTTTCTCCTGATTCATCAAGTGTGCACAGTAGTCTTGACTCAAATCTCGTTGTTACATTTCCGGAAGGACTCGTAGATAACGAATGCTATTTCTATATTCATAAATATCAAGATAGCGATACATCAACGGTGGAACAACCAGACATTTCTCAAATAGTCCTTAGAAACGGTGAAAAAGCCAGTTATGAGATTGGCATTTTTGATTCCACGCAATTGAATGCAGATGGGGCTTTTAAAAACAACAAAAAAATTGATGTAAAATTTTATTATTCACAAACTGATAGCCTTACGCAAGATTTAGCAACACAGGGCAATTTTAAAATATATCGTTATGAGCCTGAATTAAATTATTGGTTTCTAATTGGAGGAGATATAAATCTTAAAGATAACAAAGTTTCCTATACTTTTGTTGATAGACCTGGAATATATTCGCTTTTTCAGAATAATGACACAACGGTTCCTACTATAGATGTAAATGTAGAAGGACAGGAATTTACAAATGGTGAATATGTAGATGATCAGGCAATATTTTCTTTTATTATTCAGGATAATAATGGGATAGATACTGAAAAAATCAAGCTCTTTCTGAATGGGGAAGCTGTATCCAATTATAGTTTATCCACACAAAACTTGAATTCAGTACCAGTAAAATATCAGATAGATGTTGATGTTGGCACTTATACAATTATTATTTCTGCCAATGATGCAAATGGCAATTATAATGAAAGCACAGTTAATTTTTCAGTTCAGAAGGAATTCAATATTATCCATATTGGAAATTATCCTAATCCTGTTTCTTTAAATACAATAGACCCGGTCAATGAAGGTAGGACAAGATTTACATATACCTTAACTAATGATGCTGATGAAGTTAAGATAAAAATATTTACTGTTTCTGGTCGGTTGGTTAATATTATATCTGACTTACCCACGACAGTAGGATACCATGAATACCCACATGCAATCAAAGGTTGGATGTGCGTAGACTTTGACAATAGAAAATTAGCTAATGGGGTTTATTTCTATAAAATAATTGCAACCAAAGGAAAGAAAAGTATTGAAAAAATAGAAAAATTGGCTATTGTGAGATGAGAAAAATCTTAATACCTATATTCCTAATTATTCTGTTACCAGGAATATTATCTGCTGGAAGATACGCAGGTGATTTTATTTTGATTGGTAGTGGCGTAAGACCACTTGGAATGGGCGGTGCTTTTACAGCTGTGGCTAATAATGGGAGTGCGATTTATTGGAATTCCTCCGGTCTTGCACAAATCAGAGACATTGAGATAGAAGTAATGCGTGCCTTTTTGTATAAAAATCTTGCCACTTATGACTTTTTCTCTTTTTGCATTCCCTTGCCTGCAAACACTACAATAGGTATCAGCTTTACTCAATTATCTATAGATGATATCCCTTTTTATTCTGAGGAATGGCTTGTAGGAACAAATGTGTATATTAGATCCAGAGATGTTGATTTACATCTTACAGGTGAGCCAGATGGGTTTTTCAGTAGTAATGACCAACTTTTTGAATTTGCGTTTGCTAAAAATTTCTCACAAGTTATAAATTTAGGTTGGTTGCTTTTTGACCTTCCCGTAGAGTATTATATTGGCGGAACATTCAAATACATTAAAAAAGACCTTTATAAATTTCTTGGTTCCGGAATGGGAGGGGACATTTCATTTATGGTCAAGACTGATTTTGCATTAATTACAGATATTGATTGGCTTGGAGAGATTAAATTTGCTCTAAATCTTCAAGATATTGGAGGTACAAAAATAACATGGGACACCAGGTCTAAACATACTGATGAGATAATAACTAATCCAAAATATGGATTGGCTCTCATCCAACCTCTTAATTTTATCAAATCAGAAATCAACTTGGCATTTGATTGGAATACTATGTATGAATACAACCGTCATATAGGTGTAGAATTAATATATAAAGATCTACTTTCATTTCGTTCTGGTCTTTTTAATGAACATTTTACAGCAGGTATGGGGATTAGATATAAAAAATTTTTGATAAACTATGCCTTTATTACAAATGATGATTTAGGTGGCTCACATAGGGTTGGAGTTACGGCAAATTTTTAGAAACCATTATCATTTTAAGAGTAAAAATAATCATTACACATTCTTTGCAGATAAGTGATTGTTGTTTACTAATAATAGGACTAAAAAAAAGGCGATTCGCTTGTTAGCATAATCGCCCTAAATCAAACAAATAACAAAGCAAATTTATTTATCTTATTAACATCAACTTATTTACCTTTAATTTATTGTTTATAACCACCTTATAAAGGTAGATTCCTGAGCCTACTTTTTTACCATTATAATCAGTTCCGTCCCATAATAGTTTTTTAGGACCTTTATTAAATTCTTTATTGTTAGCGATTATAGCGATTTTTTGTCCTCGTATATTATAAATCTCTAAGGATACTTTTGCAGGTTCAGAAAGGAAGAATGAGAAATTTATGTATTCTTTAAAAGGATTTGGATAAATTTTAGATAAATAAAACTCTGTATCATCACTGAACCTCAGACAAAAGGGAAATCGGGGTAAGGTTGTCACAAGGAGAGATACATTATCAATTGCCCACCCTTGTGACCATGTTCCGTTGTCATTATAATGAAATGCTACATAGAAAGAATCAATATATGAAAATGAAATATGGGATGTAAGATTAATTACATTTCTGATTGCATCTATACCCCATGCATTGTATTCATCTGTAATCTCTATCTTGTCACTAAATATATTCCCACTTCCTAAAGAGATGTATGCTGAACCATTAAAATCAGTTTCTATGTAACTATTAAACATTAAAAAGACCTTATCAGAATCAGTTAAGCCAGTAACCGGTGGCATAACAAGATAGCAATTTGTAGTATCATACTGACCTAATTTATCATCATTAATCCATGCATATTTGCCATCTCCATCAGGTATATCAAACCATTGACTGCTACCATCATCACTTACTTGCCATTCAGCTTCTGCACTACCTAAATTATCTATTGTCCATAGTGGGTCTAAAGCATCTTCTTCAAAATTCTCTATTTCTTTCAAGCTATCTATGCATATTTTGTAATAATGTAAACCTAACACAATATTGTTAAGCGTATTTTTCACATCATCGCCACCACGAGTGCCATATAAGTCAAAGGGCCAGAAAGTGAAATCTAAAATTTCCGGTTGAGTATCCACATATTCATAAACAGTTGTTCCTTTATATATTGTTGCAATAGGAATTGTATATTTTGTTCCAGTATATACATAAATTCCTCCATAGTTTAGGGAATCTGTAACAGGCTCAACCCATTGAAAGGTTACAGAACTATCTGTATATGAAGATATTTTCAGACTATCTATATTAACAACATTAGATTCAGGGGTTGCGTTACCAATCCTTGATTTATCTGAAATTACATTATTATCATAGGTCAAAGTTGCATAGTAATAATAAGTAGAATCAGTTGATACAGCATAATCCGTAAATATACCTGACCCCAAATTAAATGTTAGTGAATCAGTTAAGAATCTGAATGTTGTATCCTCTTCAGAAGTAGAGCGATAAATCTTTATTGAGTCAGATATAGAGCATGTTTCACCAGGAGCCCATTTAGACACTTCAATATCTATGGAATATAGTTCAGCAGTAACACTAATATCAGGTGCGGTTAATATGTTAAATGATGTATCTTGCACACTTTCATTTCCAGAAAAATCCATTGAGCTGACAGTTAAATTGTATATTTCAGTTTCTAATTGAATCTCATCTTCTTCTACAGGACTAGGGTCTTTAGTAATATATAAATAGTAATCATCTTTGTCTTTATTATAGGGAACTTTTACAAGGATTGAATCATTATCATATATGTAATAATATTCTATATCATAGCAAAAATATGGATTTTTCCATTCCAGGGTAATCGTACCTGATGTCCAATTAGTACTGTAAGATAGAAATCCGGGTGGCTTCGGCTTAGAATCATCATATACATATCCAGTATCAAGATTTGAATAATTTGTGCTTGGAATTATATTATCATAAATTGCTCTAATTTTATAGATATAAACTGTATCCATACAAACATCAGTATCTACAAATTCAGTTACTGTATCAGGTATTATGGTTTCTGGAGCTGGAATCTGATGGAATCTATCCTTATGATACATTCTTCTATACAGTTTATATCCTGTTAATACAGAACCTCGTGAACTTTTATTTAGAGGTGCACGAGAAGTAAATTGAGTTTCTGGATGCTTAATTGGAACAACAAAAAACTCAGTAATATCTCGTGTTTGCCCTCCAATAGTCACATCATCCAGACAAACCATTTCACCATTGCCACCTAAATATCTGAATGCAATTTTTATTGTTTCTCCCACAAATTGATTTAATAAAATAATATATTTTTTCCACTCCCAGAGGTTTTCTTCACGGTCAGTTCCATCACAAACAATAAGTGTATCATTCCAGGAGTTACCATCATCATTTGAAAGTAAAACATATACCGGGGAATTGATACCATACATTTTAGAAGTGCCTAACCAGAAGGAAAGCTCATCATCTAACTTTATTGTATCTGGGTACTCTGGAGAAATCAACCATTCGTCTTGATTTGGTGGGTCATAATCATACTTTTCAAACTTTATATCATCCCAATATGTTTTTATAGTATCACCTTTATTAGAAGGGAAAAGTCTAAGTTCTATTGAGCTACAAGAAGATGTATGAATATCAAACTCATAATCTCTCCATTCAAAATTGTGAAGGGTATCGTTCTCAAAAAGAAATTTATCGTTTGTATTATCATATACTTTTATTGAATATCTTGAATCTGGATTCAGGGAATCTTGTTTACTTATAAAACTTAACTTATATTTAGCATATTTTGATGCCGAGAAATCTTGATAGATATATTTTGATTGGGAATAGCAGCTTATTGCCATAATACCACTAGAAACCAAGTGTTCTTCAAAATTTACCTCATGCCATTGGGTTTTTATAATATCACCCGAATCAGAAGGAAAAAGTCTAATACTAATTGAATTACATAATGGAATATTGACATAAAACTCAAAATTTTGCCAGGCAAAATTGCTCATTTCTAGTTTTTCTAAAGAAGTATGATTAGTACTATCATATATTTCTATTGAATATTTTGAAAAAGGATTAATAGAATCTTGTTTACTTCTAAAGCTTAACTTATATTTGGAATTTTCTAAAACTGAAAAAGTCTGGGAAATATTATTTAATGAATCCCCACTTATTGCTAGAATACCTTCAGAAATCAAACTTGTATCAATAACTAAACTAGTATCTGACCTTAGCCAGTAATCAGGAATTCCAGCAGTCCAGTCATCAAAAGAACCATTCCTAACTATAGAATTCCCAAGAGTATCTATCACTAAGCCTGTTTTGGGTGTCCAAAAATCAGGAATTCCAGCAGTCCAGTAATCAAAAAAACCATTTCTAACTAAAGAATTCCCAAGAGTATCTATCACCAAGCCTGTTTGGGGTGTCCAAAAATCAGGTATTCCTGCAGACCAGTTGTCAAAAAAACCATTTTTGATTCTTGTGCTATCAAACCCCAGAAATGTTCCATCTTTGTAAGTCCAGGGAACGCATGCAGAATAAGAACCTGAATGTGCATAATCAGTATTATCCATAATCTGCCATGTAGAATCAATATTTGTAGTATCGGCAGTCCAGCCCACGGGTGGCACAATGCCTGCCTCAAAACCTTCCCCAAATTCAGGAGGTGTGGGGGCTTCCCAATAAATTTGTATGGTATCTGGTATTCCTTTAGAGACAATGAGATTGGTTGGAGCAGGATAAATATCTCCATATAAATAAGAGATGCTTAGTAAACAAATAATTAATATTAATAAACTTTTTTTCATTTTAACTCCTTATTCTTGATAACTTATTCCCACCTCATCAAAAACTTTATGTATAAATTGCTTAGCATTATCTAAATGAATATAATATAAAGGAAATCCTAAAATATAAGCTGTTCCTGTTTCCCCCTCTTCTTTAGTGTATTTACTGGCAACTACACCGTTATAATTATCTGCATATAGACTATCTACAACGACAGCAGAAAAGATGGGAGTAGCCATATTTTGCAAACTAAAGAAAGAAACATAACCTATCCCACCACAATATGAAACAGTTGAACCCTTCTTAAAATATTCTGGATAATCATAGCTAAAAGAATATAGCCATATATATACATTATCCCAATATGTTCTATAACCGGCTATTTCTGGAGTATATAACCTTATCTGCACCGAGTCAGCTAAAACGGGTATTTCAATTAAGTGTATTCTATTTACCCATCCGCTAGTATTATTTTCAATAAATTGTTCAATAAGAGTACTATCAGACAAGTTCCATACCTCCAGTTTATATTGATTTCCTCCTTGTTCTTGCTTGGACTTATATCCAAGTTTAAATTCACGGTTATGAAAGTGGGTAAGGGTTGAACAATTTTGGTAATAATAACTTTGTCCTAGAGTATCATATATAACCAATTGTTTTTCCTGTGATTCTAAGGTATCAATAATTGGGAAAAAAGTATTTGACTTTGTCCAGTATTCCGGTTCACCGTTAACCCAATCATTAAAAGGACGGTTTTTACTAATTAACATACTAGAAGTAGTATAAAGTTTAAGCAGATTTTGTTTAATATGTAGTTCATTATAATCCTCTTCAATGGGTTTTGCTGCGCAGAAATAGGTTTGGGGTTCTTCAGGCATAGACTTATTCATTACATCATTATCTTCAGTAAATCCACAATATTCATAGAGAAATGGTACATTTTCATTTGTATCTTCTCTAAGAGAATTACATCCAGTAAATAGGAGATTTCCTCCTGTATTCATATATATTTTTAGTAAGTTATAATGATTTCTTAATTTACAATTATTATAATAGCTTGCACTAATTTTATTATAATGCCATATTATTAGTTTATAATTAATAATGTCTGACAGGGCAAAAGATGGAGCTTTTCTATGACCAGCACCTGTTTGGTTTTTTAGGCTAATGGTTGTAAAGTTATCATCTTCAAGGTCAAAAACTATTACTGAATTCACACCATCAGTTAATTTATTGAAGAAAACATCAACTGAATCTTCTGGAGAAAATGTATCATCAACAGTTTCATCAATTAATAAAATATTATTTTTGTCTCCCATTTCAAAAAGTATAAATACTAATTCTATCGGATTGGGGTCAGCAGCACCTTGCGAATCAACTGCTCTTACCCTAAATATATGCTTTCCAGGTGAAAGATTAATACTGCTTGGTGCATTATATAATTTACATACCTGATCTTCATAAATTGGAATTCTAATCCAGTCCTCTCCAGTTGCTGCATCAGTAATCTTTGCACCAATTGGTGGTATACCCGTAACTCCTCCATCTAATTGAATCTCCATATATTCAACATCACAATAATATTGGATATAGGAAGGGGTTAAACTTGCATCATAAAAATATGTAAAACCTTTATAACCCCGACTGTGAGTTTCTGAATCGTATATATATTCTCCCAAATATTCCCATTTCAAATGAATTTCAATATCATCAGACCAAACTGCTGTTAGTGTATCATCTTTATTATAGTAGAATTGGGTAGAATAATGATACTTACCACCAACAATTTTCTTTGGAATATCTTTATCAACAGAGAGATATGTTAAATAATGATATTCACCAAGGACGAAAATTTCTGGGAGTATATCTAACTCTTTAGATAATGGATTGTCAGCAAATGGTGCTGTCATAGGTGTAAAATAATCTCTCACAAAGAAAGTCATTTTAGCATAATCAGGGTCTTCAATGCCAGCTTTATCTACTGCCTTGACCTGTATCTGGGTTAGTTCATTAATATCATTCGCGTCTAAATGTAAAAAAACTTCATCAGTTTTTGTAGAATCCCTGGAGGAAAACCAATCTGTAGAATCTAATATTTCATTGCCAATTGAGAATTCATATCCAGGATGGCCTTTCCCGAGAGTATCTTCACGTGCACCAACTCGTTCTACATTAACAATACGGTATTTATAATAAGCAGCTTCAGAACCATATCCAAAGGGGTCATTATCATTTACATAAAATTTAAACTTTATTGCTGTGCCCACTCTACAAGAATCAATATTTCCCTGAGAAGTTGAAATAAATGTTTCAGGAATCTCTGAATAAGTAACGAAATATCTCGTTGCAATTTCAGATTCTTCATTATAATTATCCTTACATTTTACATCAAATTTTCCAAAATTTTTTCTAAAATCTGATGTATCAGTAGAAGGAAAATAGATAGTTGCTTGTGCAAATCGCTCATCAGGGGGTGTCCATATACCGAACTTTCCATTTGGTTGCTCATGTAAAACCCAACCATAGTTATCAGATGTAGTTTCAATTGTAGTATCAATTCTAATTCCATAAGCTTTATCATATACCCAATTATTTGCTGTGGAATCCCATGTTCCTATGCGATAGGCATAACCTTCTACAGTGCCATCAGCATCCCATGCATCCCAGTAGATTTTCTGACAGAAAATAGAGTCATACAGATTAGGGTCAGTTATTAATCCTCCAATGTCGTGATACATAGCTGTATCATTCTCCACAGTATCGGGTCTAGCAATGCCACTATATTCTGATATTACAATCTGCGGTTCACTATTTGGATTTAAAGTTCCTTTTCGACCACAATTTATAATTGTGAATATAATTGAAATTAATAAGATAACAATAACTATTAAAGATTTTTTTCTAAACATAATATAACCTCCAAATTTTGGACAACTTTTTAATATAAAAAATAATTAGTCAATAAAAATTTTTATTTTAAGCAATTAAATAATCTATTTTATGGAGAAAAATGTAGCTGCTTTTATTACATTTGATAAAAGAGTAGTAGTAGTAATTGAACCAATTCCACCAGGAACAGGAGTAATTGCCTTGACTTTTTCACGAACATTTTCGTAATCAACATCACCAACAAACTTATATCTTTCACAATTCTCATCAAATATTTTATTAATTCCCACATCAATAATAATTGCATCACTATTGACCATTTTTTCTGATACAAACTCAGGTTTTCCAATAGCAGCAATTAAAATATCAGCTGATTTTGTTATTTCTTTTAATTCATTTGTATGAGAATGGCAGACAGTTACTGTTGCATTACCATACATCTTTTTTTGCAATAACAAATTTGCTAATGGTTTACCAACAATATTACTTCTACCTAAAATTACAACTTTTGCCCCATCGGTTTTAATCTCATAAAATTTAATAAGTTCTAATACTGCTAATGGTGTACAAGGAATGAAACTATCTTTACCAAGTAATAATTTTCCAGCATTAAAAGGATGTAAACCATCAACATCCTTATTCGGGTTAATTGACATAATCACTTTATCTGCTCTTATATGAATTGGTAAAGGTAGTTGTAATAAAATCCCATGAACATCTTTATCCAGATTTGCCTTTTCAATTTGTGTAATAAGTTCCTCTTCAATAACATCTTCACTTAAATTAATTAGATTAACTATAATATCTGCTTTCTTACTTTTCTTTATTATATTTTGAGAATAATACTCTGATGCTGGCTCTTTTCCCACCATAAATATATTCAGTGAAGGGAGAACATTCCGGTTTTTCAAGTTTGTAACTTCTAATTTCAGACGATTTAGTATTTTTTGAGCAACTTTCTTTCCACTTAAGATATTTTCCATATCAAGATTAATTTTCTCTTGAAAATAGATTAACCACAAAGGACATTCACCCCGTTAGATATTCGCTCTGTTAAATGTTTCTATACCATATCATAAGAATATCTTACTGGATAAACCTCATTAGATATTACTACATAAATTATCTAACGGGGCAAGAAGCAGGCACAAAGGACACAAAGAAAAGAATATAACAACATTAATCAACTGAAATAG
>JACKQG010004586.1_pt1 | contig 15930 bp, 13 predicted proteins | sample 8237621 | NCBI WGS metagenome assembly JACKQG01 (sample SAMN15677084, study PRJNA649215) | marine metagenome | biome: marine; feature: Black Sea; material: saline water; isolation source: suspended particulate matter (SPM) from the Black Sea western gyre | collected 2013-06-09/2013-06-10 | depth... | reverse complement strand
TGACGGCGACACCAGAGATTTGGGATGCCTTCCGCCACGAATCACCCAACCTTGTGGCTACTTCTGGAGAGAGGATTCGTCATGAAATGGCTAAGGGATTCCCCGCTTCACCCAGCTTTGGTCGCCATTTGGGCAAGAGTGGTGTTTTGGATGCGCTCTTTCCTTGGGAACAATCTAGAACGACACCTGCAGGAATATTGGACGACTTCTCGGTAGAGGAACACGCCTACACCGTTTCAGAGAACTTCTTCAACACCCTCACTGACCCCAGCTCTTCCTTCCCTGAATTCACCGAATACTTTAGAGATTGGAAGGAGAACACCCCCATTCCTTGGCATTGGTACTTAGGTGCCCTCCTCCACGATATCGGGAAGCCTATTACCCTCAAACTCCAGGAGGGGAAGCGCACCTATCCCCAACACCCTCAAGGAGGTGAGCGACTTGTGGAAAATGCACTTAGCGACCTTGCCCTTTCCTCCCGTGAAAAAAAGGAAGTGCTCTCACTCATCTCTCTCCATCTGCGCGTAGCCCAGATTTCAGGTCCTACAGGGATTCCCACCAAGAAAGCCCTTAGGCGGTATTTCAAGGCGACTGGAGCACTCGCCATCCCCTTAGTTCTTCTGGATCTTTCGGATGCCAAAGGGTATCCTGAACCGATCGCTTCAGAGATTTTGGACCCAAGGCACCATCGGATTCATCACCACATTTTGAGTGCTGCATTTCGAGAGCCATTTATCTCTCATCCAACCCCTTTCCTGACGGGGACCGACCTCATTGAAATGGGGTGGAATGAAGGCCCGGAAGTGGGGAGGGTTTTGGAGAAACTCCTTGATGCTCAAGTAGAAGGCAAGGTGAACTCCGAAAGTGAAGCACGCGTTTTTGTTCGAAAGCACCAAGAGTAATGAGCGTTATTCTCCTCATTTCTGCGGGGGTTCTTCTCCTCTTTTTTGGGGGGGAAATGGCGATTTGGGCATCAGAGCAACTCGCCCAGCGCCTTAGGATTGCTCGCCGTGTTGTGGGGCTGACGCTGACAGCACTCTTGACGAGTCTCCCAGAGATCTTTACGAACGCTGTTGCCGGTTGGGAGATTCCTGACCAATGGCCCATCGATACGCCCCACAACGCTGCAGGGGTCGCTGTGGGGAATGTCATGGGAAGCAATGTCGCAAATGCCCTCCTCATTGGGGGGATTGCTCTTGTCTATGGGCTCTCAAAAAAGCGGGTTTTTCGCCCGAGTTCCTATATGGCACTTCTGGCTCCCTTTATGACCTACGGATTGGCTAAAGATGGTGTCCTAAACTCCTTTGAAGCGCTCATCTTGGTGGGTATTTGGATCATGACCATGCGTCACTTTTCTGTGTACGCTTGGGCCGAACGAAAAGAGAGGAAAGAGCGTGCTCTCTCTAAGACCCCTACAGCGGTTTCTGTCCTTGTCCTTTTGGTAGGGGGGGGGCTGATGTGGATTGGGGGTGTTTACTGCGTAAATGGAGCTTTATTGTGGGTGGAGAAAACGAGCTTAGGGGCAATCGCTGCAGGTGCTATATTAGGTTTGGGAACGAGCCTTCCAGAACTGGCTGTCGTCGTTGCTGCTCTGCGCAAGGGGAGTTTCCAAGTGATGGAGGGGAACATCCTAGGAAGCAATGTCGTCAATCCCCTCGTTGCTCTACCCGCAGTCACATTCGGAGGTGCGGTGGCCATGCCCAATTTTCTCCCTTCCACTTTGTGGGCCTTTCTGGCGACTGCGGTTTTCTTGGCGGGAACGAAAGCGAGCCAACCCCTCAAGCGCATCTTGGGGGGGTTGGCGATTGTCGGATATTTCGGATTCTTAGCTGCTGGTCTTGCCTAGCCCCCCCTAACTCCTCTTCTCTGTTGTAAGGCGATTTCAAGGATCGTTGCTGCTGCCCACTCATCCCGCTTGGGACCTCTTACTCCTGCAGGCGTCGTTAGCCTTTCATCGACCCAACAGACCCCAACACCCCCCTCTTCAATAGACTTTCCCAACGCCCGAACCCAAACGGATTGATCACTCTCTGTACCCGACATCGTCAAGGGCAATCCCAATACGACTTCGGATAGTCCTTCTCGCTTGGCCGATTCCAGAATCGGTTTTTCGGGTTTCTCCCCCGCCTCCGCTGTCCAAGTCCTGACCACGAATAGCCCCTTTGAATCCGAAAGAGCAAAGCCGTGACGCCTTGTCCCCGTATCGCATGCTAAGACTTTCAACGAATCTCCCTCAGTGCCCCCCTAAGCAACTCTCTCCCCTCTTCCAGCCCCTTCCATCCTCCTCCCCCCCCTTGAGCCAACCCAGAGTTCCCACCTCCTCCTCCCCCGAAAGTCGGTGCTACCAGCCCCAATAACAGATCAGCCTTGGCGCCCAAGACCTGTGCCGCTTGAGTCGCTACAACCAAGTATTTCACTCTCTTTCCCTCTGGAGATACGAGCAATGCGACCACAGAATCCTCCCGCCCACCCATCGCCTTCCCCAACGGCAACAGATCTTCGGACGGTACTTCTTGACAAACGAAGACGATCTCCCCGACACCCACCCCCTCGCTTACCCACTCGTTCGCCATTTTTCCTGCTCCCGTTGACTTGATGGCGGCTAGAGCACTCTCAGCCTCTCTTAGCCGAGTCTCCAATACCTGTACCCGAGCAGGCACATCCTCAATTCCCACACTCCATCGACGCCCCATCTCTTGGAAATCCCCAAACAACGCTGAAGTTACCTCTTGGGCTTTTTCGCCGGTAACCGCTTCAAAGCGTCGAACCCCTTGTGCCACGGCCGCATGCCCTGTCAAGATAAAGCCACCCACGGCACCTGTGCTGGAAAGATGGTTTCCGCCACAAAGCTCCATGGAATAACCACCAATCTTGACCACCCGAACCCTCTCCCCATACCTTTCGCCAAATAACGCTATCGCCCCGGAAGCACGCGCTTCATCAATCGTCATTTCGGTCGTTTCAACCGAATCATCCCCACCAATCCAACCTCCAATCCGCCTTGTCAAATCGGCGATTTCTTTGTCCGTTGGTGCTTGAGACAATGCAATATCAAACCGCAATCTATCCCTTTCCACAAGACTACCCTTCTGGCTTGCTCCCTCTCCGTAGGTTTCTCGGAGAGCGGCGTGGAGGAGATGGGTCGCAGTATGCGCCCTCCTACAACCCAAAGAACTCGCTCTCTCCACCACCATCCTTACCTCCTCTCCAGGCTCAATCTTCCCTCTAAGCTTCCCTTCATGAAAAACCTCCCCCCTGTCAAGAACGGTATTCGTGACAGCAACGAGCCTCTTCCCCTCTAGGGAAAGAATCTCACCTTGGTCACCCACTTGCCCACCTCCCTCTCTATAAAAGGGAGATGCGCCTACAACGACGCGCACCCTATCTCCTTTCTTGTCAACCCGCAAGACGGTTGAGGTTGCCTCTTCCCCATCTCGTAAATAGGTGGTTTTTCCTCCCTTTCCCACCTTGATCCATCCCTCACCCCCTTTTCGTCTGTCTGCCTGAGACCTCTTCCTTTGAAGCACCATCGCCTCTTCAAAACCCTTTCTATCAACCAACAATCCCCTTGCCCCACACGCTTCTTCTGTCGCTTCAAAGGGGAGTCCAAAAGTGTCAAAGAGAGAAAAGGCTGCTTGCCCAGATAGAGTCTCTTCGCCCTCGTCCAACTGAGACAAAAGCCTCTCAAGCTCTCTTTCACCCTTCCCCATAGCTCTCATAAAAGCGTCCTCTTCTCCCTCTATCACCCTAGACAACCCTTCGGCATCAACCTCCCCCTGGTACGGTGCCAACGCAGGGGGAACCAATGCCCCTAAGAATCTGCCCTCAATACCTAAATGTCTTCCGGCTCGAATCGCCCGCCGTATCATCCGTCTCAAGACATACCCTCGCCCAATGTTTGAAGGCATCACGCCCTCAGAAATCGCAAAAATCGCTCCTCTCATGTGGTCCATGACCACGCGGGAACTCTCAGGAATATCCTTTTCACTTTTCTCGGTCACAACGCCCCGTAAATCTTCAAAGAGGTCCGTATCAAAAACAGAAGAAGTTCCTTGGCAAGCTGCTGTGATTCGCTCTAGCCCCATCCCTGTATCAATACTCTTCCTAGGCAAGGGAACCAACGAACCATCACTTTGCCTCTCGCTCTCCATGAAGACGAGATTCCAGATCTCCATAAACCTCATACCTCCATCTGAGGGTTTCTCGCTTTCTAGCCCTTTTGTCCCAAAGTCAAAAAAGATCTCCGAACAGGGTCCGCAAGGGCCAGTCGGTCCCATTTTCCAGAAGTTATCTTGACCCAACCGCTCGAACCGACTCTCAGGAAATCCCCTCTCCTCTAACCAAAGATGGGCACTCTCTTCATCATCTTCGTGTACCGTTACCCAAAGATCTTGCGGGGATAAACCCAACTCTTCAGTCAAGAACCCCATAGCTAGATCAATCGCTCGTCCCTTGAAATAATCTCCAAAGGAGAAGTTACCCAGCATCTCAAAGTAGGTACAGTGGCGGGGCGTCTTTCCCACTTGGTCAATATCCACCGTACGCAAACATCGCTGACTACTCGTCACCCGAGGATGGGGTGCTTTCTCAATCCCTAAGAAATAGCTCTTAAAGGGAACCATACCAGCCGCTGTAAAAAGAAGCGTGGGGTCGCCTTCTAGGGGTAAGGGAGAGGAGGGAACAACGAGATGATCCCGAGCCTGGAAATAGGACAAGAACCTCTTTCGAATCTCCAACCCTTTCATCAGTGGGATTCTAGGGTGGTATTCAAGAGATTATCTTTGGTCAGACCCGCTCGTCGTGCTTGGGTCACCCCAAATGACATCAAAGCGAAGTGGCTGGTGTGATGAGCATCTGTCCCCAAGGCGATCTTTACACCCTCTCTTGATGCTTCTCTGGCGACATCAGCCTCGGCATCAAGACGCTCGGGGTTTCCATTGATTTCAAGTGCGATTCCCCTTTCTGCCATCTTGGGCAACACCTTAGACCAATCTAACGAAAAACCGTCTCTAAGTAACAATCTTCGTCCCGTTGGGTGTCCTAGAACTTTCAGATGGGGGTTATCCAGAGCCTCCAAGACCCTCTCTGTTTGGTCTCCTTTCAAACCCTGATGAATAGAGCCCACTACCCAATCTAGTCTTGCTAAGAGGTCGTCTTTGTAGTCTAGTGAACCATCAGGCAAGATATCACTCTCGGTACCCGCCCACACTTCAAGGGGCCAATCTCCCTGACGAATCTCTTCACGCTGTCTCAACAAACTCTCGGGGCTTAGTCCCCCAGCATACCCAGCTGTCTGACTATGATCGGTAATCGCTACGCGTCGGTGCCCCCACTGGGCAGCGGCGTGCACCATCTCTGGGAGAGACGAACGACCATCACTTTGACGGGTATGGGTATGGTAGTCTGCGAGAATGTCCTTTTCTTTGACCAACTTGGGAGGACCTTTGGGATAGAGAGAACGAGAATAACCTCTGAGTTCCGGTGGCCAATAGGGTGATCCAGCTAACCTGTAAACCTCTTCCTCTGTTTGACCATCCCTCAATAGGAGTCCCTCTAAATGCTCAGGTGTAGAACTCTCCTCAATGGAAACCCGCCCCCACTCTTGGCGATTTGCCAATCTAATCAAGAAGTGGCGATCGCCCCACCGACCCTCGAATTGACCCTGACTGAGGGGATTCCCAAAGAGAAGGGACAGTGCCTCTGACACCCCATCCTCCTTCAAGACCAACAGAGGGATATGGTCCAAGACCTCTTGCCCACGCCTAAACCCCCCCGATGGAGAGATCTGCCACTCTGGGTGTGCCTGGGAAAACGCCTCAAGAAGCTTGAGAGCATCCGACCTCAAGAAGGAGCCCTTATATAGAAAATGGTGCTTGAGCCCTTCTAACACCAAGGAACGACGAGTCCCCTTCACGCTCCTCAAATCTCCGCTCTCTAACATCTCCAGCAAGATCGTCGGGTCTGTAACGCCTTCTTGCCACAGCTTTCCGGCAGTGGATGGTCCAATACCCTGAATCGAAAGTAGATCCCAAACCCCACTAGGAATCTCATCCCTCAAACGCTCCAACTGGGAAATGACACCGCTTTTCTTCACTTCCTCAATCATGGCGGACATGGAGGGTCCTATTCCCGGCAAAACTGTAGTGTCTTCACATTCCCCCAAGTCCCCTTCCCATTTTCCAATCAACCGTGCTCCCTTGCGTAGCGCTCGTACACGAAAAGGGTTTTCTCCTTTGATTTCTCGTCCATTTGCCAATTCAAGTAAAAGGAGAGAGACTTTTCCGTTGAGGTCCATCAGCTGGTGATTCTAGAATCTAGTGCATGGAAAAGGACCTTATGAGTATTCTGAACGCTGAAAGGAAGTCCCGAAATGCCCTCATCGATGTAATACCTGCCCTGTCAAAACTCGCCACTGCCTACCACTCCACCCTTGAAAAAGGAGGGAGAATCGCTCTATTTGGTGCTGGTACAAGTGGTCGACTAGCTCTCCTTGATGCCGCTGAACTCCCTCCCACTTTTGGCGCACATCCTGATACAGTAAAGGCGTTTATCGCAGGAGGAATAGCCGCTCTTTCCCATGCCCAAGAAGGGGCAGAAGATGACCTAATAGACGGAGCAAGAGTCGCTTCTGAATGGGGCGGAAAAGAAGGAGATTTGGCGATTGGAATTGCGGCTTCAGGCTCCACCCCATGGACTCTCTCTGCCCTTGAAACGACGAAGAGAAACGGCTGTACTACGGGATGTATTTCAACCAAACAAGGCGCTCTATCGAGGGTCGTTGACCACCCTGTGGTGATAGATACCGGAGAAGAGTGGCTGCGGGGGAGCACCCGAATGGCGGCTGCGAGTGCTACTCGTAGCGTGATGGTCGCTCTCTCTACGGCGGCTTTTGCCCATACGGGTGCTGTTTATCAGAACCGCATGGTCAAGGTTGTGGGCACAAACGAAAAACTCCGTCTCCGTGCCCAAGAACTGGTAAGAACTCTTGGGGGCACCACCTCCGATGAAGCGATCGCTCTACTCAAGTCCTCAGGGGGTGAAGTGGACTGTGCTTTGGTCATTCACCACTTGGGGCTCTCCCCCCAAGAGGCGCGTAAGAGGTTGGCTTGTGACGGTCTATCTAAGCTCCTAGGGTCTTCTTCTTGAAACCGTGGATGGGTCTCTTGTCAGGAACGAGTATGGATGGCATTACAGCTGTCGTAACGGTTCCGCTCAAGAAAGCGACTGTACTCAACCACATTCATCGACCTTGGCACCCGAAACTCAAGGAAGACTTCCTAGCTTACCAAGCGACCTCCCCCACGCCATCGGATCGAGATGAGAAACTAGAGAATAAGATGGGCATCCAGTTTGGAGAAGTCGCTCTGGAGGCTCTCTTAGAACATGATGTCCAAGGGATTGGTTTCCATGGACAGACCGCCGCTCACAGACCCGATTTGGGTTGGTCACTCCAAGTAGGGAATCCTTCTCTCGTTGCCAAGATGACGAAGTTGCCCGTTTGGAGTGCCTTTCGGAATGGAGATATTGCCGCTGGGGGTCAAGGAGCGCCCTTAGCTCCTATCCTTGACCATTACCAACTTGATGAGATTGCACCTCCCACACTCCGTTTGAATCTGGGGGGGATCGTGAATGGCACCTTTCTCTCTCCCAAAGAGGACGCGCTCGTTGCCTCGGATATCGGTCTCTGCAACGATCTCCTTGATTCTCTTTGGAAAGCCCATGGGGGAGATGGAGCATTCGATCGTGGGGGAAAAGAGACTGCGAGAGGGCGTGCCCAAGATCCTCGTCGCCTTCCCCTCCTAGCCCACCCTTTCTTGAAGTTGCCACCACCAAAGAGCACCCATACATCCGCTTGGATTGCGGAAAAAGAACAGACGATTCAATCGCTGAATGATCTGACAAGAATGGACGCTCTGGCATCGGCTGCCCGGCTCATAGCAACCCAAGTTGGGGATTGGGTAAAGAGGAACTGTCCTACACCCCCACAAGAAGTCGTTCTTGCAGGAGGGGGGGCTAGGAATGAAGGTCTATGCCGAGCCCTCTTATATCGTTTGGGACTACCTTCTATCACCAAAGACCCGTGGGGGGACGCAAGAGAAGGAATCCTCTTTGCCCATCTCGCACAAGGCGCTTATCACGCTTTACCCCTCTCTTTGCCCCAAACCACAGGGGCAAGAAAGAGCGTCGTTTTGGGAGAGCGGTGGGACCCCTAGGTCTCCTAAGCTGATCTACTACCCGCGGACGGCATCCCCCCAACGCTTCAGTTTAGAGCCTGCTCGTCCCGCTTTTTCTTGGAATTCATCTATCTTTTCGCGGTTCCCATATTTCAAGCCCGATTGGGCAGCTTCTACCGACTCCAGCAACAGTTGAACACCATCAATGAGGTTCTTGTGATGGCTGGGACCATCCTCAGGAATCTCTAACTGCAGATCTAATAGGGTGTTCTCCACTTCCTCCAAGGTAGTAAGGAGTTGATTCTTGATGGCAGCATCGGTAAAAGCAGCGCTCTTTCGCTGTTTCATCGTATCCGAAACATTCTTGATCTTGGCATCCACTTCATTCTGGAGAATCTCGCCCCAAGCTTTTGCCTTTAGTTTGTACCCCAGTCCACACCCAGACAAAAGTGGAAAAAGGAGCAACAGGGGAACCCATCTTCCCCAAGATTTCATTCGGTTCATTACGCACATCTCCAAAGGATGAGTCTATCACCATTTAGACTTGCCTTCATGGTTGCCTTTCTCTTTCTGCTTCCCCTTTGCCTTGAAGTGAAGAGTGATGATGCTGTCTGGAACCCCATCCAAAGATGTTATGTATCCCCACCCCCCCCTGTCGTGGAGGTTTTGCCATTACCCCCCTACCCCATTCCACCCACAACTTGGGATATCTTGGGACCCTTTCCTCTTGGTGCCAGAGAGTTGGGGGCAGACCCCCTAGAGGCTTATGGAGGCATTGAAGGCATCCCCCGAGGTGGTGATTTGACATACCCGAGCGAGTTGGCAGATGGTGGTCGCGTGGGTTGGCGTGAGGTGGACGCGAATGAAAACGGTTCTCTTTCGCTCTCATTCCCCGAAATCAGATGGGAACCTCTGGAAGAAGCCCATGGGACAGCAGGCATTCTCTTTCAGGGATGGGCTTTGGGCGATTTTACCGTTAGAGAGAACGGCACCTATCTGGCTCGTTGTCTGTCCACAGGCTCTTTCTTTGTCGACCACATTCGTGTTCCTGGAGACCGTTATGGCGATGGGTATGCTTGGTTCCCTGTTCACCTGACAGCTGGGACACATACGATTCGTGTCAAGATTGGTGGACTCACAACTGATCATTTCCATTGCTCGTTCAAGGAGCCTCCTCCTCCCCTTTTTGTATTACCCGGAGATGATACGCTGCCTGATATCTTGGAGGGGGAGTTGGTTTCGGATTGGCTGTCTATTCCTCTATTGAATACAACAGATCGTTGGATTCGAGGGATTCAAGTCTCTCTTGAAGACGCTCCCTTCTCCCTTGCCTCTACGTGTGAAATCTTAGGGAGGTGCGGTCCAGCTCCTGACCTAGCACCTGGTCAAGCATTTCCCTTGGTGGTGCGACTGAACAGATTGGTTGATGAGGCTCTTTCCCGAGAGCGAATCACCGTGGACGAATCTTCTTGCCCCTTGACCTTTACGATTGTGGTCCATGCGCAGGAGATTTCTCCCCTACGCCATTCGGTCAAACTCCGTTGTCGTACCCTTGACCAATCCTTCAAGTTTACCTTCTTGGGATACGACCGCTCTGTTCAATATGCAGGGGCGCGAGCCCCCTTGGGTTCTTGCCCCTACGACCCCAATGGCTTTCCTGAAGTTTGGGGCTGCCCTGTTCTCTTGTCCACACATGGCGCAGGGGTTCGTGCCGAAAACAAAGCGGATGTCTACCGCTCACGGGATGACCTGTGGGTATTGACCCCCACCGGTCGCCGAAGATTTGGTTACGATTGGGAAGGTCCTGGGCGTCTCACCGCACTCCAGGCCCCTTACGCCCTCCCCTCCCCCATCCTGAACAGAGCGACAGCTCTTGATGGAAAGAAAGGCGACCCCCATAGGATTCTTTTTGCGGGACACTCTATGGGAGGGCATGGGGCAATGAGCCTCTCTTTGCGGTATCCTGACCGTGCACTCTTGGCAGCACCAGCCGCAGGGTGGATCAAGTTCCAACATTATCTCCCCTACTTCCTCCGTCTTGGAGATAGTTTCGTAGACCCCACACTTAGGGGAATCTTGGAGTCAGCGATTTCGGAACATGACAACGACCTCTATGCGACGAATATGGTCGGTATTCCTTTCTTAGGGAGAACGGGAGGTGATGACGACAATGTGCCTCCTTGGCATCTTCGACGCATGGTACGCATTCTGGAAGGATTTGGAGTTGACGCCACTCTTTCGGAGATTCCAGGGAAAGGGCATTGGTGGACAGGCGTTGCGGATGATGAAGAGATGTCAGATTTCTTTTCCAGGTTCCAGAACGGTTTTCCCCCTTCTCCTCCCTCCTTTACCCTGACTCTTCTCAACCCCGCATCTATGGAATCCAAAGGAGGAGTTTCTGTCAATCAGCTGATTATTCCCTACAGGGTGGGGCGAATCCATGCCAATCAGGTTGGTCCTCTCCTCGATTTATCGACGGAGAATATTCGGACGATGACCTTTGGAGGAGGGTCTTGGTCTACGCACAACAGACTGCCCCGCGAGATTCAAATCGATGGCGATCTATTCCACATGACGAGCCCAACGACCTTCTGCCATGTTCAGAGTTGGGAGATCTGCACACAAGCCCAGATGGAAGAACGAAAAACTCAAAGAGGAAAAGGGCGATATGGACCTGCTCGACAAGTCCTTGAACGCCCCTTCTTGATTGTCTACGGCACGATGGGAACGACCGAGGAAACGCGCTCGCGGCTAACTCAAGCCGTTTGGCTAGCTAACGACTGGTATCTGAGAAGCAGGGGACAGACATCGGTTCAACCCGATACTGCCATCCAAGATATCTCTCAATGGGACGAAAACTTTATCTTAGTTGGGGGACCTTCTACCAACTCCCTATCTGCCCGCCTTTCTCCCTCTTTTCCCGTCCTCTTCAAGGGACGGCACTTCATCGTTGGAGATCGTCTATTCAATACCCCTCAAACGGGGATTCAGTTCCTCGCACCCATCCCCCAAGGAGCGAAGGGGGAATCCCAACTTGCTCTCGTTCTGGCTGGAACTGATGAGGAGGGTTTCAGAAAGACATTTCAGGTGTTTCCCAGCGCTTCGGGAACGACCATTCCAGACTACCTTGTCTTGGGTTCCGACTTTGGTTGGCTGGGTGCTGGTGGGCTATTGGGGGCAGGTTTTTGGGACAACGATTGGTCCTACAACCCCATCATGGGAACACTCAGGTAAGCAAGTTATTCGGTCTCTTTTTCTTTCAGTGCCCGCTCTAGGGCGATAGGACTCCACAACCCCGACGAACAGCCAGCTACTTTTTTTTCATCTACATAAACCGCTGGAAATGATGAGACAGAAAGCTCTCTGGATCGTCTCAACCCCCCCAAGTCTGAAAGCGTAATATCCCACACCACCACTTCGTGGGAATCCCCCACAAGATCGATAACTTTTTGGGGGAGTTGGGGGTCAATCTCGTCCCCATAAACGAAAACTTCAACAACACTCACAACCCCTCTACTCTTCAAACGGCATAGGAGTTTCGTCCATTACAAGGGCTTCGCCAAAGCAAGCCAAAAAACCCATGCTGCTAGGAGAAAAAAGACGGAATCTGTCCCCCTAGCCATCACCTTTGCTCTTTCCAAATGGGTGCCCTTGCCTAAGACCTCTCCTGCGGCCTTGTGGGCGCTTCGGAGCCCGGCACCTTCTGTTAGAAGTGCCAGAATAGCACCCATCAACTTCCAGCGAATATGGTCGGCATCAAGGAGTGCCATCATCCCGACAGGATCCCCTGTCATAAGGAGAATCGGGGGGAGCAGAACGACGACGGACATGAAGAGAATCTCCCATCTACGCAAAGCACCCTCTATGAAACGAGCGGTCTTCATCTGCCCCTCTTTGAGCCGCATCACAGAAAGATGCCGGGTGAAGACGATCCCAAGCCATCCCCAGGCGACCCACCCATGGAGAACCCATCCTGACACTATGCCAACCAAGTACCTAGTCGACCCGCACGAGCCAAGAGGAGAGGAAAGAGATCCATCCCCCTCATAAACTGCCCCCTAGCCCCTTCTGCTTCGGTCATTCTTGAGGCACCATTCTTTCGGTCTCCTCCCCATAGCACATAAGGAACGGGGTCTGAGGAATGGGTCTTGAGTATGCAGGGGGTGGCGTGGTCTCCCGTAACCAAGACAGCATCAAACGACCCCTTCTCCAACAACAGACCCAAGAGGGAATCTCCCACTTCAATCGCTTCTCTCTTGCCCTCAAAATCTCCATCCTCTCCTGCTTGGTCTGTCGCCTTATGGTGGAAAAAGATGAGGTCTTCTGGTGCCTCAACGGCAGCGCAGAGTCGCTTGTCTGGATGGGATGGTAAGGGATCTGCCTCCATGCCCACCAACCGAGCCACACCCCGATAACAGGGATAATCGGCGATCGCCCTCCCAGTAATCTGATGACGCTCCCACATAGTCTCTACCCTACTAAGAACATCTCCACCCCGCAACAAGACCCCATTCGCTCGCTTCTCTCTACGGAGTGCATCCATCGCTCTGTCCCACCACCCCGATAGGACCAGACGACTCCGTCTTCCATAGGGTGGAACGGGCGGAAAGGTAGGAACAACACCTGTCCTTCCTAAATCGTTACCGTCCACAGGTCCTCCCAACCCTTCCCCCCTTAGCCTTAGGGCAAAGCGATGCCCTTTTCCCGCAACGACCTTAGAGGCACAACCCTCCGCCCCCGAAATCTGACTCAACCGCTCCATCGCTCCTAAAGCAGCGCCATCGTGGATGCGTCCTGCTCGCCGATCAATGACCTTCCCGTCTTGGAATGTTGCCAAGTTTCCACGAACGGCCAAATCACCAGGAACTAACTCCATCCCTAGCCCCAATGCCTCAAAAATCCCTCTCCCAATGGGGTGGAGTATTGGATCGTACCCAAAGAGGGCTAGATGGGCAATCCCCGACCCTGGTGCGACGCCAGGTGCTACCGGAATGTGAAGTCCAACCGACCCTCCCCTAGCCAAGGAATCTAGATGGGGAGTCTTTGCCAACGAAAGGGGCGTCTCGCCATCATCATTGGGTAAATCTCCCACCCCATCCATAACAAAGAGGAGCATTCTCCCACCCGAGCGGGAAGGAACTGTAGACCAAGGAAAAGAGCTCAAACTACCTGATCCGAATCACAGATCTCTCTTGTCGGCAACTCCCAACGAGAGAAACTAACTGAAGTGGTTTTCGTTCAAATGAATTGAAGCATTCCACTTTGTGGGGACATCTTCCTCTGGGAATATCGCTTCAACTGGACAGACTGGTACACAGGCACCACAATCGATACAAGTATCCGGATCGATAAAAAGTTGGACTTCGCCAGCGTCCTCTTCCTCTCGAGGATGGATACAATCCACAGGACATGCATCGACACAAGCTCGGTCCTTTTCTCCGATACAAGGGTCACAAATCACATAGGTCATAAAGTCCTCCTACCCTCCGAACGAGTTGCCACACCCGCAGGCATCTGAGGCGTTCGGGTTATGGATCTTTAGCCCCGACCCTTGGACACCCATCACATAATCGAGTCTGGACCCCGTAATCAAAGGCAATGTCTGTGGTCCCAAGGCAACTTGTAGACCATCCTTTTCAATCAAGGTGTCCTCCTCAGACGCTTGCTCTTCAAAAAGAAACTCATACTGGAATCCAGAACAGCCACCCGGGACTATTTTGATACGCAAGAAACTTGCCTCTGGGCTTTCCTCTTTCATGACATCCAAAATGATGCGTGCAGCACGCTCTGTAATCACGAACAGGGCACCATCCATTTCCAGGACCAAAGCGTTCAACTCATCCACGAGCGCTTCTAGTTCTTCAGTCGTCTTCCCATGGACAGCCAACCCCTGTTCAAGGGTCTCAAAAGTCGCTGCTCCACAACCGACACAATGGATGCCGTGTCGTGTCATGACATCAGCAGCATAGGGATAGGTAGAAAGGATATCTCCAATCGTCATCTCTTTCTTGATCGCGGGCTCGGTCTTTGTACTCATAGTTTGTCCTCCTAGAACGGTCGTATTCTAACGCGCCTTGAACCCCCATGGTCTCCACCACCAGACCCCACCAAGTAGGAGAAATAGGGATAGGGGCGCCAGAACCGAAAACCCGGGTAAACGATAGATCAACTTCCCTTTCGACGCATTGAAAACCCACTCCCCTTCTGTGGGGCTACTGTTCTTGAACGCAATGACTCCCTCTTCGGACACGAATGCATAGAAGACCCTAATGGGTGGGGACCCATTCTCTTCCCATCCTGGCACCCACCAATTCCCCATAAACCACTCTTGCTTAGGCATCCCCCCATGCCAGCCCTCTTCAAACCAGCCCTCCCCCAACACGGGATACCTGTCAAGATTCCCTACAAAGAGATGTGCCAAAGTGGCGGGTTCTCTTCCCTGCTCATCCACCCAAACACCTTCCCTCACATCCACTGTCCCCCCAAAATGGAGCAATTCTCCGTGGAATTCAAAGGGTGCATCTCGTTTATATCGCCAATAGACCCGTTGCCCTACTCTCCGTTGCTCGCCCCCCTGCCACCCCTCTAAAGGTGCGGGCGACCAAACTTCGTCAATCATTAGGTAATCGGAAAGTGTGGGGTGCCCCAGCCCATTTGCTGGAATAAAGAGATCCTGAATGTCTTTTGCCCAACGCGTTTGGAGAGGAGAATTCAACTGGTACCTTAGGACGCGCCTGGGACAATCAAAAAGAGGATCATCCCACAGGGGTCCATTAGGACTACCCAAATACGCACCATATGGAATTCCCGTATCCATCGCTTCTTGTTTCAGCGATTCGCGGTAGATATCTACAAACCAAACACCACGGGGGCACTCCTCTCCCGAAAGAGAGTCAACCTCACCTTGTGGATTGTAGTGAAAGAACCGACTGTGCCATCTATGGGGCAACCCTGCACCCACCTCCACAATAAGCAACACCCACAAAACCCTCTTCCAACGCCCCCCTCGAACGATCGCTACGATACCCATACCCACCAACGCCAAGCTCCCTATGACCCAAGGAGCAAGAAGCGATTCTCTGAACAGAAAACCAAGAAGGACCACAACGACCAACCCGCTCCAAAGAGCGTCCTTGGGAGCGATTCGCTCATCCCTTGAAAGACGCTTTGCCCACCATACAGCCAGAAAGAAGAGGGTGCCCAATAAGAACCTGTGAACATCCCGAAAGACTGCTAAAAAAGGGAGGAGTGAAACGAGGAGACCATACCCAGGACCCGTAGCCAATACAAGGGAAAGCCCGCCACCCCATAGGAAAAACCTCTCTGACCTTCCTTTGACACCCTGGAAGAAAAGGAGGATGAGAGCGAGGGGCCATAAGAAAGAGAGTGTGGCACTTGCTACAGGATCAAAAGCGGCAATGTCTGCGGCTCCCCCCCCCTCTACTAGGGGAATCCAACCCTTGAAGAAGTCGGTCAGTCCTAGTCCTCCCTGCGACCCAAAGGTCGTCGCTGAACGGCGGGAATAGGCTGCCAGATTCGCCGTAGCATACAACGCTGGCAACGCTATGCCCACACCCAAGAATACCGCCCCGAAAGCTTGAGGAATCCCTCTTCCCCTTTTGGGCAAGGGAAATGCCAGAACGAAGAAAGCGAGCACAACGAGTGAGATGACGAGCGCTTGTGGGTGCCCTGCCAAGCCGAAAGAAGCGACAACGAGAGCCAAAAAGAGCAACGATCCCCGCCCCTTCTTCCCTTC
>JACKQG010004585.1_pt1 | contig 15930 bp, 18 predicted proteins | sample 8237621 | NCBI WGS metagenome assembly JACKQG01 (sample SAMN15677084, study PRJNA649215) | marine metagenome | biome: marine; feature: Black Sea; material: saline water; isolation source: suspended particulate matter (SPM) from the Black Sea western gyre | collected 2013-06-09/2013-06-10 | depth... | reverse complement strand
TAATAAAAAAGATCGTTTTCAATATCCAAGTAATTTTTTATATGAAGCAGAAGCTATATGTGATTCATTGAGTATAATTTTAATAAATGATATTGATGATAGGTCAAATTTTATCTTTTGAAGCTCAATTATAAAATCATCTGTCAAACGCTTTGCCATAAATTCTGTAGTAGTAATATGATCCTTAAGATCTTTTATATCATCAAGGTTTTTATAATTATAAACAGAAATACATTTTTTTAATATTTTTGAAGCAAGTCCTATATCAATAACAACATTCATTTTATTTATCTCATTGCTAGCAATAATAACGTCTATTACATATGTTGCTCCATGTAAATTCTTTGCATCTCCAAAGAAGTCCTCTTTTAGGCTGTGTGCTATAAATAAATTATCTCGTACTTTTACTTCAAACATAATTATCCCTCTTTATAATTTATAACTTTACAGAAAAAATTTTCGTGTTTATTGATATTTTTAAAAAATTTTGGTAAATCATTAAATTTTATCTCTTTCTTTTCTATAAGTTTATCTAATTTTTTATCATTTAATAATTTTATTGCTAATTCTCTTCTCAGTGCATTATTCCAATATTTACTTCTATTATGCGAAACTTTTGAAACCTGTGAAAAAACAAATTTAATTCTTTTTGATAAAAAATCTTCTCCAAAATTTATTTTAGAAACCTTGTCTCCATACCAGCTTAGAATGCATATAGTTGCTTCCTCTTTAACTAAGCTACTTAATTTATTAACTATTTCTGGATTACCCGTACACTCATAAATAATATTTGCCTTATCATTTTTTGGTAACTCATTCGTAAATTTTATATTAAATAATTTTGCATATTTTGATTTTGATCGATCTTTATCAATAAGTGTAATGTCTATGCCAATAATTGATTTGAGCACATACGCCATAAGAAAACCAACAATGCCTCCTCCTAGTATAAAAATATTATCTCCGCAAGTTGGCAATGTATCCCACATTGCATTTATTGCTGTTTCCATATTTGCTGTAAGTAAACATCTTTTGTTTGGGATGGCCTTAGGTATGAGTGTGATGTCTGATTCTTTAAGTACATATAAAGTTTGATGGGGGTATAAAGTATAAACAAATTTCCCTTTAAATTTAGGGGCTCCCTGAATAACTTTTCCAATATTCATATAACCATATTTTACATCTGTCCCAAAATTACCTTCTTGGTGTGGACATCTCATTAAGTTTAATTGGCTCTTGGGTACGCTGCCAGTATAAACAACTTTCTCAGTACCATAGCTAATCCCGCTATAAATTGTCTCTATCAGTACCTCACCCTTTTTTGGTAAACTAACATTATGGCTTTTAATATAACTATCATTTTTGCCTTTTATCCAAAATGATTTTGCATTTAATGTTTTCATGTTATATATCTTTATTATTAATGGTTAATTTTATATGTTTTATTTTATAATTAGAATAATATCACCAGTATATTTTTATTTAATTTTATTATCAGTGATATTCTTTCAAACAGAATTAACACTGACCATATTACTACAAAACACATTAATTTTTTTGCTTTTTTCCTATGTTATTTTTTCTTATTATAATAAATATAAGCAAAAACGCTTCAGCTATGCCTCATACATAACTTATGCCCGTTTAATAATCAATATTCTTGTTTTATCTATTGTTATATATATGGCTACAACTGGAAATAATGTTTTTTACAATAATGGAACTATTTTCGTTATATGTTTAATTTCATTATTTTTGGATGGAATAGATGGATTTATTGCAAGGTATCTCAGACAAAATTCAAAATTTGGAGAAATTTTTGATCAGGAAACGGATACGATATTGTTATTAATATTATCCTTATCAATTAATATAAATTTAGGCCAAAGTTTTCTTATTTTTCTTGTACCTTTGTACAGATATATATTTTTGCTAACACAGTATAAAGTTGAATGGTTAAATCAGGCTTTACCGAAGAGCCAGATTAGGAGATTTTTATGTTTTCTCACCACTTTAACTCTAATCCTTTGTCATATGCCATATATATATAGTTCTGCCCTATATTACCTTGTTAATTTTTCTATTTTTCTAATTACATTTTCATTTGCAAAAGATATAATTTGGTTATATAGAAACAAATAAAGAGAAGTTAATGAACATTAAACTATTAGCATTAATAATTACTCTAATGTTACCCTCAACAGGTTTCACTAAAGAAAATGCATATGTTATTGACCAAAGTCATTTTAGTTTAGGTTTTTTAGTAGAACATGCTGGATATGCTAAAACATTGGGTATGTTTAGGCATATAGAAGGTAGTTTTAATCATGACGATGAAAAAAATAAAATCACAAATGTCATAATAAATGTAAATACTGAAAGCGTTTATACAAATCATGATGAAAGGGACTCTCATTTACGTGGGCCAGACTTTCTAAATGTAGAAAAATTTCCCAAGATGACCTTTACGGTTGATAATATTGAGATTACAGATAATGAAACTTTAATTTCTGGAAAATTAACTCTATTAGGTATAACAAAAGATATTAAACTTACGGGAAAAATAAATAAGATTGCAAAATATCCTTTTGGTTTTTCTCCACCAGTAGTAATAGGTATCTCTGCAAGAGGTAATTTTAAAAGATCAGATTTTGGTATGATGTATGCGATTAAAAAGAATTTAGTTGGAGATGTAATTGAGCTGATAATTGAGTTTGAGGCTAGACAACAATAAATTGAAAACTAAAGAAATTGAATTAAGCCAAAAAATATTAAGAGGCTACATTGATCAATTTGGTTATAACGAATCAGATATTCTTAAAAAATTAAGAAATGAAACCAGTCAATTAGGCCCCATATCAATTATGCAAATTGGTGCAGTACAAGGTGTTTTAATTAGCATTTTATGTCGTCTCGGTAAATTCATGAATTGCATAGAGATTGGAGTCTTTACTGGTTATAGTTCTATATGTATTGCTAATAGTATTCCAAATGATGCAAAACTTTTTGCTCTAGATAATAGTAAAATACATACAGACATAGCGCAGAAATATTGGAAACTTGCAAAGGTTGATAAAAAGATAAAGTTATTCTTAGATGATGCTCTAAAAACATTAGATGCTTTCATATCTAATAACTTGAGTGGCACATTTGATTTTATTTTTATTGATGCGGATAAGAATAATTATATTGAATACTATGAAAAATCATTGCTTTTGCTTAAACCCTCAGGAATTATGATTATTGATAATACAATTTGGAAAGGAAGGATTCTTGATGAGACTGATCAATCAAAAAATACAATATCTATAAGAAAATTAAATCAACATATTCAATCTGATAAACGAGTAACACATTGTTTAGTTTCAATATATGATGGCATGACAATATGTATAAAAAATGAATAAAATACTTCCCATGCTATTGTTATGATTAAGATATGAATAAAATAATAAGTTTCTACCAATTCAAGAAAATGATTAATCTAGAGGTTTCTAGAGTTCAGCTTCATTCATGGTTATATAAAAACAAAATTACCGGAACTGTCTTACTAGCAACTGAGGGTATAAATGTCAACATATGTGGTGAAACTTCAAAAATAAATAATGCTATCACTTATATTAAGAAATTATTTAATATAAAGAACTTTCATATTAATGAAAATAATCTTGAATACAGTTCTTTTAAAAAATTAAAAGTTAAAATTAAAAATGAAATTATAAAAGTTGGGTTTAATGCTAATGAAAATTTGATATCTAAAAATAATTCAGTAGATCCAATTGAATGGAATGATTTATTACAAAAAGATATAGCAATAATAGATATAAGAAATAAATTTGAATTTTCATTAGGTTCTTTTGAAGGATCTCAGAACTTGAATCTAAAAAATTTTAGTGATTTAAGTTTAGCTATAGAAAAATCAACAGTTCTTGACAAAAAAAAGGATGTAGCAATATTTTGTACTGGAGGAATTAGATGCGAAAAAGCATCTGTAATGTTAAGACAAGCAGGATTTAAGAATATATTCCAATTAAAAGGAGGTATTCTAAACTACATAAACAATATTAAACGAGACTCTAAGTGGAAGGGTGAATGCTTTGTTTTCGATGACAGGGTGACCATTAAGGAAGGATAAGTTTGTCATCTATAGTATAATTGTTAAAGTTTGTAATATTAATGAGCTTAGAAACATAAAGCATAGAGTTTGAATTATCTTTAGAAATAGTTTTTTCGTCACTCACTTTTATGCTCAATATAATATTATCAGGCATGGGTGTATTATTAGAACCCATCATAATATTGCTATTGTTGATAGTTATTTTATTATTAACATCATTTCTTTGAACCCTCTTAACTGCAAATGGAATATTTAATTTTTTTTCATCCTTTATAATAAAAAAAATATATTCATTATTAGATATCTTTTCTCTTAACTTATTTGAAATTATGATATTAAATTCAAAGGATGAGGCGCCATGATTTATTAATTTAGCTAAAAACTCTTTATATTGAGTCTTATTTTTTATTTTAGGATTTTTAATTATATTTTTTAATATTTTTATTGTTAAGTTAGAGTCATTTATATCAATAGAATAATTTAATTTATCATTAAGAATATTTATATCCAGATTATCTATTTTTAATAACCTATCGTACGCTTTGAGAATTTTAACTTTATTAACTTTTTCGTTTTCTTTTCTCAATGAAACTATGTATTCCTGTAAAATTATTTTATCGGTAGAGTCGATTTGCAAAGCATTTTCATATGCAGCAACAGATGCTGAAATATCATCAATAATTAAATATGATTTTGCCAAAATAACCCATCCTTGATAATAATTAGGTTCTAAAGAAAGTTTTTCTCTTAGAAGGGGTATATTATTTTTGATAGTTACAATATTATTTCTTATATCTTTATTTCTTTTTGAAATATTTTCATATTCAGTCATATTATCTACATTTGATAATGATAAAAATATAAATGAAATTAATATAAAGGACAAACTAATAATTATTATGGTGGTGGCTTTACCATGAATAAGAGTAGATTTTTCACCTGGATTTTTATATAAAATATAAAAATAAAAAATAAATATCAAAATGCAAATTAAATAAATCATTCTATTTTAAATATCTTCGAAATAATAAATATGTAATTATGATTAAAAAAAGATATGGAGCAAACCATAAAATACTATTTTGAAAGACAAAGGGTGGTTTATATAAAATAAAACTGCTGTATCTTTCAGATAAATAATTTTTTATATATTCTTCACTTTTCCCATCCTTTATCATTTCCATTACTTTATTTTTTAGATCTATTGCTAAAGGGGCTTCAGATTCTGATAAGTTTTGATTCTGGCAAACCATGCAGCGAAGTTCAGATATAAGTTTTTGATATAGAATGTCATCTGTATTTTTCTCTTTAGAAATAACTTCTGCTATATTGCTAAGAGATAAAATTATTGCCATAAATATTATTTTAGTTTTTTTCATTTATTTTTTTTATCATTGGAAGTAGTTTTTTACTATAAATTTCTTCTGTTAATTCACCAACATGCTTTGCTCTGATCAGTCCGTTCTGATCAACTAAAAATGTCTCTGGAACACCATACACGCCAAGATCTATTGCAAATTCACCATTAACATCATAGAGGTTATATTTATATGGGTCTCCATAAATATTTAACCAACCAATGGCATCACTTCTTTCATCTTTATAATTTATTCCTATTATTTTGATATGATTATTGCTTTGAATACTCTTAAGAATAGAGTGTTCTTTTATACAAGCTAAACACCAGCTTGCCCAAACATTTAAAAGTATTGGTTCTTTAGTTAAGTCATCTTTGCTTATGGCCTGACCTGATCTCAGTGTAGTAAGTGTAAAGTTAGGCAAATTTTTACCAATTAATGGTGACTGTATAACTTTTGTGTTAGTAAATAATCCAAAAAATAAAATGACTACAAGTATTAGGAAAAAAATTATAGGAAAGTTTAGCTTCATATCTCAACCCTATTCTATAGAATTATGTAATTGTTTCCTTCTAGATATTACGCTACTAATTCCACCTAAGACCATCATAAGCGCCCCGATCCATATTAATCTTATCAGAGGTTTATGATAAATTCTTACTGACCATTTATCATCATCTATGAGGTTTCCAAGGACAATGTAAAGATCTTTCGCTAAGCCTGGTTCAATCCCAGCTTCAGTCATTGGCATTTTATTTGACAAATATAATCTTTTTTCAGGATAAAGTTTTGAAATTAATTCACCATCTTTATAAATTTTGAATTCAGCTTTTAAGGATTTATAATTAGGCCCTATTTCTTCATTCATATTAGAAAAAAGGAAAGTATACCCGCTTACCTGGGTCTTTTCTCCAATATTCATAATCAACTCTTTCTCTATTTTATTATTCTCAACCACTGTAGCTCCCAGGACAAAAACCGCAAGTCCAATATGGGCAAAAGTCATACCAATATTAGACATTAAAACCTTTATTTTTTTTGTCTGCATGTATTTCTGTAATAAATCATATAATAAATTAGCTGATATCCAAAAAAAGATAAAAATTCCTATAAGAACATTTAAATTATAAGAATCTAAAAATATTAAACTAAATAAGGTAAGCAGAAGAATAATGACGAAACTTGCTAGAAAATATTTAATATTATTTCTAGTAGATTGGTTTTTAGATAAAAATAAAATTGGGATATATCCAGCTAATAATACTAATGGAATCATGAGTGGAAGAAAAACAATATTATAATAAGGTACTCCAACAGATATTTTTTCAAGTCCAATTAAATCAAGTACCAAAGGATAAATTGTTCCCAACAATATTGTAAATGCTGCTGTAACTAGAAGGATATTGTTAATCAGAAAAAAACTTTCTTTCGAAAAAAATGCAAAATTATTATCGTCTTTTATCTTAGAGGTATTTCTAATATAAATAATTAATGAACCACCAATAACTAAGGTTAGAAAAAGCAATATGTATAGACCTCTTGCAGGATCATTTGCAAATGAATGAACTGATATTAATATACCTGACCTAACTAAGAATGTTCCCAGCAAGCTTAATGAAAATGCAATGATTGATAAAAGTATAGTCCAGTTTTTAAAAATACTTTTCTGTTCACAAATTATTAGTGAATGGATTAAGGCCGTAGTTATCAGCCATGGCATAAAAGAGGCGTTTTCAACAGGATCCCAAAACCACCAACCACCCCAACCAAGTTCATAATAAGCCCACCAACTTCCTAGCGCAATTCCAAAGGTTAAAAAGCTCCATGAGATTAATGCCCAGGGTCTTATCCACTTTGCCCATTCCGGTTTAAATTCACCTTGCAGGCAACAAGTAATTGCAAAACTAAATACTACAGATAATCCAACATAGCCCATATATAACATGGGCGGATGAACTATTAATCCAAAATCTTGTAACAAAGGGTTTAAGTCTTTGCCGTCAATTGGTACAGATAGATTTTGTTCAAAAGGATTTGATGTAAATATTAGAAACATTAAAAATCCTATATTTAAGATTCCCATTATTGATAAAAATTTTGTTCTAAACTCAGAATCCAATGACTTGCTATATATGCTTGCTAAAAACATCCAGAAACTAAGAACCAAACACCATAAAAGCATTGATCCTTCGTGACCAGCCCAAGTTGCAGATATTTTATAGAAATACGGAAGTGATGAATTTGAATTTGATGAAATATATCTGATAGAAAAATCATCGCTTAAGAAAGCAAATATGAGACATAAAAAAGATAAAAAAACTATTGGAAATTGAATTTTAGATGTAGAAAATATTAAATTTTGATAACTAGGAACAATTTTAGAGAAGATGGGTTTAGACAAGACCAATAAAGTAGCATTAAGTAATGCTAATAAAATTAAGAAAAAACCAATATATGAGATCATTTTATTTTCTTATATTCATAGATTTAGTAGTTTTTTGCAAAGATTTATCATTTATTTTTAAACTATCTGAAACCTCAGGAGGCATATAAGTTTCATCATGCTTTGCAAGCACTTCCTCTGCAAAAAAAATACCATTTTTCATTAACTTGCCTCTAACAACAACTCCCTGCCCTTCTCTAAAAAGATCAGGTAATATTCCTTTATATCTTATAACTATATTTTTATTATAGTCTGTTACTTCAAATTTTACATCTGTGGATTCTTTGCTTTTAACTAAACTGCCATCAACTACAACACCCCCGACCCTGAAGATATAATTTTCAGGAAATTCATTTTGTGATATTTGTGAAGGGCTTCGATAAAATAGTAAATTATCATTAAAGGTTTGAATGAAGAAGAAAAGTAAAGTCGACAATGAAATCAATATAAAAGATATATAATAAATTCTAAGGGTCCTTTTTTTCATATTACTTAATCTTTATTTCCTATTTTTTTTCTTATATTTCTATAAGCCATATATAAAATAATGATATTTACAGCCATTAACACTAAGACAATAGAGTATGACGAGAATATATATATGAAGTATTTACTCATGATCTTTATTGTATCATTTACTTGTACACTCAACTAGTCACAGGTTCAAATAGGATATTTACTTAATTTTTGATATCGTTTTTATTGAGTATGTGGTTTTTTTTTGTATTTTTATTTAGAGTTTTACCGAGATATTCCGAATAATTTATCGAAGGGATTCCTTTTCCCGGCCTTTTAGCAGTTAAGGTACTTTCTGAAATTTTATCACCTTTCTCTAATGGCTCACTTAAAACCAAACTTTTTCTAACAGTCTTTATATTTTTAAGTTCTGATTTAGTTGGAACTTTATGATAAGAACCCAATATAGATTCTGCTTTTCGAATATTTTTAACATACTCAGTAAATTCACACATATTGAGCGAACATATATGATCTGGCCCTTCCATAGAGTTATCAAGAGTAACATGAATTTCAATTGCATCAACATTCATTGACGCAGCTATTATTGGAGTCATTGGATTATTTGAGTGATCTGAATATCCAATAGGAATTTGATAACGTTTTTTGAGAGTATCAATGACATTAAGATTTAACTCATTTAATGGCGCCGGGTACTCTGACGTACAGTGCAACAATATAATCTTGTTAACAAGATAGTTATGATTTTTTATATAATAATTTTTATGTTTAGATATTTTAAATTTAGAAATATTTAAATCATCAGAATGCATAAATCCATAAGTTAGGGCAGATAATGCAATATCTATTTCGTCAATATTTGCCATACCTGAAGAAATTATAATCTGTTTTCTGGTTGACCCAGCATTCAAAAGCAACGGAATATTAGTTAAGTCAGTTGAAGATATTTTTATTTTTTTTAGTTTTAAGGTATTGCTTAAATAATTAAGACTTTTTATATCACATGCTGTTGAAAAAAATTCTATGTCAATTTTTTTTGCATAATCAAGTAGCAATAAATAATCCTTATTACTTAACTCGTACTTTTTTAGCATATCATACTGAGATTCATTATTATTTGTATTATTAATTTGATATCTAGCCTTAGAAGTATTTTTTATAATAATCTCATCAGTATTAAAAGTTTGAAATTTTACAGAGTTTGCGCCAGCTTTTTTAGATTCACGCATTAGCTTTTTTGCTAAACCTAAATTACCATTATGGTTTACACCTATTTCGGCAATAATATAAATTAGATTTTTATTTACAGTTTTCATTTATAATTTATTTTGTAACTTTTATGACTCTATGTCCAACCATTTATTGACATTAAGATAAACTTATTATCAGAGATGATATTTGGTAATATTCATAATATAATCATGATATAATGCACTAAAATATGTCTAATGTTATAGAATTCTAAAAAGGAAATCATGAAGTTATCATTGCCAAAGAAAGATATTGTCTTATATATTGAAAATCTTATTAATTCAAATTTTTCAGATGGTATTGAAATAAATAGTTCTCAATTAGAAAGCATGATTGATGAAGGTCTTAAAAGAACAGAGAGTTGTTTTAAAAATGTTGAGTGTAAATATTATAATGAACATGAAATAATAAATTTTAACCATCTTAACTCTGATCATATGGCTGTATTATTATATTTTTCTGCAAATTCTGGCTATCAATTTAAATATGAAAAAAATCTTCTCGAAAAATTCTTTTACTTGAACAAAATAATGAATGGGGTTGATATGTTTTACTCTGTTATACTTCCAAAAGTTTTTTTTGTAGTTCATCCTTTGGGGTCAGTTTTTGGGAATGCAAAATATGGAAATTATATGTCTTTTTATCAAAATGTAACAATAGGTTCTACTGAGGATGGTTCTTACCCCAGTTTTGGGAAAGGTATAGTATTATTTGGTAATTGTTCAGTAATTGGAAATTGCAAAATTGGCAATAATGTTCTATTTGCAGCCAACTCATTTATTATTAATAAAAATGTACCGGATAATTCAACAGTGTTAGGAATTTACCCTAATAATAAAATTATTGAGAATAATGATAATATAATTAATAGATTTTTTAAAAGAATTAAATAATATGAATAAACATGAAATTAAAATACAAAACATAACAAATGCATTTCTTCGAATTGAGTATAAAGAAAATGTTATTTTATGTGATCCTTGGCTGACAAATAGAATTTTTGATGGTTCATGGATGGTGTATCCTCCGGTTTATGATATTGATCAGGCTATTAGTGGAGTCACACATGTATTTATATCGCATATACACAAAGATCATTGCGATTTTAACCTAATGCAGCATTTTCCTAAATCAACTCTATTTTATATCCCAGACATATTTCCGAATGATAAAATTAAATTACAATTGAATATTCTGGGTTTTGAAAACATTATAATGATGCCAATTGCAGAATCTATTCATATAATTGATGACTTGGAATTATATGTTATACCTCCGATGAATACATATGGCCAAGAAACAGAAGAAATGTACTTATCAGAAACAAATGGCATTCCTATAGATTGCGGTTTATTGCTCACGACTGAAGACAAGAAATTATGTATTTTGGCAGATGACTCACCCTATCACTTTAACCATATTCCAGAAACAATTAATTTATTAAAAAACTCAGATATTGTGATGATGCCGCATAATGGTTATGCAGCAGATTTTCCATTAAACTTTATTAACTTTTCTAAGAAAGAACGTACAGAGTTATCACATAATCAGAGTAATAATAGGCTTGAATTACAGTCCAAATTTATTGATAAGATAAAACCAAAAAATATTCTATTATATTCTTCTGATTTTGCTTTAGCTGGGCCTGTTGCTAAAGATTTCTACGAAATCCACCCTGAAGAATGGGTTAATAAATCTAAGGCTTGTAAGATATATGAATCCAAGACTGGTATAGCCACGCATTACTTATATGTGAATGATATTATGATTATAAATAGTGATCTGCATATAAAAAGATCAAATAGTGAATACCCATCATTAAAAGATTTTAGTAATAATATTTATTCATCTGTACCAAATACTAAATACTTATTTAAACCAATAGAAAGTGTCAAAATATTAGAAGAACTTATAAGCTCATCTTGTGTAGAAACGTTCAACAAAATGGAAAAATTTGATATACAGTCAAAGTCATGATTACTAATTGAAGTTAAAGATATCAATAAAAAATATCATATTAACTTTGAAACCAAACAATTAACAATGAATTATATTGACTCTCCTCTGAGAGTTTACATTGATTCTAATTACTTGAATGCTCTTTTAAATTTTCACTCTCACTGGAATGATGCTCAAATATCACATAACTTGTTCTGGGCACAGGAGACAAAGTATGATCCAGCATTTAATAAAATACTATGCTTTTTCCATAAGAAAATTGTTTCTAAACCACCATTAAGGATTTAAAACTCATTTTTATACTAAGATTTATGTGATGCATGTAAATGCAGAGCATAATTTAAATCATCTATATCATCGATATCAATACTTTGAATTTTTGATATTGGATATCCACCAACTTGACCATCAAAAAGATGCTGAGATTTTTTTATATAATTTTTAGATGTTATATATGCATAAGTAGTAATTAAATAAGATTGTCTGGTATCTTGTCTTCTATTTATAAGGTTTTTATTATTGCCTATAATTTCTATAGAATCATTATCATTTTTGTAAACCATATTAAAATCAGGCGAATGATTGCTTTTAGTAATGCCAACAACGACATCATATTTTCCTGTCTTATATAGATCAATCATTTTAGCAATCTCTTCGTAATTTCTCAGAGGCGATGTGCAAGGTAGCGAGACAAAACATTTTGTAGAAATATCATACTCATCTATTGCATGTTTCCAAGACAGAAATTCACTTGATTCATCTGTAGCAAGTTCTGATGGTCTAATAAATGGAACACTTCCCCCATATTTTCTAGAAATTTCAGCTATTTCCTCACTATCGGTAGATATTACAATATCCTCAAATAATTTTGAAGCAACTGCATTTTTAATTGTGTGCGCAATTAGAGGAATACCATCAAAGTCTAGTAAATTTTTATTAATCAGTCCTTTTGAGCCACCCCTAGCAAATATAAATGCGATGGATTTCATACTCTGATATTTACCTTTTTGTTATTTTTTAGAGACATATGCATTGCATCAAGTACTTTTTGAGTTGAACAACATTTTTTAATGCTCAATTTAGTTTCTGTATTTCTAGATATAGATTTCTTAATATTATTAATCTCTCTGACATAGGAATCATCTAAAGTGTCATTAAACATTATTTCATCATCATCTATTCTTATAGTATTTGCTATATGATCAATGTTAATATTTGAGTCATCTAATACTATATCAAAATATCTATTATTTTTTTTCGATAACATATTTAATTGAAAATCAATATCAAAACAATATCTATTATATTTAAATGTAGCTTTTATATTATATTCGACATCAATATTTTTAAGGCTTGTTTTATAAGATTTCACATCCACACTATTTGGTTCGTCAAATAAAAATATAATATAATCAATTTCATGGCTTAACTCATTAATAACACCTCCACCAAGAATTTTTTTAAATGATACCGTATCTTTATAATCTTTATTTTTCCTCCATACTCTAAAATCAGTATGGGCATATACATTAATTTTCTTTATATCATTAAAATCTTTATTTTTTAGGAACTTTAACAAAAATTCAAATCTATCAGTAAATCTCATGTTATAGCCCACTAAACTTATAGTATTTTTCTTATTCATAATATTAATTAACTTTTTAATATTCAAACTATTATGACTTAGAGGTTTTTCTATTAATATATGAAAACCTTTCTCTGCTAATACCATTGCATCTTTAATATGGCTAATTGCTGGAGAACATATAACTGCTAATGATTTAGATGAACGGGGTTTTATGCTATGAATAGATTTTATTATTTCAATATCATTTTCGAGAAAATCATTATGTAATTTTGACTTTGATCTTTTGCAAAAAATAATTTTTGCTTTTTTGTCAAGATATTTTATATTCTTATAATGGCGTAAAGCAATATTGCCGCTTCCAATAATACAATAATCCACAACAGTATTGCCGCCTTCTTTATATTTATTTTTGAGTTTCATGGCCGCCTCTAATTTTTTTTAATATATTCTCGTATATGGTTTCAGAAAATTCGCCTATAACAAAATCATAATCAGATGGTTTTTCGAACAATGCATTGGTATCCTGATATCTGCTTACTTGGATTGTATCCATCCAAATGATTATATCAGCCTTAAATATCTCTCTGGTCTCTATGGTAGGACAGATAAAATCACAGATGACAGTTTTACCTAATTTACATTCATAATCTGCATAGAGTTTCATTCTTTTAGCCTGTATTATTCTTCCATTTGAAGAAAAGTCAGAAAATTTAGTCAAATTTCTAATTTCATCAGCATTAAATAAAACAGCATCGAGATCTTTTGCGAGTTTTTTAGCAAAAGTTGTTTTACCGCTCCCAGAAAGACCCATAACTAATATTTTCATATTATCAGATAGAATGACACATATTAGTTATATTCACAAAATTTTGGTCTATCATATTTACTACTTGATGCTTAGTATAGTTCATCAAACACGCCATTGAGAAACGGTTTAAACTTTTGCCATTTTTTTGAGCTGTTTTGATAGACTTTCTCTCTAACCTGTCGGATGGATGCAGTGCGAACAGATCTTGGGTTATTTTGTGGTAATAAACAATTCTCATTCCAGTTCAAATCAAGATATTGAATTAGCTTCTTAATTTCTTCTTCTTTGTTGATGACTAGTGATTCATAATCAAGTTCATAGATTTGATTAGGTAAAGAATCAAGAAAGAATCTCATTAAATCTCTATATTGTGAATAATATTTAACGACATCATTTATAGAATATGCAAATGCTAAATTTTCATGATCAAAAGGAAAGCATTTTGTAAAATTACTCCAACATGTAGCTGAGGGGTCTCTTTTTACATGAATAATCTTAGCCTCAGGCAATGCAGTTGTTATTAACCCAGTGTAAAGAAAGTTAATGTGCATTTTATCTGTAATCATTGAGCTATCTTTGGATACCTTTGCTATATTTTTGAGGTAACTATCTCTAAAATCGGTCAGAACATTACTGTTAATATCAGATTGACCAAGGGCTATTGGTGCTCCATACTGTGTGAAAAATTTTAATTCTCCACCAGCTGCAACTTGGTCATGAGATGATATTATCTGTTCAACTAATGTTGTACCTGAGCGAGGCATACCTACAATGAAAATCGGTATTTGATTAATGCTAAGATTTTGTTTTTGTAATGAATATTTTTTAATATCCAAATAAGATGATTTAATTTTATTAAATAAATCAATATCTTTTTTTTGATTGTATTGAAGTTGTCTTTTTCTTATTGCATTACCTTCGTTATAATGAATAAAGGCATGCTTAAGATCATCTATATCTTCAAATGCTTTGCCAAGAGCAAAAGCCAAGTAGCAACGACTATCATCACTGGTAGTAGAATCTAAATATAAATTTTGCATAAGCTGAAATTGATGATCCTTGATTATATATTTCTTTAGGCCCGATAAATTATAGTGTACTTTGGCACTATTTGATTTGATAGAAATAGCTTTTTCAAGATTTGTAATAGCATCTTCAAATTTCCCATGATTTGCAAGTAGATTTCCTAAATTATTATAAGATTCGAAAAAATCTGGTTTTAACTCAATTGCCTTTTCATAACTAATCTGCGCATCCTTGAGTTCTCCGCATATACTTAGACAATCCCCCATATTAAAATACGATTCAGGATTCTTTGGATCCAGAGATATACAATGCTTATAACATTCAATAGCTTCGTCAAATCTATCAAGTTCATATAACTTAATTCCTAATAGCATATATACTTCTATAGTCTCTGCGCCTAACTCAATAGCCTTTTGATTGGCCTGTAAGGCCTCATTTCTTTTGCCTTTTATTTGTAATACATTTGACAAATTAAAATACGCAACTGCATACCCTGGGTTGAAAGCTATTGCTTGATTGAATGCAGATATAGATTCTTCAATTTTACCGAGATTTTTTAGATTAATGCCAAGGTTATTATATGCCTCTGAGTCATTCTTTGTCATTGATACTATCTTTTTATTTATATCTAGAGCATCTTCTTTTCTATCTAACTTGCCATAGATAATACCAAGCATCTTTAAACAAAATAAATTGTCAGGAAACTTGAGCAACAATGATTTAGCTAATTTTTCTGCCTTTGTATATTTATGCTCATTGTAAAAAACAAGAATAGTATTTAAATCAGTTGATGATGGTTGGCTCTCTGTCATAAAGCTATTGTATCTTTATTTTGTCTGGATGTAATCGATAAGGGTTATATATATGGTGTTATTAGCTTATGAATGCTTAGGTTTTAGATTG
>JACKQG010004584.1_pt1 | contig 15930 bp, 15 predicted proteins | sample 8237621 | NCBI WGS metagenome assembly JACKQG01 (sample SAMN15677084, study PRJNA649215) | marine metagenome | biome: marine; feature: Black Sea; material: saline water; isolation source: suspended particulate matter (SPM) from the Black Sea western gyre | collected 2013-06-09/2013-06-10 | depth... | reverse complement strand
GACGGTCATGTCGGCCGAGTTAATAAAAGTCCAAAGGACAGCTATCGCTAAATAATAAGACGTATGTCTAACTCAATATGCATATCCTGTAATGCAAAAGCAGATTTTTAAGCGTTATGATACACGAAGGAGATTAGATAAATGCGGGTAAAACATGTTTGTTCGCCCAATACAGTCTTATTTTTATCGTTGGCGGGCATATTCTGCACACTGGCGGTTGTCAGTTGCAGTAAAAAAGAAACCGGGGACAAGCCGAAGGAGCTTGAACTTTTATGCGGCAGCTCATTTCCCAAGCCGATGGAACAATTGTGTGCTGAGCTCACTGCTCAAACAGGTGTTCAGGTTCCTACGACAATTGCAGGAAGCGAAGATTTTTTGCCTCTTGTCAAAGCTGGTCAAAAAGGGGATATCCTTGTTACACACGATCCTTTCCTTGATTATGTCCGTGACGCCAACTCATTATTCGATTATGTCCATGTAGGGTTTGTGGCCCCGGTACTGGCGGTGCAAAAAGGTAATCCCAAAGGATTGAAAAGTATTCAGGACCTGACACAACCTGGGCTTAAAGTCGCTTTGACCGATCCACAGTATTCCACATGCGGAGAAATGGTCTTTGCGCTTTTGGAAAAGAAAGGCATAAAAGAGGCGGTACTGAAAAATGTCGAAAATCGCTTAACCAAAGGGCACAGCACCTTAGGGAATTTCCTGAAAACCCAGACAGTTGATGCGGTCATTATGTGGAACGGCGTTGCCCATACATTCCGAGACAGTTTGGAGATCGTTAAGACACCTTATGAATACGATGAAGAAATCCGCGTGCATATCATTGGCCTGAGCTATACCAAAGAACCTGAAGCACTCAGGCAGTTCATTAACTTCGCTCGAACTAAAGGGCCCGATATTTTTGCCGAGTATGGCTATGTAAAATAACGGAACAGGAAAACAGCATATCAAAGGTTTCAATTCGAGCGAAGAGCAGGACATTTTATAGAAACTCCTTTACATGGCCGAGTCTTCTCAATAGAATATGCGCTTTATTTATTGGAAGAAATGACACTTGATTGTAATAATCTGCATGGGATATATGCTGTATCATAAATTTAACAAATGGGGTGTTTTTGCGTCTTTGAGTTGGCAATGAAAACAGTTTTGGACACTCCCGTAAGAGGTTGGCGCGACCGCATTTTTTCTGCTGCGGCATTTTTCTTTGTGTCCGTCTTTGTTATCTTCGTCCTGATGCTGATAATTACAGATATATTTTATGTGGATAAAAAAGCAGTCGCAACAGTCCTGACCTCCAAATTCATCCGCCATGCTCTTTGGATGAGTGTCTGGACAAGTTGTGTTACGACTTTGATAGCGTTGCTTTTCGCGGTTCCTATGGGATACTCGTTAAGCCGTTTTCGATTTCCCGGTCACATTCTGGTTGATGCCATTGTGGATTTGCCCATAGTCTTTCCCCCGCTTGTGGCCGGTCTTACGCTTTTGGTATTTTTTTCACAGACAGGCCTCGGCCGCTGGATACAGGATGATTTGGGGCTTGTGTTTGTTTTCCAGCCTAAAGGGATCGTGCTGTGTCAGTTTGTGACTTCAGCAAGTTTTGCCATCCGCTCGGCCAAGACCGCTTTTGACGATGTTGACCGGCGTTATGAAAACGTGGCTCTTACCTTAGGCTGCACACAGTTCGGCAGTTTCCGCCGTGTTTGTCTGCCATTAGCCAAAAACGGCATTATCGCCGGAGGTATTTTAACCTGGTCCCGTGCATTCGGGCTTTTCGGACCGTTGATGATTTTGGTAGGCTCTTTCCGAGGTCGAACCGAAGTTTTAAGTACAACCATTTATCTCGAACAATCCATCGGCAATCTTGAAGTAGCACTGGCAATAGCATTACTTCTTATTTTCGTGGCCCTGATTGCAGTAACCTGCATTCGACTTGTCGGAGGTTCGACACTGGCAAAATTATGATTCGCACAGAAAAAATCTCTTTTCATATCGGCACGTTTGAGCTGCAGCGATTGAGTATCAACATCGCGAAGGGAAAATACTTTATACTGTTAGGCCCGCCGGGCGCGGGCAAGACAGTCTTTCTGGAGTGCCTGTGCGGTCTTAAAAAGATTAATTCAGGACGTATATACATCGATGGAAGTGATGTAACGAATACCGAACCTCGCGCTCGAGGTATCGGGTATGTACCTCAGGATTACGCCCTTTTTCCGCATCTTTCCGTAGAACAAAATATAGCTTTCGGTTTACGCGCTCGCGGCTGTCAACGCAAAGAGATGCAATCTAAAATAACAGAGACAGGAGAACTGCTGGATATCCGACAGTTAATGTCACGCAGAATTTACGGTCTCAGTGGTGGTGAAAAACAACGAGTCTCTTTGGCACGGGTACTGGTTTTGCAGCCAAAAATATTACTTTTGGATGAGCCCGTGTGTGCCCTGGATGAGGTTACAAGACAGGAAGTCTGCGCTCAATTGCTGAGTATTCAACGCAGGCTCGGCCTGACTACCATCCACGTAAGCCATAATCTGGAAGAAGCATTTACAGTGGCAGACCGGGCGGCTATTTTGAAAGCGGGTATCCTGCAACAGGTCGGTCGTCTGGATGAACTGGTAAATAAGCCGAGCAACGATTTTGTTGCCCGCTTTATGCGACGTGAAAAACATCTTTCGTGTAAATGCGATGGGCAGGGAAACACCGAACCTGGTCAGTCTTGTGAAAACCGGTAATATTCGATTGCAGATGTCAAGGGATGTATTTGTTCAACTCTTCTGCCAGAGTATTGTCTCTATTAAATTATCCGTCCCTGACTCATTTGGAGTGTTTTAGTTGCGTGTGCGGCCGCCCTGATATCATGAGTAACAAGCAGCACACATCCACCATCAGAGACATAATTACCGAGGTAATCAAATACAATATCAGCGTTGTCCTCGTCCAGATTTCCCGTAGGTTCGTCAGCCAAAATAATTTTCGGTTTATTCAGGAGGGCACGAGCCAGGGCTGTTCGCTGCCTCTGGCCGGTACTAAGCTGCGCCGGTACATGGCCGGCACGATCATCCAGCCCGAAATTACTCACAAGCTCCTGCGTTCTTTGGACTGCTTCCTTAGTCGGAAGAGCCAGCGAAGGGGCCATAATGTTCTGTCGTACTGTCAGGTATGGAATCAGGTGAAACTGCTGAAATACAAATCCTATCATGCTTGCCCGCATCCGGCTTCGCATCTCAGAGCTGAGCACATACGGGTCCTGACCATCCAGACTGACCTGCCCGGCGCTGGGTCTTAGCAAACCGCCAGCAGCTAACAACAACGTGGTTTTTCCACAACCACTCGGGCCACGTACGGCCAGGAATTCTCCCGGCGATATGGAGAAGCTGACCTCATCGAGAGCAGTTACCTTCCCTTTGGGTCCATCAAACCACATACTTATATTTTTGAACTCAAGCATTATTTTGTATCTCGTAAAAAAACCCATTTTGCAGGAATTCAGGCATCTCTCACTTTACTCCTCTCTTAATACTTCCGCCGGGTCCTGACGAATCGCCGTCAGAGTTGGAATCCATCCGGCAATGACCGCCAGAACGGCAGCTCCTCCCACAGAAAGCACCAGTAAACCAGCCAAAGAAAGGTCCATATCGGTTATCCCTATTCGTGTGTCTTCGAGAGCTGCGCCGAAGTAAACTGCCGCCAGCACACCGGCGCAAAAGCCAAGCGCCCCGCCCAATACACCAACCATGACATGCCTCGACAGAAACATGACCAGGATACCTTTGGCAGATACTCCGAGTGTACGGAGAACTCCAATTTCCTCTCGCCGTGCCCGGACGTTCGTGAATCCTAATAGTACAATCCACACGGCACAAGCCATCACAATCACAGGTGTAAGTATGGATGCCAGTCGTTCTCGAACAGTCCTGAGGTTTTGCCGGCCGAGTTTTTCCTTTTCGATGGCAACTCGGGCCTCCTGTTCGACTTTATTACGAGCCTCAGCCCGTACCAGAGCCCGTGAGCCTCGTTCGATAACCTGCGTTCCCGGCAGAATGGCTGCAATTTCTTTGCGTATTATCGGTAACGCGTCTGTGGTACACAGGCATTCCAAAGCTAAGATTGCATTTATAAGACCCTTTTTATCCAGCAATTCCTGGGCTTCCGCCAGGTATATCCAGGCAGTGATATCGTCTTTGTTCCCACGCTCCTCGTGGCAGGCATGCACAGTAAATTGCCGTTCCATCAAAGTAACTTTATCGCCAACTTTGATATTCATACTTCGGTGGAGTTCATGTCCGAGACTGATGGTTCCAGGCGGCACAGGCTGAACCATTGGTTTTACAGGATTCTTATGTAGATTGGGGACTTCGCCGCGTGTACCTACAAGTATAACCTTTCGCTTTTGCTCGGGCCATTCAATTTTTTGTTGAAGGCTCGGCAAGAAATGACGCACTGTAACAATGCCGGAATCCGCCAGGCGATGCACGTAATCTTCGGACATATACTTTGATGCGTAATCGTCCGCATACCAGTCAGCCAGATTCTGGTCTTTGGGCAGAATGACAACGTTAAAACCAAGTTTGAGCATAGCCTTGCGGGTAACGTCCGTCAGCTCAACCATTCTGTCGGCCAGCTCATCCTGTTTGTCCTGAAGTATCTGGTTTGTACGGATGTCATGGATATTAAGAAGTGTAACGGACCCAATGAAAGAAGCGCTCGCGACCATTACCGACAATACACCTAATGCAAAGTTCATCCTGCGATGCAGGATTTCACTGAACACCAACCTCCAGATTGTCATAGCTGACCCTTTCTGCGAGGGCTGAGCGCCACAGTTCCCAAAATAGCCGCCAAAATAATAATCGCCAGCATTAGTCCGGTTGTTCCCATAAGACCCAATCCAAGAATCTTTTGCTTTTTGACTTCGACCGTTGGGGCCTGTTCGTCAGCAGCAAGGGCTTGGGTACTGTCAGACTCAAGGACATCGGAGCTGAGTGTATTTTCAACAGCTTTGCTTTCTGTATCAAGTTTCGCAGTCGGCGCTTCCGGCATCACGCCCGTCAGTGCAGGCACTTCGTTGTATGTCTCGTAGAACTCCTCATAGAACTGCATCGCTGCCGCGTCCCAGTTTGCAGCCATAAGTAAATCCACACCCGGATTCATCATTTTTATTTCGCAACCGCATGGGCCGACTACAAAAGCAACGGCTTCACGAATGTTATCCGTATTAATACCCTCTCCAATGAGCGCATAAAGGGCCCGGCCCCGTCCAAATACTGGAAATATGACAGGCTCACCCGAATACTCGTCGAGGTCCGGCTCGCTATTGAGTAGCAGGCTCAGGAGCACGCTTTCATTGGGATCAGAACGTGAAACAGGCAAAATAGAAAATTCGTATTTTAGCTCAGGACCAGCCAGTTCATCAGGCATAGATTCAGCCTCATCTTTCAACTCCTGTGTCGCCGTCTCCAGCTCCTTTTCGAGCAGTCCAAGAGCAGCTTTGTCCTTAGCGGCATTGCCCGATTCAAAGAAAATCCATACGGCTGTTTGGCCTTCAGTTAAATACTCAGCCAGCTTTTGACGCACCGGGGATTGAAGAAATGCCTTCACCGTAGATGGCGTCAATCGGCCCTTCCAGATGGGGGGTGTCCGCCCTTTTTGCCAGGGATACCAGAGAACAAGAACCGGCAGTGTCTCCGGAAATTTTTCGCTCATCAAAAGAGTTTTAACTTTCTCCTCTGTTGATGTGGTAATATCCATCTCTAAAACACGTAAATTCAAGAAAGGCCCCTCTTCAGAACCTTCTTGCCGCAACTTATCCAGAAGCTGCTTTTCGTCCTGGGTCAACGGACCACGATGGATGAAAACCGCTTCATAATAATCAGCCGCCCATCTTTCCAGCGCATATCGAAAAACCGGTGTTGAACATGCAAAGGCCGATGACGGTACTAAAATTAACAAAACCGTTAGAATTATGATTGTGATGCGCTGCCGTTTCATATTTTTAAACCCCTACTGATTTTCTGCAAAACACAATATTTTACCACTTGTGGTCGCAAAGTACAACCGATTATTTGCCGCAGCCATTTTCTCCCACACAGGCAGGAATTCAAGCTCGTATTAGGCTATTTTCCACCCATCCGAACCGTATACGGCTAACAGCATACCCCTTTTTATACCTTCAAGGGCGACACTTTGTTCAGCAAGCTTGCCTTAATCTCGTTTCAAATCAACTCCTTTAGAGAGAAACTGGGGAAAAAAGATTCTAACGGGCTTGACAGGATTGGTACCTTTTAGTATGATTTTCTTCGTTTTGTCATTAGGATTTGACGGGCCGGATTCCTGATAAGAAGGAAGGCACCCCCCCCTTGCGGGAATACAAGGGCAGATTTTAGAAGAGTAAGGTAAGGATTGATATGTATGAAGTTGATTTTACTTGATATTACTAACGATACTCGATGCAACTTTTACCCATTGGCGCTGGGACGTCCGATCTGGGAGCTTAGATGCGGCTTCAATTCGCTCGGAGATAAGCTAATCGCCAAAATCGGTGCAAAAGATGTAGCATGTTTCGTACCTGATTATATGGCAGATTCATACCGTACGAAGACCAAATACCCGGTCAACGATTTAACCGTTCTTCAAGTCAATGACCTGCTTATACTGAACCCGTGTATCAAAGCGGAAAGCTTCGATGTAGCTGTCAGCGGGCCCAGTGAGGTCGGACTGGATGAACAGGGTAACGTAATGTATGCCCGCATTGCCAAAGATGACACTGGAAAACTATCAACAGATAACATCGAGGCGTTCATAGCAGACGTCAAAGCGAAACTGCCCAATGTTAAGTCGGCACTGCCGAGATGGCAATACATCTGGGACCTGATTCTGAACAATGCCGAGCAGATATCGACTGACTTTTCAGCAGCCGGACAGCACGGTATCGAAGGTACAGTAGAACAGCCGAACGCCATTCGGGGCAGTAAAAAGGATATCTATATCGCCCCGGGCGTGATGGTACATCCGATGGTGGTTATCGATGCCGAGCACGGGCCGGTCTATATCGATAATGATGCGGAAATACATCCCTTCACTCGTATCGAAGGACCCTGCTATGTCGGTAAACAAGCTATCATGTTAGGTGCGAAATGTCGCGAGGGTAATTCAATCGGGCCTCTCTGCAGGATCGGAGGCGAAGTGGAAGAATCGATTATCCACGGACACTCCAATAAGTACCACGACGGCTTTTTAGGGCATGCCTATGTCGGTGAGTGGGTCAATCTTGGGGCATTTACGACCAACAGCGACCTGAAAAACGACTACTCGAACGTCTCGGTCATGATGGACGGACGACACGCAATCGATACCGGCTCGGTTAAAGTCGGCTCTCTTATCGGAGATCACGTAAAGACGTCAATCGGAACGCTTTTTAATACCGGCTCTTATGTAGGACCGATGGCCCTGATTATGGGTACTGGCAAGCCGCTGCCGAAATATATACCGGCTTTTGCGTGGTTTATCGAAGGAATCGTAACTAAAGGATTCGGCAAAAGGAAATTGTATGAGACGGCCAAAATGGCAATGAGCAGGCGAAAGTCCCAATGGACACAGACCGAGCAGGATATGTGGGATGCCGTATTTGAAATGACGGCACCTATTAGAAAACAAGCCGTCAAAAAAGGCCGAAGAGCAATGTTAACTCGATAAAAGAATAGGAAAAATCTCAATGGCAACAGTAGAAGAACGTGTTAAAGAAGTAACCGCACAGGTCTTAAAACTTGACTCGGACCAAATTAAACTCGACGATAGTTTTACCGCTGACCTTGGGGCTGAAAGTGTGCAGTCCATCGAATTGGTGGCTATGTTTGAAGAGGAATTCGGCATCGAAATGGACGAGGACGCGGCCTTATCGGTAGAAACCGTCGGAAAAGCGGTCGATTTCATTACTCAAGTCTGCGCCGAACAAGGCGTTGACGTAGAGGAATAAGCTGTAGTCTGTAATATCAAAAACGAAAGGGCCTACAATGAACAGGGCAAAAAAACGACATCCCCTCGTGGATGCCAAAAAACCAAACCTTCTGGAGGATACATATCCGTACAGCTTACCCCCGCTGATTCGCTTTGAAGGACCAGTGATTGAAAATATAGACGGCAAAGCAGTGGAATTTGACTTCGGAGCTGTTAAAGACCGAAACATCCTGATTAGCGATACGACATTCCGCGACGGCCAGCAGGCGCGTCCGCCTTATACTATTGACCAGATGGTGCATATCTACGACCTTTTGAGCCGTCTTAGCGGCCCGAATGGAGTAATAAGGCAGACCGAGTTTTTCCTTTATACAAAAAACGACCGCGAAACGCTCGATAAATGCCGTAGCCTTGGCCATAAATATCCTGAGTGTACCGGCTGGATTCGGGCGATTAAAGGGGATTTTCGTCTCGTTAAAGAAGCCGGACTAAAAGAAACCGGCATGCTCACAAGCTGCTCAGACTACCACATATTCCATAAACTGAAATTCCGCAGCCGTGCCGAATGCATGGACAGCTATTGCGAGGTTGTGGATGCGGCTTTCGAGGCCGGCGTGCGTCCCCGCTGCCACCTCGAAGATTTGACACGTGCAGATATCGACGGTTTTGTCCTTCCGTTCGTAGAGCGGTTAATGGAAATGAGCAGCCAGGTACCGGAAGAGCTCACAGCCAAAATTCGTCTTTGTGACACAATGGGCTTTGGAATTAGTTATCCGGGTGCTGAGCTGCCAAGAAGTATTCCAAAGCTTATCTACAAGCTAAACCAGGAATGTGGTGTGCCGAGCGACCGGCTGGAGTGGCATGGACACAACGACTTCCACAAGGTGCATACCAACGGCGGGACAGCATGGCTGTACGGCTGTGATGTGGTAAATACGACATTATTTGGCTTCGGAGAACGTACAGGGAACCCTCCACTCGAAAGCGCGATTTTCGAGTATATCGCATTAAAAGGAGACCTCTGCGAAATTGATACAATGGTAATCACGGAATTAGCCAACTATATGCGGTCCATTGGCCTGCCAATACCTGACAACTATCCGTTTGTTGGCAGGTCGTTTAATACTACCCGGGCCGGTATCCACGCCGATGGGCTTCGTCGCGATGAGCAGATATATAACATTTTCGATACCGAAAAACTCCTCGCCCGGCCGCCTCGCGTGGCTATCACCGACAAAAGCGGGACCGACGGCGTCGTACACTGGGTCAACGAATTCTTCGGCCTTAAGGGTGAAGACAGAATCAACAAGATTAAAATACACAAAATTGCTCGCTGGGTCATCGACCAGTATGATGAGCACGGCCGTCTTACTGCCATCAGCGACCAGGAACTCGAAGCTAAGGTAAAAGAGCTGATGCCTGATTATTGGGCAAAGTATAAAGCCAGTTAGAAATAACACGCTGCTAAAGTCAAACAGGATAGCTGCTAATAATTTATTATTAGCAGCTATTTTTTATGATGATAATTACCGTATTGTAAAACAGTATCGAACATTGCGAGGACATTTTCAACGGGGGTTTCTTCGAGAATTGTGTCATGGCTGGCACCGGCAATATAGCCCCCGCCTGGCGCCATGATATCAAGCACTTTACGTGTCTGAGCGGAAACGGTATCCGGCGTGCCTTCAATAAGCACGTGATGTGAATCGATTGCACCGTTGAAGATAATCCTGTCTCCAAAATCTGCTTTGAGCTTTTTCAGATCCATCCCATAGCAAGATGGCTGAATCGCATGGAGACCGTCAAGGCCGGCTTCAATCAGCATCGGAATCAACGGAGCAAAACCACCGCAGCAGTGAAGCTGGACTTTCAGGCTATAGGAATGGCCAAGGTCAATCAGCCTTTTAAGATGTGGCAGGATAAATCGCTCAAAAAGGGCCGGACTCAGCAGAGGACCGGTCTGACTTCCAAAATCATTCCCGATGAAGAATATATCAATAACATCTGCCGCGGCATCGAATATTCGCTGGCTGACCTCCGCATAGTAATCAACCAGATGCTGCATTATCGAATCGACAAATTTCGGCTGGTCATACATTTTCATATAAAAATTTTCCATACCAAGAAGGTCGATAGCATCATGCCAAAATGGTGACCAGTCGCCCCCGAGGATTGCATATTGTCCCTCATAAACCTGAGCTTCTGCTTTTACTTTCGAGACATTCATCCGCTCCGGGTCAGGCCAGGGATAATCGTGCACCTGTGGTATGGCGGCATTTGCCAGCGGATGGCTCATCGGCTGGCCATAACCAAGGCCCTGTCGTTCAATTCCGAATATAGTTCTCGACGTGGCGCCCTCAGACAATGGAAACTCTGGCCCGTCATATTCGGCAAATACCCGCCGGAAATCATCCCCTAATCGCATACGCAGGCCTTCGTCATCAAGCTTAAGCTCGCGTTTGGCTTTTCCCCAGAATTCGACCGATGCCCCGCACCAGCAAGGCACACGGTCGGGCTGTTCGTGTTCAAACGCCGTTAGAACACGCTGTCGCGATGTCATATTCAATGAACTACCTCTATCTAATATTACCTTTGCTATGCAACTAAACTTTTCCAGGCGTTATAATAACAGAATGAGCCATACCATTTCAAGCTGCTTGATTAATATCCGTTACCCGGCAAAGAACAATATACAAACAGCTCTCGAAAATATCCTTGCCATATTCGAGGGCATTCGAGAATATGGTGTCTATGAAAAAAGATAAACTTCTGGATGATTAAATGTCTTTGAATTATTGTGAAATCCTGCGCATGCAGAACATCGTGAAAGAATTTTCAGGTACGCGGGTACTTGACGAAGTGGATTTCGACGTCCGCGGCGGTGAGGTCCATGCGATCATCGGTGAGAATGGCGCTGGCAAATCGACACTTATGAACGTGCTTGCGGGCCGGTTTGACGATTACAGGGGCAGTATAAGATTCGACGGCCGTGATGTCAGAATTTGCAATCCCCGCCAGGCGCGTGATATGGGTATCGCCATTATCTACCAGGAACTTAACGTGCTGCCTAATTTCACCGTGGCCGAGAATATTATGCTCGGTGACGAGAAGGCCATGCGCTGGATACGAAAAATGGACAGAACATCCATCAGTGACGAAGCATCCAAAGCAATTAAGTATTTGCGTTTCGATCTGGACCCTGATGAGCCCCTGAGCAGGCTAAGTAAGGCCCGGCAATGCCTGGTTGAGATTGCCGGTGCGGTACGCCGCAATGTCAAGCTGCTCGTATTTGACGAACCCACAGCTTCCCTTGGCAGTGAAGATATAGATAAACTATTTCAGGTAATTAAAGATCTCAGAAACAAGGGTCTGGCGATTGTGTATATTTCACATCGACTGGGAGAGCTGCCCCGGATTGCCGACCGCGTCACCGTACTTCGTGACGGGAAAGCAGTAGGCACCAAAAGCATTAGCGAATGCGAAATATCGGATCTGACCCGCATGATGCTCGGACACGATTTGGGCGAGATATTTCCCGAAAAAAAGAACCGCCCGGGAAAAACTATCCTTAAAGTAAACGCTCTAAGCAGCCCGGGAGTCTTTGAAAACATCTCTTTCGAGCTTCGCGCCGGTGAGATATTAGGCATCGCCGGCCTGGTCGGTTCTGGGCGCACCGAAATTGTCCGCGCTATCTTCGGAGCGGATAAAGCTTCTGGTAAAGTTGAATTTCGAGGTAAGCCCATTCCAGTACGCTCCCCTAATTTATGCTGTAGCCTGGGTATCGGTATGGTTCCTGAAAATCGCAAGCTTGAGGGCAACATTACAGGCAGGCCGGTTTGTGAAAATCTCAACATAAGCATACTCGAACGGCTCAGCGGTGCTTTCGGATTCCAGTCGCCGCGACGCCTCGCCAGCCGCGCCCAATGTATGATTGAAAGGATGAGTGTTGACCCACCCGATTTGAAGATGGAAATACAAAGTCTCAGCGGTGGTAATCAACAGAAGGTCATTGTAGGTCGCTGGCTGGCAGCCGATTCGAATGTGATTATTTTCGACGAGCCCACTCAGGGTATCGACGTAGGCACTAAGGCGCAAATGTACAGACTTATTATGGATTTGGCATGTGAAGGAAAGGCAATAATTCTCATCTCATCTGAGCTGATAGAGATTTCCAAACTGGCCGACCGCATCTTAATTATTCGGAATGGCCGGCTGGTACGGGAAATGCCGGAAACTGAAACCGACGAGGATGAACTTTTCGCTGAATGCGCGAGAAAGGACAAAGGCTGAATGAGTAAAGATGCCAACAATCCCGGCGCCGGAGGAAATCGAAGAACTCTTTCATTCAAGAGGCTGCAACAGGCTTCTATCCTGATACTGCTGGCGGTTCTGTGTGCCTTTGCTTCTTTCAGAAGCCCAACTTTTTTTAGCTGGACTAATCTTGTTGACAACCTTCTGACAAATGCCGCAGCACTTGGGATTATCGCCGTCGGCATGACCTTTGTAATGATAGCTGGCGGATTTGACTTGTCAGTGGCATCCAATACCGCCGTCTGCAGTGTGGTTCTTGTATTGACTATGGACAGTCTTTCGTCTTATGGCGCTGTGGTTGCGATTTCAGCGGCGCTGCTATTGACAACCCTGGTTGGGATTAGCCTCGGCGCGATTAACGGTGTACTTATCGCCCGGGTAGGCGTGAATCCTTTTGTTGTAACACTCAGCACAATGCTGGTTTTTCGCGGGATTGCGCTTATCCTTACCCGTGGAGGCCAGGCCAAACAGGTCGCCGACATTGCTCTTCGCAATAAGTTTAACTGGATTTACGATGCACAAATTCCAATCTTCGGGCAAAGCTACCAGATTTCTATGCCTATTGTAATATTCCTGTTGGTTTTCGGTATCGGTACATACCTGCTGCGGTTCACACGTTTCGGGCATTACATTTTTGCCATTGGTGGCAACGAAGAAGCCGCCTGGCTGGCAGGCGTAAATACTCACAGGATAAAGATGATTAGCTATATGCTTTGCGGCCTGACTTGTGCTATTGCCGCGGCCATATTTCTGGCAATGACTGCAACAGCCCAGGCTGAAAGTCACATGGGCAAGGAACTGGATGTTATCGCCAGCGTAATTGTCGGCGGCACACCATTGGGCGGCGGCAGCGGCGGGCTGACCGCAACACTGACCGGAGTGCTTTTACTGCGGGTGATTGACAACCTTTTGACGCAGTTCAGCGTCGGAGCCGAGTACCGAAAAGTTGTTACAGGCCTGATTATTGTTATTGTTGTGACCGTCGATGTGTTAGCCAAGGGGCGAAGCCGAAAGTAGTTTTTGTGAAAAACACAATTAAGATTAGAAAGGAAAACTTCAGGATGAATTTCATCAAAGTGACTAAGGCCTTAGTTGGAGTTATGGTGCTTTTGGCTGTTGTGACATGCGGCTGCAAAGACCGCGGACCGCGAAAACAACAGATAGGATTTTTGATGACACTGGATCACCCCTACTGGCAGAACATGCGTCTTGGAGCAAGGGACGAGGCCCAAAAACTCGGCGTCGATGTCACAATCCTCAACGCCAAGGAGGATCCGGTTCTCCAAATCGAGCAGATAAAAGAAATTATTGCCAAACGCGTGGATGTGGTCTGCCTGGTCCCAATGAAGAAAGAACCACTGGTGCGAGGCGTGCAGATGCTCAACCGCAGCAAAATTCCCGTCATTATTGTAAACCGTGAGATCGGCGAGGATTGCGAATATATATGTTACACCGGCACTGATACCTATGCCGGTGCAGTGACTTCGGCGAAGATTCTGGCCGAAGCAATGGGCTCAAAGGGCCAGCTCGTTGAATTCCACCAGCATCTTGGAACCGGGCCTGAGGTTGCGAGGAGCAATGCCCTGCGTGACGTGCTTAAGGATTATCCTGACATCAAACCCATTGCACGTATTCCCCACAAGGGCGAACGCGACATTGTAAAGACTGAAATGCAGACGCTTCTTCAAAAATACCCCAATCTCAGCGGCGTCTATGCTCATGGAGACAACTTCGCTATCGCTGCCGCACAGGTATGCCAAAAGGCCGGACGTACGGACGTCAAAATTGTAGGCATGGGCGGCAGCAAGGAAGCGATAGAGGCAATCAAACAGGGAATACTTACGGGAACCAGCTATCAGCAGCCTGAGGAAGAAGGCCGAAGCGCAATCCGCCTGGCAGTCAAGTATCTTCAGGGCGAAATTCTCGACAAGGCCTATCCGGTCAGTTGTCCACCCATTACAAGAGAGAATGCCGACGAGTTTAAAGGACAGTTCTAATAACATTGAAAGGAGAATATTGTAATGAAAAATTGCACGAAGTTAATGATAGTCACCACAACATTACTGGTCTTTAGCTTTATATTTGCCGGATGTGCACAGCAAAATGTAACACGCTATGGCAGTGTCATCGGTCTCAGAGCGGAAAAACTCGAAGAATATAAGGAGCTGCATGCGGCTGTCTGGCCCGGAGTACTAAAACAGATAAAAGAGTGTAATATCCGCAACTACTCGATTTATCTCGGTGAACTGGAAAAGGGTCAATACTATCTGTTCGGATACTTTGAATATACCGGCGACGACTTCAAGGCCGATATGGATAAAATGGCTGCCGACCCAACAACACAGAAATGGTGGACATTCTGCGAACCCTGCCAGATTCCGATACCAACACGAAAAGAGGGCGAATGGTGGGCCAATATGGAAGAAGTATTTCACCAGGACTAATTCATTCAGAAAATTGGGGATTTAACAATGACATCAAAAGAACGAATGATGCGTGCGTTGAATAGAGAAAAGCCTGACCGTCTGCCGGTCTCATTACACCAGTGGCAACAGTACCACCTGGACGAGTATCTGGGTGGGATGAGCGACATGGATGCGTTTGAGAAGTTCGGCTTTGATGCACAGGCCCAGTACTTCGGTGACGTGGGCCAGACACAAGTGCAAAGTGCGGCATTAAAATCATCAACGGACAACTGGAAGATTGAGCCGGAGGTCATCAGCAGCGATCCGGACAACCGCGCCGTCAATTATACCATCCACACACCGGAAGGCACTCTTACCTATAAAAACGCCGGCGACAGGAAAACCACTTGGGTAACCGAATATATGGTCAAGCGAGATGAAGATATCAGGCTGATTGGAAAATATATGCCTGTACCTACTCTAAGCCTGAAACCTGTCAGCAAGTTATACGACCAGCTTGGTGACCGTGGAATTCTACGCGGATTTGTCTGGGGTGACCAGGCAGGCTGCTGGCAGCACGCCTGCTGCCTGATGGATGTTAACGAGCTGCTCCTTGCTTGTTTTGATAAGCCGGATTGGGTGCATGAGTTTTTAGGCTACCTGTTGGAAAAGAAATTGCAGTTTATCGAATCTATGAAAGGCGCAAAGTTTGACCTGATCGAGACCGGCGGCGGAGCAGCATCCTCAACACTTATATCTCCAAATCTGCATAAGGAATTCTGCACTCCCTATGACCTTAAAATTCACAATGCTCTTCACGAGCTGGGATTCAAGGTCAGCTATCACACCTGCGGCGGGACACTGGGAATTGAAGAGATGATTATCGCTAATGGATGTGATGTTTCCGAGACATTGGCTCCCATAAGCATTGGCGGCAATCAGGAGCCATGGGAGTTTGCAGCGAAAGTGGATAACCGACTGTCTCTTATCGGTGGAATGGATCAGTTCAGTATTCTTACCAACGGTACAAAAGAAGATATTCGGGCGAAAGTGCACGAACTTTTTGAAAAAGTCGGCCCCAACGGTGGATATATCTGTGCTGCATGTGACCACTTCTTTGAAACACCCTTAGAGAACCTTAAAGTATTTGCTGACGCTGCAAAAGAATGTGTTTATTAACGTTGTCTTTGTGAGTATTATAGATATAGCGGATTCAACTCATAAGTGCAACTGAGTCGCCAAAATTATGGTGAGCTGGTAT
>JACKQG010004583.1_pt1 | contig 15931 bp, 10 predicted proteins | sample 8237621 | NCBI WGS metagenome assembly JACKQG01 (sample SAMN15677084, study PRJNA649215) | marine metagenome | biome: marine; feature: Black Sea; material: saline water; isolation source: suspended particulate matter (SPM) from the Black Sea western gyre | collected 2013-06-09/2013-06-10 | depth... | reverse complement strand
AAGATAAATTTCTGCAATACTGTTGTAAGGCAAAGCTTCATCCGGATAGAGCTCAACAATAATTTTCAACATTTCCAATGCCTCATCCAACAATCCAGCTCTTTTCATATTTAAAGCATAGTAGTTCAAATTTGATACACTCACATATCTATCATCCGGATTTATTCTTATTGCTTTTTTGTAGAATTGAAGCGCTTTATCCTTCTCTCCAAAACGGATGTATGAGTTCGCTAACATCACGTTAGCAAGTGTTGAATTCGGATAAAGTTTTAACGTTAATTTTGCGGTTTCAAAAGTTTTCTTTTTATCGCCCTGTAAGTAAAAATACCTGGTAATTCTTGAAAAATCTTCAGCGAAATTTGGATAAACATCAGCGCCTGCAAATAACTTTTTCAACTTTTTAGCAATCGTATTTACATTTGAAAAAGGTGTTAGGGCAAGCTCCCTGGTGTAATCATTAAAAACCAGTGTCCAATCCTGATTCCATTTTTTGACGATCTTTTCAAAAGACTCTGAAAATTGAAATTTTACTGAATGACCAGTTGCTTTTTTATACATCTTCAAATAATCATCAAAAAATCCAATTGCACCAACTTTAGTGTATTTTTTCAGTGAGTTAGCGCCATTGTTTTCCTGAAGCTGCTTTGCCATGTACGACCCAATTTTTACAAAAGCCTGGTTAGCCGCAGGGTGCCGTCCGCTCTTGATTTTTTTAACAAATTTGTTATGATCTGACTTGAGTGAATCACGATTCATGCACAAATTAAAATAATCAATTGCTCCGGCTAATTCTTTTTCATCCACCGTTAATGCTTGTTCATAGCGATCAAAATATCCCAGACCATAATTAAAAACAGACCACATTCCGTAAATAAGTGCATCATCAATTTTATTGCCCGTATAAACATTCATATTCCAAGGTTCATCAAAAATCAATTGTAACAACCGATGAGAATAAACATGTAAATTAGCTCCTTCGAGATTATAAGCAAGCGCAAGGGCGAAATTTTCATTGGGGAAGCGAACAAGTAACGTTCTCGTTTCGGGCTGACCGCCTGTATGATAGACATGGAATCGCCCATTGACTGGTGGCACAACCCAACCCATGCCATAATCTGTGAAATATCCATCTTTTAAAACCATTGACCTGTACATTAAATCGATACTCTCTTTTGAAAGTACCTTTTCCGTACTCAATCCTTTGGCATATTTTAACAAATCAACAATAGTGGAACGTGTACCACCAGCTGCGAACCGGCTGCTGATATCGATATATTCGGAATTTTTAATTTCTCCATCAATTAATCGATACCCCCTGACACGGTTGGGCAAAAGTTTATGGGGATCATCCATGTAGGTATTTTTCATTTCCAATGGATCCCATAAATTCTCCTTTAGATAATCTCCGAACGGTTGTTTCGCGGCGCCTTCGACGACTGCACCGAGTAAATTGTAGGCATAACTAGAATATTGATATTTTGTCCAGGGTTCAGCAATGAGTTCCCAATCTGCAAAAATCTCCAGGGATTCCCTGGTATCTTTGTATTCCCTGATTTTCCCTTCAACATCATAGTTCTTATAATGACTGATCCCGCCTAAATGCCCAAGCAGCGGTCGTACTGTAACCGGCCATTTCTTCCGGGGAAAATAAGGAACGTATCTTTGAACTTCTGCGTCCAAATCGACTTTGCCCTTTTCCATTAATTGAAGTATCGCCACTGCAACCATCGATTTTGTATTTGATGCAAGTCGATAAGCAGAATTTTCTTTTACCGGTGTTTTATTCTCCAAATCTGCATATCCAAATCCTTTTGCCCAGAAAAAATCATCTTTATAAAAGCCGATGGATAACCCGGGAATTTTATCAATTTCCATTTGCTGTTCGACAAATTTTTCAAATGTTTTAATTTTTTCCGAATAGAGATTTTTTTGTTGGGCAAAGTTTGCGGATATTAGAAGGATTAAAAAGAAAGATGTCAGCCAAAATTTTAACTTATTATTTCTCATAAATTTTCCTCACTTCTAATTTGAATTTGTAATTTCATCTTCCGCTTTTTAATAATTGATTCAATTTTTTTAATCCGTTCATCTGCTGAAGGATGGGATACAAAATAATTAAAAATCGACAAATTATTTTTACTGCTGCTTTCCAGTTTTCTTAATAAACCAATTGCGCCGGTGGGATTAAATCCAGCGCTGTACATAATTCGTACCGCATATTCATCAGCTTCAAATTCTTTGTCCTGTGAATAACCGCTCTTGAGTAAATTTGCCAGCACCTGTTTGGCGAGCATGCCTAAACTTCCGCCTTTTACCAATAATTTGGTAACAACATTTGTTGAATAATCTGCAACGATTCGTTCCATGGGATGTTTAAAAACAATGTGCATCATTTCGTGAGCCAGCACAAATGCGATTTCATCTTTGTGATCATAAATTTTTTTTAAAAGTTTATCCTTGAGAAAAATCAATCCCCCGGGCAGCGCAAAACCATTTATATCCGGACTGGCAACGATGTAGAATTTATATTTTCTTTTTTTATCTATTACTTTCCTGAATAACTGATCCCCAATTTCATCGATGATATTTTGCAAAGAAGGATCTTTGATAATTTTATTTTCTTTGGCAATATTCCGTGCCAGTTCTCTCCCCACAGCTAATTCTGCTTTGATGGCATCTTTTTCCGAACCAAAAGCGGACTGGTAGTACCACTTCCCCTTATTTATTGAAGCGCCTACTTTTCGACCTAAATTGTAATATATATTTGTCATGATAATTTAATATTTATTTTTCATTATTCATCACATGGGAAAGTTTATTGGGATACTCCCTTTGAATACAATCCAATGCAAAAGCAGCAAAATTAGAGACGGCTTTTTGAGTTAATTTTATGCCTTTCATTAAACATCTTCCAACTGCCAGGTCTGTCAATTCATTAGAATTCTTATCACAAGCTAATAGTAAGAAGATCAAAATAATAGATATTTTTGATAAAATCAAGGAATTATTTTTAACCATGTTGCAGCTCCATTTATGTACCCGATCACAGGGTGTAAATTCGTTTTAAAATTTGCCCACAGAAAAAAAATTGTTTGGTTTTTTTCTATTGAAGTTCTTTTCTGCAGGATAAAATTATCAAAATATTTTTTAATACTTTTAACGAAAAATTTTTAATGGCAAAATAATTATTTTGCCACTTAATCATTTTACCATTTTTCTTTTAATTTGTAGGATGAAATTTAGGTCTGAATAGTTACAATTATTAATACTAAAAAATCATCCTGCTTCACCCGCCCTTCTTCTCCGAACATTTCTAAAAACAGGTACAGCGATCATCAAGGTAATCGTCACCGAAATAAAGAAAAGCACACTCTCATTTAACATCGATAATCCAAAAGCAGCAGTCGCTGCCTTCATTAAATTCGAAATTCCCAGCACTATCGTCGCGATGACGATAGCTCCGGTAATTATATTAATAATAAAATTATTTAATCCATCTTTGCCCATCAAAGAACGATCATTAACCACAAGAAACAGGAAAACTGCCACAAATGGCAAAAGTACACCATTCAATGCCTGGGCTAAAATAATGGCAGGAATAGGTTTCACATCAATTAATCCGAAAAAGACACCGGTCAATAAAACTCCAAGCCAAATGCTGCGGTAACGCCAGGACGATTCGTGCCATTTGTTTTCTTCTTTTGAATCAAACAGACTTTTTGCTGTGATAGCTGCTGCCAGCGGCGCTGTGACTGCCGAAGAAAATCCCGCTGCAAACAAACCAAAGGCAAAAAACAACGCTGCCCAATCACCCAGTTTTGTAGAGAGGGAATTGGAAAGCGCCTGGTAGGTAAAATCACCGGCAATGGACGTCCCTACAACCAGCACTGCCATTGAAATCAATCCCCCCAACACAACAGCGATACTCAACCCAATGCGCAATTCACCCAATTTTTGTCCGCTGGCAATTCCTGATCTGAGAAGTGAATCAACTTCCCCTGCTAAATTTTCCAGTTGCAAAGGTGAAAGCACCTCCCCATTAGCAGCAACTCTCTCCGGAACTTCAACAACCTTTTGGTAGAGTGGTTTTGGTTTGTTGATATTTAAAGCAAAAAGATCAGGTCGTTGTTGATTGCCGATTTCTAACAGATCACCAAATCCTTTTGTGATAAAAAGAGCGATTGGCGCACCGTGCCGTTGCAACAGTGCGTTCGTTCCGCGCGTAGTCCCCAATCTCATCGAAACATTAGGAAGGTGAGTTTCAATTGGTGTTCCTGTAACGAGGCGTGTTGCAAGTATGGGCGCTTCCTCCGGGGAGCAAACTTCAAATGAAGCATTTTCAGGAATCTCTTTCGGCAAAGGAAAATTTAATTTGACAGTTGATGTTACCGGATCATATTGTTCCACCTTCACATCAGGATGATCTACATTCAATAAGGAAAATTTAAATCCTATTATAAAATCCTTTGCTACTACCCACTTCTTATTTATTCGAAATTCCTGACGAGAGATCATTTCAGTCACTGTACCGCGCAATGCACTGCTGCTCAAAACTTTGACACGATGCTGCTTCCCGCTCGGATCATAAGCCAGGCAGTCGGTGAAGGTGCCGCCAGTGTCTATCCATATTTGCCAGTTGTTTTTAGCTTGCATAATTTTAATTTAATGTCTAAAAATTTAAATTAACTTTGACAGGATTAACATGATGAACTGAATTTGATTTAAATGGTTAGTCCTTTATTCAGCTTAAGCACCTATTAACAGATTAAAATTATTAAACATTAGTAATTCGGAGTGCATCGCTTTAACAGGCTGTCCATGAAATTCAGAATAGGGCAAATATTTGGGCTAAAGCCCAGAACGTTTTTGGATATTTACTCCCCCACCCTGAAGGGTGGGGTTAGTCATAATCGTTAATTTCAGTAATATCAATTGACTAACCCCGTCATTTATGGCGGGGGCCCTATGAAGCTAAAATAGTCATCGGGCTTTAGCCCAAATTTCGTACTTAAAAATTATAGTCATTTACATGCTGTGAAGGGATTGCACTCCAAATCTCTTTTGTGTTACATCAGTTGAACAAAGGATATAAGCATTTTTATTTATTATATAAATCCTGACAATCCCATTGATCCTGTCAAAAAAGATTGCTCAAATCATTTCTCAAACAACTCATCAAACCCAAACTCAATCCAATCCATAAACGGCGCATCCCACATATCAGTTTTTAAATCATCCACTGCAACAAAAATCTTTTTATCATTTGCTGAAAAAATAACAGCATATTCTGTTGTACCATGTGCAACTGTTTTTAGCAATCTTTTTGCATCATCAATTCCCAGTTGTCTCCCCTGACGAGACCAGGCTTCCAGCAAATTTTTCCCTGCTTCATAGCGCCACAACGAAGAAAAAGAAACACGTCTGCCAAATGAATACGATGGCTGTTCGTGATCGAATCCGTATTTTAAGTGATAATTTGTCGCCATAATATTAAAGGGATCAGTCGGTCGAACGTCAGTCGGCAGCCGCATCACGCCGCCAAAGCGATCACCTTCAAAGACAAAAGCGGGCGACTGTTGATTATCGTAGGGCACAGCCCAAAGAATGATTGAGCCTGGTGTTGTAATGCCCCCGCCTTCAGATTTGAAATTCTCCATTAATTTGAGAATGCTTTCAGGCGTAGCATTGTTTGATGCTGTTTCCAAAATCAAACGCTGAACCCAGGAGCAGGGTACAATACCGGTCACAACAGGTCCTGATCCCGTACCGCCCGCATTTTCCATGCTGTACAATCCATTTTCATTGATGCCGGAAATCGTACCAACAAATCCAGGCCACATAGCAGAGACCCAGCGTTTGCGACCTGATTCCGCAGGATCGACAGCGAATAGTAGAAAATGGCTGACAGTAACTTTTCGAACATCACACTCACCGTCCATATTGCGAGCGGCAATTAAACCACCATTTGTTTCACCCCCTTTTGTTCGTTCTCCCCAGAAAGCGAACTGTGTACACGAAGAAGGAGCAAAAACCGGGTAAGCAGCCCGTCTTTCGATATAAGCGTTTATTGCGAGCAGATCGGTCAAATAAAATTCCCGCCCCAATGATCCTAATTTCATGTTTGTTCCGGATGCTTTCATTCCTTTAATCACGGCTTCACATTCAGCAATAAACTCATCAGGACAATTTAAATTATTTTCCAGAAAGGGGACAAATATTTCCTGATAACGTACGGGCGAACGCCAACTGTCTTCAATGATATAAAATTCAAAAAAATCGAGTATTTGTTTGCCCACAAGATAACCGTGGGCAAAGCCCCGCTCTTCTACTGTTCCCCAGAACTGCAGAACCGGCAATCCTTTTCTCCAGCGCAAACTACCGTGTTCGGTAAATTTATCTTCTTTCGTAAAAGGCGTGGGACAGCGCAAATAACAATCTGCTTTTGCTTCACCAGGTTCGGTGAGATTTATCGGATCATATTTTCCTCCCATTTCTGCTGAATACCACCCCAATGGTTCTGGCGGATCAAAGCCCAGCTCACCATTTTCATCAGTATCAATAAAAGCAAGAACGGAAAAATGCCCCTGGGGTAAATCAGTAAAACTGTATTTACCTGATTTTTTTAGCTCTTTTGTTTTGAAGGATTCTTTTGCACCATAAATTTCTCTTTTTTGCAGAGGATTAACAGTACCTTCAGATGTTTCGCGCAGTTTGTAAAGTTTGACAACAACAGGACCAGTTTGTTTTCCTTTATAGATTATTTTACCAGTGATTGACCTTTCACCTTTTTCTGTTTTTACGCAGACAAGAAAAATTGCTAAAATCGAAATTAGTACGATTAGACGTTTCATTGTTTTTCCTTTCAATCCCTTTTTTGATATTTTTTTCTGTGGCAGTTCGCTTCTACGGGAGAACTATTTTTTACAATTTTTCCTCTTCCTTCAAAAAATCAGTCTTTGAATTATCCCAGTTAAACTTCTTCATCATCTCGAAAATTAATGGTACTTTTACGGATAACCTTTCTATAACACCATCAGAGATATTTTCTCGGCTGATTGGCACTCTTTTTACATATTGCGCTGTTTGCCCGGCTTTTCTGCCATATTTATAATCATAAGTAAAATTCCCGAATGAATCAAGCTCTATACCACTGTTTTGCTTATTCGGTACACTAATGTAAAATTCACTTTTGCAAAGATCACTTTCATTGAACAATTTAGTCTCGGAAAGATATTGGTACAATTCTTTCGCAGTATTAATGGCTGGATCCACAAATACAATTTGTTCAGCCATAAACGGGCGATAGACATGTTTTCCATTTTCTTGATAGTCATAAAGTTTTGCCAGTTTATGTTGAAAGGTATCGGTATAAAAAGGATAATGCGTGCAGCCTAAAATAATTGCCTTTAAAGGTTTTGCTTCAGGTGTTTTTCTTATTTTTTCCAGCAAAGCAATCAGGTGATAATTAATATAATTTTCCACTGAATTAATTTGCAGATTCCATGGATTTTCTGAATCACCATCATATAGTATTTTATTATTTTCCCACTCAAAATTATATCTTTGCAGCAAAGACAAATCTATTTTTGTTTCAGGATTATTTTCGGAAGGTCCTTTATATTCATCTCTCGGTGCAATTGCATTTGCTGATATATATTCGGGAGATCCGTCTATTGCACCAGCCAAACCGATGCCTGCTTGTTGAAACACAAATATATCGCCAGTATAATTTAATTCAGCTAATTGGTTATTCAAAGTCTTCACGTATCCATTAGAGGCTACTGTGCCTGCAGTTGCCATAATAGCAACACTTCCGTCTTCATCCTGCTGAAAAATACTCAACGCGCCTCTTACTCCTGCGCCGATGACACCGATTACTTTAATATCGAGTCCTGCCTTTTTGATAAAATTCTTTATGTCTTCTTTGCCATAAGCTGTTGCTGTATTGCAGGCGATTACAATTGCTTTGACAGGCGATTTATCTGTTTTGTATTCACTTGTTTTTGCAGAAGGATAATATTTATTGCTTAGTAAAAATTGTACATCTTTAATAATGTGCTCTCTCAACAAATCTGTTTTACCTTCTTTAGAATAAACGCCGTAGGGCATATTCGCCTGATCACCATGATAGATAAAACATTCTTCCTGAAAATCTTTAACACCATCACCACAATCTTTTACTGAGTATGTGTCATTATTATATTCATCAAAATTAACAATGACATCCAATACAGTCAGTCCACCGGTTCCGGAATCAAAGATACCAATGGGCAGGGTCTCATTCAGTTCAGGATAATTTTGATTATTTAGATAAAAAAAGCTGCCCTGATCATTTAATATGGTATCAACTATTTTAATATCTGAAATTTGAGATTGTTTTTGACAAAAGATAAATTGGATTACGACCAACAAGACAATCGTTAAAATAATTGATTTTTTTAATTTTCTCATTGTGTTCCCTTTAATTAATATATTCCCAAGTCTATTCCAACGACAACCTTTCCATCATACTTTTCGGCAATCTCTTCGAGCAGATCATTTTCAGTTGCCCCCCAAAATAAAATATGATACAAAATAATCAATCCCGGCTTTGTTTTGTTGGCAATTTCCGCTAATTCATAAGTTGATGTGTGATTTTTTGCATGGTATTTTTTCCAGAACTCATTTTTTTTGTCATACATTTTTTTACAATACACTTCATGGATCAATATATCCACACCCTGGCTAAATTTAATAATATTTTCGCAGGGTCGTGTATCTCCTGAAATCACAATGACCTTATCTGGCGTAGTAAATCTGAATCCAAAAGCATTAGGCCAACTGCCATGTTTTACATGAAATGCTTCGACCGTCACATTTTTATCCTGGTAGATTTTTCCCTGTTGGATTTCGTGAGCATTAACCCGCCATCCTTGGTTGTTGGCTGGCTCTAATCCGTACAAACGGTATTTTATGTCTTCCTGGTATGCTTTTAAAATATTATCCGTCATTTCTACAATACCTTCCGGGCCATAAACTTGCAATGGCTCGTCGCGCCCCATAACCCAGGGTGTGAAGATCAGGTCAGGATAGCCTACGGTATGATCAGAATGTAAGTGGGTTAGAAAAGCCCGCTTAATATTTTTCACATTTAATGCTTCTATTTCACCTCCGTACCGTAGCGATAGAGCAGCAGCCTGTCTTACAACACCAGGACCAAAATCAACAATATATGGAACATCGTTCACCACAATTGCCACAGAGCAGCCCGAGTGTTTAGGATCAGGATTCGGGGTGCCAGTGCCTAACAGAATTACTTTAGTAACTTCTGAAGTTGTTGAATTTTCCTGGGCAAATAAATATTGATTAGAAAATGAAATCAGGATAATTAAAAATATTGGTTGTAATTTTCTCATATAAAACATCCTGTTAAAATGTATTTTTTAGTCTAATTCAAACTTCTGTTTACTTAAATCTTTTGGGTCATCTCCCCCATCAATCGGTCTCAATCGAAACTGATAAGAATAATTCTTCGGCAGCAAAGTATATTTTTTATGCGGTCGTGCGCCCCAGGAATTATCGCCGCCCACGCCAGTCTGTTTGTAATCAAGATTCAGCGCTACAAAATCTCTTTCTTGTAAATCAATGTCATGCTTCGTTCCGCGTTTTTCCTGGCTCAAATCTTCAATAGAATAATGAAGCGCTGACATACTCAACAGCTCCATTCCGATTGCCATCATGCCCATTCCTTCTTCATTACGAAAGGCAGCCCACCTGACTTCTGTTTTATTACCATTTTCCTGCGGACTGATATACGGCACGTATTGATCGCGAACTGTGCTTTTGTAAATTCCAATTAGTGAAGCAGTTTTTCTATCCCAGTAGTTTTCATGGGGCCCGCGTCCAAAATATTCCATTTTTTCGAATTCTTTGGGTAGGCGCATTTTCATTCCAAAGCGCATTAATTCATGAACACTTTGTTCACCCAGCCTCAGGTTACTTGCGACAACGATATCGCCAGAACCCAAAACCGAATAACTCACACGATGTTTTGAATCAACATCAGGCAGAACAAAATCAACCAAAACGTCAATCCTGTTTTTTGCTATTTTCTTCACCCTGATTTTTTTTACGATTCTGTTGTTGCTCGCTTTTTGCCAATGAGCGCATCTTTTTTGCATACCATTTCCGAAATCATTATCAGTCGGCGCCCGCCAGAAATTTGGAATTGGGCCAGCTTCGATCAATTTTGTACCTTTGAAAACGTATGAAGAAATAGTCCCTGTCTTTTTATCAAAAATTAGATTAAAATTTTCACCAGTAATGGTTGCTTTAGCTTTATCTTGTGTTATACTCAATTCAGGAAACTTTTCAATTGATGTTTTATTGACTACAATTTCTATTGGCAGCTCAAATTGTTCAATCGCGACCTCATGCCCTTTGGGTACTAAAGCTTCTTCATTTGCTGTGATAACACTAAAATTAAGAAAATATTCCACTCCTGGTTTCGGTATTATTTTATAATTTTTCAAATCAATGATTTTACTCTCATTTGGGGCAATATCAGGTTGGGAAATATTTCCAGAAAGTACTTGTTCACAATCCCCAATAACTTCCCACTTGATTATTAAATCTTTCAAATTTCTGAAAAAATATTTATTAATAATTTCAATTTTACCTTCTGCCAAATTTACAGGCAGGAATTTTATATATTGATAAACCTTTTTTACTTCCCATATTTTAGGCGTCAGTCCGCGATCAGGAAGCACCAATCCATTGAGACAAAAATTGGCATCATTGGGATTGTCGCCAAAATCACCACCATAGCCCCAGTACTCTCTGCCATTATCTGTTGTTTTGATGAGTCCCTGGTCAACCCAATCCCAAATGCAGCCACCCTGGAGAAAATCATATTTTTCAATCGCATCCCAGTAATCCTGCAGGTTACCGACTGAATTTCCCATTGCATGGGCATATTCACACAAAATTAACGGGCGATTCTGCTCCTCTTGGGCATATTTAATAATGGATTCAATTCGGGAATACATGGGACAAACGATATCCGTGTGCGGCTGTCTGCCCGCTCTTTCGTAATGAACCGGACGCGATGGATCCCTATGATGAATCCAATCACTGCACGCTTCAAATGCAGTGCCGTCTCCGGCCTCATTTCCCAATGACCAGATTATGATGGAAGGATGATTTTTGTCCCGCTCCACCATTCTTCTGATTCGATCCAGGTGCGCTTCCTTCCACTCCGGACGGTTAGCCAGCACATTTTCCGGTGCATACCCGATACCATGGGCTTCAATGTTGCCTTCATCAATTAAATATAAACCGTATTTGTCACACAACTCGTACCACTCCGGATCATCGGGATAGTGGCTGGTGCGGACGGTGTTGATATTGAACTGTTTCATTAATTGGATATCTTTAATCATTGATTCTCGCGTAACGTAATGCCCGGTTCGGTCATCGTGTTCATGCCGATTTACTCCTTTTACCAGAATGGAAACACCATTAACCTTCAGTTGTCCATTTGTGATTTCAACTTCCCGAAAACCAAATTTCGCGCTCTCAATTTCCAGCTCATTTCCATCTTTGTCCATTAATCTTAAAACAAGCGTATATAAGTTTGGAAATTCAGCCGACCATTTGAGCGGATTTTTGATCTGTGTTTTCATCATGATAACGGATTCAGTCGCCGGTGCAATTAAGGCTGTGGTTGCCTTCATTAATACTTGGCCACCGTTTAGATTATTTTCAGAATCGTAAAGAGAAACTTGCACCATTGGTTTCTCACAGTTTTTTTCTCCATAATTCCAAACTTTAGCTGTAACGGAAAGTGTTGCATCAACAAAATTATTATCAAGATCTGTCTTAATTTCAAAATCACGAATATGGACTTTAGGAGTTGAAAACAGGTAAACATTTCTGAAAATCCCGCTCAACCGCCAAAAATCCTGACATTCAAGATAGGAGCCATCTGACCATTGGTAAACTTCGGCAGCTAAAATATTTTTACCATTTTTCAAATATTTAGTGATATTAAATTCAGCCGGCGTTCTGCTGCCCTGGCTGTAGCCAACTTTTTCACCATTTATCCAGAGATAAAACGCAGACTCCACTCCATCAAAATGAAGAAAAACCTGGCGACCGTCCCAGTCTTTCGCAATTGTAAATTCTGTTCGATATGAGCCGACAGGATTGTAATCTTGTTGAATATGTGGTGGATCTTTTTTAAAAACGTAGGGGATGTTTAGGTAAACAGGAATTCCATAACCAAACATTTGCCAATTGCCCGGAACATCAATTTCATCCCATTGGCTCACATCGAATTCAGTTTTGTAAAAATCCATTGGACGATTTGCCGGTTTTTTTACCCAGTTGAATTTCCATTTTCCATTTAAGGATTTGAAAAAAGGTGAGGCAAATCGCTCTGCTTTTAGCGCCTGATTTATATTTTGGTAAGGAATTAACGTACAATGGGATTGCTCGGTGTTCAAAGAAATCATTTGTGGATTTTCCCAGTCGTTGGGTTTGTCAGCAGCAATCGCGTATTTGGAAAATCCAATTAATACCATAAACAGGCAAATCACTAACAGATTACTTATTTCGATTTTTGATTGAATCATAATATCTACTCCTTTGGTTTGTATTTTTTGTGAAATAATTTTATTGTTCGTTTAGCGAAGGATCGAGAAAAAAAAGGTTGGCAAAATTTAACATGTTTTGAATTTGAAGGTTAGTTTGTAACTGTTCAGATATTCAAGTCATTCTGAACGAGGGAGGGGAATGGTGATGTTGGGAAGTGAAGAATCTCATATTAATTTAAATAAGGCGTGGACGTTGGGGAGATTCCTGTATAGTCACATTATAATAATAAGGAAATACAGACTATGCTTCGGTCACAAGCTCCCTCAGAATGACTTTTGTAACCACACTGAATAGTTACGTTAGTTTTATATTAGTATGTTGATATAATAACAAATTAAATTATCATTGTCAATAAAATTTTATTCAGCCGCAAAATCTTTAAAGTAAAAATCCGTCAAAACAAAACACCAAAACATTCTGCAAGTTTTCCAAAACCCAACATAGAAAATTCAAAATTAAAAAGAAAACCGGAATAATGGTGCGTTGGGATTCTTATTTCTCCAGTACTTCATCAAATCCATTACTCCAGCAATCCATCACCCCACCAATCCATCAATCCCCAATTACTCACTAAATGTCGTTTTAACTACAACAGCCCCAAGCCCCAATATCCCAATCAAATTAATAATAACCGTAATTGCATTGAGTAAATCTCCCCAGCTCCAGATATTTTCCGGGTTGCTGTTGGCGCCGATAAAAATTGACAGACAAAATAACCAGCGATAGGGTATTTTAATTTTATCCCCAAAAATAAACGCCGCGCTCTGCTCACCATAAAAACACCAGGTAATTAAAGTTGTGTACCCTAATAACAAAGATGAGGCAAGCACAATCCAATCACCGAACGGCAGGCTGGTTTTAAAACTTTGCGACACCAGAGCGGTGCTGTTCAATCCATCTTGTGTCCAGAATCCACTCATTAAAATTATTAGCGCTGTAATTGTGCAAATGATTATTGTGTCGATAAAAACGCCTAACATGGCGATGAGAGATTGTTTCTGCGGATCATTCGATTGGGCTGTTGCATAAAGAATTGCCACAGAACCGGTCCCCGCCTCATTACTGTAAGCGCCTCGGGCAGCGCCGTAACGGAGCGCCATCATTACCGTAGCGCCAGAAAATCCGCCAATTGCACCTTTGCTAGTAAAAGCATAGCTAAATATTTCGTTGAAAACCAAAGGTAATTTATGATAATTAAAAATAAGAATCAGCATACCGCTTCCCAGGTAAAGTATCGTCATAAATGGTACCAGGATTTTGGCGACTCTGGCAATTTTTTTCAAACCGCCTATGACGACAATCCAGGTCAATACTGCTATGATACCACATGATAAAAGGAGCGGCGTACCAAATTGATTTTGAAGCACAATGGACATGGAATTGGATTGAATCGAAGTTGTAGCCAACAAAGTTTTAAATGCCATGGCTAAAGCAAAGGCAATTGCCAGACTTCGCCAGCCAAGTCCTCTTTGAATGTAAACCATGGGCCCGCCCAGGTAAATTCCATCTTTGTCTTTTTCGCGGAACTTGCAGCCTAACAAAGATTCTGTGTACATCACTGCCATGAGTACAAACGCCGAGATCCACATCCAGAAAATTGCTCCAGGCCCACCGACAGCAATCGCAGTGGCTACGCCAGCCAAATTTCCGTTTCCCACAATTCCGGAAAGCACTGACATTAATGCCTGGTAAGGAGTTATATTTCCTTCACCAGAAGATTTGATGGATTTTTTGAGTTCTTTAATAGCAGGTAAAAATTTTGTAAATTGTATTCCTTTTAACCGGAGAGATAAGTACAGACCACTACCCAATAAAAAAATAAGCATGGGAGGCCCCCAGAGGAAATTTGCGGCATCACGAACAATCGAGAAAAAGGTCATAAAATTTCCTTTCTTGTTGAGCTAAACTCGTTGGTGAATAAAATTTAGCTTTCAACTATGTTTTGTTAAAATGTATTAAATGCATGACGCACTAAAGTACAGGCAAAGAGCAGGGCGCATGGCGTAAAAAAGTACTATTTCGCGCTGCACTCCATTGATTTTCTTACAATTCTCTTACTGATAAATGATGAAATTAAAAAAACAAACGCCAGAACCAAAACAATCGTCGCTCCTGATGGCAGGTCAAACAGATAGGAAAGCCATAAACCGGCAATAGTCAAAATTACAGCACAAATGGTTGAGTAGAGCATGAGCTTCTTCAATTTATTGGTGAATTGTCGTGCGATTACAGTGGGAATTGTCAGTAACGCAATCACAAGGATAACGCCAACAACGCGGATGAGTACAATGATACTCAATGCAACCAGACTTAATAATAAAAGATAAAGCGCTTTGGTCGGCACTCCAACAATTGATGAAAATTCTTCATCAAATGCCAGCGCCTGAAATTCTTTGAACATCAGTAATACAACCACTATAATTATAAAATCGAGCAGGAGCATAATAAAAATATCACTCGTCGAAACGGTTAAAATGGAGCCGAATAAGTAAGAGAATAAATCAGGTGCATAACCAGGGGTTAAACTGATGAACACAATACCTATCGCCATTCCCACTGACCAGATAATACCGATGGCAGAATCTTCGCTTAATTTTATTTTCTTCCCGACCAAACCAATGCCGATAGCAGATAACAGGCTAAACGGAATCGCTGCAATGACCGGATTTATTCCGAGGAAATATCCCAACCCGATGCCGCCAAATGCTGCATGCGTTATCCCACCACTGATAAAAACAATTTTTTTAATAACAACAAAAGTGCCCACAATGCCGCAAGCGATACTTACCAAAATGGCAGCATAAAAAGCATTACGCATGAATTCGTATTGGAGTATTTCTGGCATGGGATATGGTTCCTTTGTTACTTCGTTACATTACTATTTTATTTGAAAGTCACTATTATATAGGTAATCAGGTAAAAAGGTAATTGGGTAATAAGGCAAAGCACAACTTTACCTTTTCATCACTACAGCAATGGCCTAATGGACTAATTACCTAATTACCCTATTACCTATTGTTCACGTTCGAATTATATTTACTATCTCAATATAGTTCAAAATTATTATGTTAATTATGGTAAATGTTCAGGCATTCAAGTCATTCTGAACGAGGGAAGGGAATGGTGATGTTAGGAAGTGAAGAATCTCTTATTATTTTTAAAAGGGTGCAGATGCTGGAGAGATTCTTCGGTCGCAAGCTCCCTCAAAATGACTTTTATAAACCCACGGAATAATTACAAATTATAGTATTACAAGTCAAATCTTCGTTTTTTGTGCAAAAGAATTTCTAACCCA
>JACKQG010001777.1_pt1 | contig 15936 bp, 14 predicted proteins | sample 8237621 | NCBI WGS metagenome assembly JACKQG01 (sample SAMN15677084, study PRJNA649215) | marine metagenome | biome: marine; feature: Black Sea; material: saline water; isolation source: suspended particulate matter (SPM) from the Black Sea western gyre | collected 2013-06-09/2013-06-10 | depth... | reverse complement strand
TCTCTCACTCTCCCAGTCTCCAAGTCTCCCCATCGCAAAGTCACCAAGTCTCTCAGTCACCTTGTCTCCCCCTCACAGCGTCCCAATATGTCCCTTCCCCACACCTTTCACTTTGCATCCGGCTTTAAGGTATTTCTTAATTTTCTCATCATTAAGAAAATTAGAGCAATCAATTATAAGAGGTTTTTTCCCAGTCATCTTAACTACCTCATCCGGGTCGAGCTCGAGGTATTCCGAATGCCCAACAGCAAGAATTGCTACATCTGCATCTTTTAGCGTATCGGATATTGATTTCTCAATTGGAACATTTTCCATCTCTGCCCAGTACTCCACATAAGGATCATGAGTTTTGACGATTGCCCAAAACTCGTTTAAAAACTTTATCAAAGTCTCGGATGGTGAGTGTCGCGTGTCTCCCAAATTTTCTAAATAGGAAACACCCAAAACAGCAATTTTAACATCCTTTAATTCAGGATATTCTTCTTTGATAAGATCAATTGTATGTAAGGGCATGGTATCGTTTATATCAACAGAATTTATTGCAATTTTCAGCTTGTCATCAATATGAAAAATAGCACCCATAGCCCAATTTGCAAGCACAGGATCCTTCGTGAGACAATATCCCCCCACACCAAGACTCGGACGCAATAGGTTATCATGCGTTCCCTTACGTTTGCGGATCGCTGCACGTACTTTGTGAATATCAACACCTATTTTCTCGGCACATTTTGCCCATTCAAGAGTGAGTGCAATATTCGTCGCGCGATATGAATTTTCCATAACTTTGGAGAGTTCCGATGCATTTGTGTTATCCAGTTCAGTGAGAGGATATCTCTCCGTATCGAGAATATTGTTTAAAAACTCACGTGCAATATCTTTGCTCTTTTCGTTCACTCCGGAAAACACACGCCAGAAATCTCGTATAGAACTCACATATTTAGCGCCTGGCATAACCCGTTCATAAGAATGTGCGATCAAAGGAGGATTTTTTTCTATATCAATTCCACGTTTGGTGAACTCTTCTTCAATAAGGGGCTTCACGACGTTTTCACATGTTCCGGGTGGGACAGTTGTTTCTACTAAAATAAGACATTCAGGAGAAATGTGCTTACCAAGATTCTTCATTCCATCCCGGAAAGCAGAAAGATCACAATAGCCCTGTGATGCATCACCAAATGCTGGTTTTGTGGCATCCAACTGAATATCAACTACTGCAATATCTGCAACTTCGTAGGCATAATTGAGCCATGTTGCTCTCAATGTTTTCCTTTCAACTACAGTTCTATGAAATATTATCGGCACTTCTGCGTCGGAGGAATTGACTGGTGGGATTCCCTGATTGATAACAGGCACTTTCCAAAAGGAACGTAGAGAAGCTCTTTGCTGACCGTGCACAAAATAGAGTGGATTTCCTTCATCATCAGCTGCATCTGCAACGACTGCTGCCATCACGCAGCCGACAAAGCCCATTCCCTGCACAGCTACGATTTTTCGTCCTAACTTTCTTTGTTCATCTGTTATTCTCTTAAGTTCTTCTAATTCTTTTGAAGATTCAGCTTCGGTTGGAAGTGGGTACTCTTTTCCACTTGGTGAGAGTGATATTTTTTTCATTGTATCTCCTTTTTGATAGACTTGATCAAAGTATTATAGGTTCAAGTATAAACGTAAACAATGCTAGGTTTTCTTACATATTATGCATATAATCTTTAGATTTTTATCTCTTTTCTTCTTACTTCGTATTTCCAAATAAAAACAATCATAATCGCAGCAAAGATCGCTCCGAAAATCCAAAACCCAAAAGCAGCATTCCAACTGAATTTATCAATAAGGTAACCGGTTCCAACACCTGTCAAACTTGCTCCGACATATCCCATCGCATCAATAAAACCTGTTACTGATGAAGCTGCTTTACGTGTAACCAAATCCGCTGGTAAAGCTGCTACAATAAGCACATGAGGTCCAAAAGTTAAAAATCCGATAACCAATAACACAGATAAACTTAGAACCCAACTTTCAGCTGGAACTAATCTATATAAATAACAGGACACTGCTAATAAAACCAACATAATAAATGCAATAGGAGCTCGACGATGTTTAAAAATACTGTCTGATGCCCAACCGGCGAAAATTGCTCCGAGTCCACCTGCAATAGGAAATGCAATTGCTTTGTAAGCTGCAAGCGAAATAGTTGCTCCTTGCTCTTCAAACATATATGTAGGTGCCCAACTCATAAAACCATATCTGACAATATTTAAACCGAAAAGAGCAAAGCCGGCAAACCATACATAAGGATTTAAAAGAGTTATCCTGAAAGTCTCCTTAAAACCTATATGATGATCCTTTTTAACCTCATTATTATCAATTCCCTGTTCCTGTTCTTCCAAACTTGGCAAACCTACTTCTTCAGGTGCATTTCTTGCTCTTATATACCAGTGAATTGCTAGCACTATACAAATTACAGCAGGAATCCAGAAACTGAAACGCCAATCCATATATTTTACAATTGTGCCGGCCAAAAACCATGAAAAAGCTCCACCAAGGATGTAGGCGGTACCCAAACGTCCTGCGATCTTTCCTCTGCCTTTCCTAGGAAACCAGTTTGCCATTGTTTTTACTGTCGGTCCCCAGCCCATAGACTGGAAGTATCCGTTCAAACCCCACAAAATTGCCATTAAAACAATTGCACCAGCGCTGAAACCGAAGATGACGTTTAATACTGCTGAAGCAATCAAACCAAATGTAATTATTCTTCTTGCATTAATTTTATCACCAAGCTGCCCGTTTATAAACTGTCCCACTGCATAAGCAAAGAACAAACAGCTAAGCACAACTCCCATATTTGTTTTTGTTAATCCAAATTCACCCATTATTTTGGGCATTGCGACAGATATATTTACTCGTAAAAGATAGAAAGAGGCGTAAGTTACCCACATAAGCCAGAACATTTTCTTTTGCCAGATTTTAATTTGAGTTGCTGCGTCAGAATTATTTTTCATATTTTTCCCCATTATTTTTGATATTATTTTTTATACTTGTAGATGATTGCGAAGGATAATATGGTATGACAATTACTTTTCCACCAATACTTTCCATTACTTCTCGTGCTTCTTCAATAGCTTCATTAGTATGACTCGAGCTTTCCATTAAAATATCAGGTTTGATTTTTTTTACATTCGGAAGGGGTGAATAAGTTTCTTGGGCAACTACCAAATCAACGTATTTTATTGCATTTGCAAGATCAAATCTTTCATCAAAAGAAAGTATTGGTTTTTGCTTTTTTTCCATTACAGCTTCATCGGTTAAAATCCCTATGATCGATTTTCCATCTTTACCTGCTATCGCCTTGGCATTTTCCATCATTTTAAGATGCCCACGATGTACTATATCTAATACATAATATGAATATACTAATTTCATCTATCTATCCTTCTGCATTTATTTTTTTAATTTTCATTTTAATTGTAATCCTCGAGAAATGGATATTCCAGTAAGATAAATCAACATCTTGGGAGATTCTTCACTGCGTTCAGAATGACAATTTTCTTTTTTGGGAGATTCAAATATTCAATACTTACCGATCCGCTGCTTTCCTCTTATCATGCTCCAATACATGTATTCTATCAGCTCTGATAAGAATTTTCGAAATAGTTTTGCCCTCATTATTTTTGCAGTAATTTCGCACAGATTTCATGAATTTATATCGAGTTTGAGGATATTCAACTTCCACACTTCAATATCTTGATGGCTTTTAACCTATCACTTGTTGCTAATCACTGATTACTTTGTTACTTTTTGAAGGAAGGGCTGAAGAAGATCATATTCAACATTCATACCCAGCTTTATATCAGGTTTAGTTTTCCCATGGAAATCTGATCCGGCAGTAATAAGCAATCCATATTTGTCAGCGATATACTTATAAAATCTGATCTGATCATGAGTATGTTTGGAATAGAAAACCTCAATCCCCATCAAACCATAATTTGTAAGCTCTGCAACTAATTCCTCCAACTTTTCATCATTGAGTTTTGTCTGATATGGATGCGCAACCACAGGAATTCCTTCAGCATCTAAGATCAATTCGATTGCATTCTTTGGTTGAAGTCTTTTTTTATTTAAATAAAGCGGTTTGCCTTTTTCAAGATACTTATCAAATGCCTCCTGATAACTTTTTGTATATCCCTTCTTTGCAAACAAGTTCGCAAAGTGAGGTCTGCCAATCAGTTCGCCACCAGCTTCTTTTTCCAGCTCCTCAAGAGTAATATCGAAACCGAGTTTTTTCATGTTCTCTATCATTTTTTTATTTCGATTGAGCCGAAAATCCTGCAGTTCTTTGAGTGTGCGATTGAGTTCAGTATGCTTCGGATCAAAGCCATAGCCAAGAATATGAAGAGTTTTGGGAAACTCAGCACTTATCTCAACACCATTTATAAATGTAAGTCCATCAGGAACTTTCGAAATTTGTGATAAACCCTCAATGGTATCATGATCAGTGAGAGATAAATATTTGAGTTTTTTCCCTGTAGCTTCGAGGATAAGTTCTTCGGGAGAATAAGTCCCATCAGAAGCAGTACTATGTGTATGTAAATCAAGTAGCATTTTGTTTTCCTTGGCACACTCCGTGCCCCTCACTTGCATTCCCCAGTTTTCGTAAGTGGCATCATTCAGGACAGTTATGATTATTTTTTTGTAAATTTAATTTTTTATGAGCTTATCAAGTTCCTTCTTTAAGACATCAACTTTATCTATTTTTTCCCATGTGAATTCTGGTTCATTTCTCCCAAAGTGACCATAAGCAGCAGTTTTCTTGTAGATGGGTCGCTGAAGTTTGAGATGTGCGATGATTCCCTGAGGAGTCAAAGGAAAATGCTTTCTGATAAGTGAAATGATCTGCTCGTCATCAAGCTTGCCTGTTCCAAAGGTCTCGACCCACAAACTTAATGGTTCAGCTATTCCGATAGCGTATGAAATCTCGATCTCGAATCTGTTAGCAATGCCTGCTGCAACAATATTTTTTGCAATGTAACGAGCCATATAAGCAGCACAGCGATCTACTTTTGATGGATCTTTTCCTGAAAAAGCGCCGCCGCCGTGACGACCCATTCCACCATATGTATCCACTATGATCTTTCTGCCGGTCAAACCCGCATCAGCTTGAGGTCCGCCAATCACAAACTCTCCTGTGGGATTAATATGAAAAACAGTTTCACTATCAAGATAATCTCCACACACGGGCTTTATCACATGTTCAATAATATCTTTTCGGATTTTATCTCTTTCAATACCATCAGCATGCTGGCTCGACACAACAACAGTATGCACCCGTTTGGGAACATTATCATTATATTCAATTGTGACTTGTGACTTTCCGTCAGGTCCTAAATATGGAATGATTCCGCTTTTACGCACCTCGGAAAGCTTTTGGGTCAATTTATGTGCAAGCATTATTGGTAATGGCATTAACTCCTCAGTCTCATTGCAAGCATAGCCAAACATCATTCCCTGATCGCCGGCTCCCTGCATATGATGAGCAGATTTGTCAACATCCACACCTATAGCAATATCATGAGATTGAGGAATAATACTGCAGAACACGCCACAATTCTCATAATCTATACCAAGTTTGCTGTGAGTGTAACCAATTTCTTGAAGAGTATCTCGTACAATTTTGTTTATATCTACAAAGCCCTTTGTGGTAATTTCTCCAAACACCCAAACTGCACCATTCTTGACAGCAGTTTCAGCAGCAACTCTTGAATTTTTATCCTGTCTAAGACAGTCATCGAGAACTGCATCACTGATTAGATCACATATTTTATCGGGATGTCCCTCTGTTACAGATTCCGAACTAAAAAGATAATTTTTCTTGCTCATGCAAAGTATCCTTTCCTAATATCTATAATGTTCCGGCTTATAAGGTCCTTCGATAGGAATACCAATATATTTTGCCTGTTCTTCCGTCAAGCGGGTCAATTTTGCATTAACTTTTCCAATATGCAAAAATGCAACTTCTTCATCAAGTTTTTTAGGTAATCTATACACTTTTTTATCATAATTATTCTTCCATAATTCCATCTGGGCAAGTACCTGGTTTGTAAAGGAATTACTCATGACAAATGAAGGATGCCCGGTCGCATTTCCAAGATTAACCAATCTTCCTTCAGAGAGAAGAATAATTGAGTGTCCGTCCGGGAATTGTATTTCATCAACCTGAGGTTTGATATTTATCTTTTTTACTCCAGGAGTTTCGTACAATTCATCTACCTGTATCTCATTGTCAAAATGTCCAATATTACAGACTATTGCCTTATCCTTCATCATCTGCATATGATCTACTCGTATCACATCCCTGTTGCCTGTTGCGGTGACAAAAATATCTCCTTCTTGGATAACATCTTCAAGTACAGTAACTTTGAATCCTTCCATAGCTGCCTGCAAGGCACAGATAGGATCGATTTCTGTGATGATCACACGTGCTCCAAATCCCTTCATGGATTGTGCACATCCCTTGCCGACATCGCCGTAGCCACAAACAACGACAACTTTACCGGCAACCATTACATCAGTACCTCTCTTAATCCCGTCTGCAAGCGATTCCCTACAACCATAGAGATTATCAAATTTTGATTTTGTAACTGAATCATTAACATTAATTGCGGGAAATAGTAATGTGTTATCTTTCATCTTTTGATAAAGCCGATGAACTCCGGTAGTCGTTTCTTCACTTACGCCTTTGATATGTTCTGCAATCTGATGCCAGCGGTCAGGAAATTCAACGATATCTTCCAATATTGTCTTATGAAGGATGCCAAGTTCTCTGCTTGAAGTATCGGGCTGAGGAATTGCCCCGATTTTTTTGTATTCATCTTCTAATCGAACGCCTTCGTGAACAAACAAAGTCGCATCTCCTCCATCATCCACGATAAGATCAGGACCTTCTTTATCGCTGAATAAAAGTGCATTTTTTGTACACCACCAATATTCTTCAAGCGTTTCACCTTTCCATGCAAAAACAGGGATCCCTTCTTTTGCGATCGCTGCAGCAGCATGATCCTGTGTAGAGAAGATATTGCAAGAAGCCCATCTCACATTCGCACCCAATTCAACAAGTGTTTCTATCAACACGGCAGTCTGGATCGTCATATGAAGACTACCTGTAATTCGAGCTCCCTTTAAGGGTTTGTCTTTAGAATATTTTTTTCTGAGTGCAATTAAACCCGGCATTTCAATTTCTGCAAGCTCAATTTCCTTCTTACCAAAATTAGAAAGTTTTATGTCTTGAATTTTATATTCCATATTTTTCCTTTTTCTTAATGTTTTAATTTATAATCTTTATTTTTCATAATCGGCAAGATATGGTTTGCTACTATTATTTGTAAATATTTATATCATATAAAAATAGTAATATAATTCAATAAACCAGTGAAATTCGTGTTTGCCCTATGTATTAATCCCCTTATTTGTAACTTCCTAATGATATGCTTTCTTGTTTTAATAAGAAATAAACACACATCTCCCTCTCTTGCTAAGATTTTATTAGTTGATTTTCCTATTTAGAATTAATTACCGATCTCAATAAACTTCTTATCATTTCTTTCTGATGTTGGCTTGCGAATCCGATGACCTCTTCGGTAACTTTGAGTTTCGTCATTTTTTTCGCCTATATTATCTTCAGGATCTTCAGGAATTTTAAAGACGGTTTCTGAGAATTCATCAAAAAATGACATCACACTATCCCAATATAATTCGTCGGATTTTGCAGTCGGTCCAACATAAGAGTCAAACGAAAATAGTGTGGAAGAAAGAAATAAACTAAGAACGAACATTAATACTATCGTTACATACGCTTTCTTTTTCATGTTTTTTTTCTTTTATAAATTATTTTTCGGATATTCGACTCATACAAATTTCTTTGTCAATAAAAAACAGAATATACACAAAAAAATTAAATATTTTTGATAACCCGTATCACATAATCCATCTGCTCGTCGGTTAATTCAGGATAAATTGGAATTGATACAACTTCTTTCGCAGCTTTTTCTGATTCTGGAAGATCGCCACCTTTATATCCTAAATAGGCAAAACATTCTTGCAGATGGAGTGGAACAGGATAATAAATTGCATTGCCAATATTCGCTTCATTAAGCTTATCTTGAAGCTCATCTCTCAAGGGAGTACGAATCGTATATTGATTATAGATCATTATATTATATGATTCAACAAAAGGTGTATCAACCACATCTTTCAAATGTTCATTATAATATTCTGCATTTTTCTGACGACCTTTGTGCCATTCTTCCAAATAAGGAAATTTCTCAAGAAGCACTGCTGCCTGCATTGTATCAAGCCGGAAATTGCCGCCGATTATTTTATGATAATATTTTGGTTTGCTTCCGTGTTGGCGTAATATTCTGATCTTTTCAGCTAATTCATCATTATTTGTCGTGACAAGTCCGCCATCTCCACAGCAGCCAAGATTTTTACTAGGGAAAAAAGAAAAGCAACCTACATCTCCAAGGGATCCTGCGCGTCGTCCTTTATATTCAGAACCAATTGCCTGAGCAGCGTCTTCAATAACAACAAGATCATGCTTTTTTGCAATTTCATTGATCTTATCCATTTCTGCACATTGCCCGAATATATGAACCGGAATTATTGCTTTTGTCTTATCAGTAATTTTCTGTTCGATTAATTCTGGATCAATATTATAAGTTTTGGGGTCAATATCTACAAAAACAGGTTTTGCCCCAACACGGAATATCGAACCGGCTGTTGCAAAAAAAGTAAAGGGAGTGGTAATTACTTCATCACCTTCACCGATATCTAATGCCATTAGAGATATAATCAGAGCATCGGTTCCGGAAGTAACTCCGATCGCATGTTTGCAATGACAATAGTCAGCTAATTTCTCTTCTAATTCTTTTATTTGAGGACCGTTAATAAATCTTTTTGAATCGAATACGTCCTTCATTGCCTGTAATACTTTATCTTTCATTGGCTCGTATTGAGCGTTTAGGTCGAGCATTGGTACTTTCATGGTTTTTTCCTTTCTATTCATCGAGCAAAGCGATATTTTTTGCATTGACCTCAATTGCTACTGCTTGTTTTATCAAGTCAATGTTTAATACTAATTTAAATGCCCCTTTTCTATAAGAGATCTTTCCTTCATAGTTTTTAAAAGGTCCTCTGATGATCTTTACTCTTCTTCCCCGTGTAAGAAATTTGTGAGGGATCAATTTGGCACCCTCATTTTGAGCATAATGTATCTGCTTGAGTTCCGCAAGAAGCTGCTCTTGATCAGGAGCTTCTATAAATGCACAAAGCTGTCCTGTGCGATATAATTGTGTTTTCTTAGTATGATTGCAATTGCAAAATATATAGCTTGAAAAAAGTGGCTTCCTAAAAGTGATCGCTCTGTTATGGTAATACCTCACGCTCTCTATTAATGGCAGATAATATGAAATATTATAATCAATACAACTCTTTGCCACTTTCTTTTCATGACGAGGTTTTGTGTATACTGCATACCAGCAACCATCATCTGTTAGTTTTAATTCACCAAATAACTCACTAATTTCATTTTTATCGCTTGGCATATTTATTATCTAAATCCAAATTATTTATGAATGAGAAGTGTCGAATCATAAATTCCTGTCAATTATTGCCTTAAAGAATTTTCATTTAAAAAATGGCATGACCACAAACTCGGATCATGCCATTCTTACGTGACAATACTTGATTCTCTATCTTCTAAAGTTTCTTTGATTATCTCTTTTCGGACGTGCTTCATCGACCTTCATGGTACGACCTTTAAGGTCTTTTCCATTCAAGTCACCCATTGCGTTTTCAGCTTCAGATGATTCTGACATTTCTACGAATCCAAAACCTTTTCCATCAATGATAGTAACCTCAACCACTTCGCCGAACTCAGCAAATAATTCTGAAAGTTCTTCTTTTGTGACTGAATAATCAAGATTACCCACATAGAGTTTTTTACCTTGCATTCTTTCTAGTCTCCTATTTTTTTTGTTCTCATACTAATCATGAAGAATAGACGTATAAAAAATCTAATTTCATTCTTAAATATTTCGAACTTATATAACTTAACAAGTAAGTTATTTTTTTAATTGACGCATAAAAAATATCTAAAATAAAAATCGTCAAGTACTGTAATAAAAAAAATTTTTTAATTTTAAATAGATAAATGGCGGAGAGAGTGGGATTCGAACCCACGGTCCGCCAAACAGCGGACAACGATTTTCGAGACCGCCCCGATCGACCGCTCCGGCATCTCTCCCAAAAAAAATGGCGGAGAGGGCGGGATTCGAACCCGCGGTAAGCTTTTGACCTACACACGCTTTCCAAGCGTGCTCCTTAAGCCAGCTCGGACACCTCTCCACTTCTATTAGTCCGCTTCTCTTGAAAAAATTTTCTTAAAATAGTACCACATTCATTTGCCATGACACCGCTTTTTAATTCAGGATTATGATTCAGGCGAGTGTCATAAAGAACATTATATAATGATCCGCATGCACCATTCTTTTCATCAAAGGCACCAAAAACTACTCTATTTATACGTGAAAGAACTATTGCTCCAGCACACATTGTACAGGGTTCTAAAGTGACATATAAGGTACAATCATAAAGCCACTTGCCACATTTTTTTCGGGCTTGTTCAATTACAAGCATTTCTGCATGGGCAAGAACGTCCTTACTGGATTCCGTCGAATTATGAGCACGCACTACGATTTTTTCATCCTTTATAATTACTGCCCCAACAGGAACTTCATCCTCTCGAAAAGCCGTTTTGGCTTCTTCAAGTGCTAATTTCATCCAGTATTCATCACTATGTGCTTTCATCGAATGTGTTTGTTTATTTGAAGCCGATATTCATTGTCAATTTTTCCACAAAATGTATGCAATTGCAAAATCAATAAAGATATTGACCAGTTTCAAACCTTCTCCACAAACTAACAAAAATTAATTTTAATAAGGATATTCAATGTCATCTACCTTTAACTGGATATTCACAGCAACTGAATTTTGTATGACAACATTACGTACTCTCGTAAGCCACCACATCCTCTTTGCAATTGGTATTGTGCTTATTGTCGGTTACCTTTTGGGCAAAGTTGCCGACAAACTCAAGCTTCCGGTTGTCACAGGTTACATTATTGCTGGTATTCTGCTTGGTGAATCGATCGGTAATGTAATCGAACTGAAGATGGTTCATGCTCTTCGTCCCATCACAGAAATTGCACTTGGACTTATCGCCATTGCTATTGGCGGTGAATTCTCTCGTTCAAAATTAAAATCCATTGGCAAAGAAATTTTTATCCTTACCTTGTTCCAGATCGGGCTTACCTTTGTACTTGTTTCCGGATCATTGATGCTTATTGGTTTTAAACATGAATTCTCTCTACTTTTGGGAGCCATAGCCACTGCCACTGCCCCTGCTGCCACTGTTGCTATCGTGCAGTCACTTCGCGCTCGAGGAAAATTTATCGACTATCTCTACGGATTGGTTGCCCTCGATGATGCTGGCTCGGTTGTTCTTTTCGGCTTGGTTTTTGCTTTTGTAGGACTCACATTGCCGAATATTAGCGGTATAAAATCCAATCCTATGATAATGATCTTAACTGCGCTTGGCGAAATTCTTCTCTCGATAATAATCGGTATTGTGGCAGGATTCATTCTTCACAAGGCAACGTACAAGAAACAAAATAAAAGCGAGATCATGATCATCGCACTTGGCATCATCTTTATTGTGATCAGTATCGCTCATCCGCTTCATATCTCACCGCTTATCACAAATATTGTGATCGGAGCAACACTTGTAAATCTATCCTATAAAAATCAACGAATTTCACGAATTCTTGAAGGATTGACACCTCCGATCTATGCATTGTTTTTTGCGATTGCCGGAACTGAGCTGCAACTTGGTATTTTTACTCAACCCGGCATCCTTATTCTCGGAGTGATCTTCGTTGTTATGCGCATGATCGGAAAATATTTCGGGGTATATCTTGGAGCGCTAACTATGCATTCCGATAAACCAACAAAAAAATATCTTGGTATCTGCATGTTCCCGCAGGCAGGAGTTGCAATCGGACTTGTGCTGATGGTCCAGGCATCTCCGATCATTGCAAACGCTACATCCGAGATGCAGCACCTGGCGATCAATATGGTTAATATTGTAATCTTTTCAGTCTTTATAAATGAACTTTTCGGACCTGTGCTTTCCAAATGGGCGATAATAAAAGGCACAGGAATCAAACCTTAATTTGAGGTAACAAAATGAATCTTTATGACAAATTATGCAAAGAGGGCTGCTCTGCTTCTTTTAAAGCGAAGAAGAAGGATGAAGCACTTCACGAACTTGTGGCTCTACTCAAAAAATGTCCTCGCGTTGAAAATATCGGATCATCCAAAATATATTCTGCCCTGAAAGATCGCGAGAAACTCGGCAGCACCGGTCTGGGTGGCGGCATTGCTATTCCTCATGCGAAGATCGATGGACTTGATGATTTCGTTCTTGCTCTCGCTATCTCTAAAAAGGGAGTGCAGTTCGAAGCTGCCGATAACAGAAAAGTGCATATCTTTTTTGTGCTTCTTGGACCATCAAATTCACCAAACGAGCATTTGAAAATGCTTTCAGCGATTTCGAGAACTCTTCGTGATGAAGATATTAAAAATGAACTTCTCGCAGCCAGATCGAGTGAATCGATCTATGAAACAATCGTAATGAGTAGTGATGAACAGGCAAAAAAAGAGCTTCCTCAAGAGAAGAAAAAACTCCTCATGATCGTCTTGTATGAACAGAAATATTTGGAAGACCTTATGGAGCTTTTTCTTGAACTCGGTGTGAAGGGCTCGACTGTTATTGACTCTCAAGGCATGGGTGGAATTCTTACAAAAGTGCCTCTGTTTGCAGACTTTATAAACTTTCTTGGAGAAAATAAAAACTATAGCAAAACAATCTTTGCGATCATCAGCGAATCTGAACTGCATACAATCATTCGCGGAGTAGAGAACCTGCTTGGCGACCTTGACAAACACGGAGGCGCATCGATCATTTCATTAGATATACATTTTGTTAAAGGCACAATGGAATATATGTAAGGAGCATCATGAAAAAAATCATCTTTTACACCATAATCCTATTAGCAGCAACACTTTTTTTGCAAGCAGATCCACCAGCTACTTTCGATCTGCGGGATGTGGGTGGACAAAACTACGTTACAACTGTAAAAAACCAACAGGGTGGCACTTGCTGGACTCACGGCGCTATGGCATCGATAGAGGGAAACCTTATGATTACAGGCGTGTGGACGGCAAACGGCGAGATAGGAGAGCCGAATCTTGCAGAATATCATCTCGACTGGTGGAATGGTTTTAACCAATATAATAATGATGACATTACTCCCCCATCCGGAAGCGGACTGGAAGTACATCAAGGCGGCGACTACAGGGTAACTTCTGCATATCTTTCACGCGGGGAAGGCGCAGTACGCGATATTGACGGACAATCTTACTCCTCACCACCTGCACGATATGAGCCAAGCTATCATTATTATTATGTTAATGATATCGAGTGGTATGTTGCCGGAAGCGATCTGAGCAATATAAACACGATCAAAAATAAAGTTATGGAAAACGGTGTCATGGGTACATGCCTTTGTTATGCTTCACAGTATATCAGCAATTATATACATTATCAACCCCCGACCACGACCGACGACCCGAATCACGCCGTTGCGATCATCGGCTGGGATGATAACAAGATTACGCAAGCTCCTTTGCCCGGTGCATGGCTATGCAAGAATAGCTGGGGTGCGGGCTGGGGACTGGCCGGCTATTTTTGGATATCTTACTATGATAAGCATTGCGGACAGAATCCTGAAATGGGTGCAGTTTCTTTGTACAATGCAGTGCGTCAGCCATACAGAAAAATCTATTATCATGATTACCACGGCTGGCGGGATACGCTTACTCAATATAATGAAGCATTCAATAAATTCATCGCAGAAGATGTTGAGATGCTCAAAGCAGTGTCCTTTTTCAGCGCTGTTGATAATATCGATTTTACCATCAAAATTTACGATGATTTCCAGAGCGGTTCTCTGCAGAATGAACTAAGTTCACAAACCGGTTTTATTGAATACACTGGATTCCATACGATCACATTGGATACTCCAGTTACATTAAATAATGGAAATGATTTCTATGTGTACGTGCTTGTTTCAGATGGAGGTCTCGCGATTGACAGAACTTCTGATGTACCTGTACTCCTCGGTGCAGATTATCGGACGATTGTCGAATCTTCAGCCAATCCCGATGAAAGTTACTACAATAACGGCTTCGGATGGAATGATCTGTATGACTACAATTTCTCAAATCCAACCTGGGATGAGACAGCAAATTTCTGCATAAAAGCGCTTACAAAAGAAAGAGGGATCAGCATAGATCCCGAAGAATCCTTCAACTCCTCCGGATCTGCAGGCGGACCTTTTGCTCCATCGGAAATAACTTATTCTATTATAAATAATGAAGCTTCAAGCATTTCATTTGAAGTATCTCATGATCTTACCTGCGATTGGATCAATCTTTCCGGAGATGTGTTCGGTTCGATTGCATCGGGAGATACTGCTGAAGTCATCGTTCAGATAAACAGCAATGCAAACCTCCTCGCGGAAGGACTTCATTCTTCATCACTCTACTTCACTAATCTGACAAATCATTATGGCGATACCACTCTCGGTGTCCGCCTTGCAGTTGGCGAACCTATCCTGCGCTATAGCTGGTATATGGACACAGATCCAAACTGGGATAATGAGAATCAATGGGCATACGGACAGCCCACAGGAGGAGGTGGTCAATATGGCGGACCCGATCCCACAGGCGGATACACCGGAGATAATGTACTCGGCTACAACCTTTATGGAGATTACCCGAATAATCTTTCTGAAACAAATCTCACCTCCACTGCAATTGACTGCTCAGATATGTATGGAATTACACTTAAATTCTGGCGCTGGCTCGGAGTAGAACAGCCCATCTATGATCATGCCTATGTACGGATAAGCACTGACGGCAGTAATTGGTACACTATCTGGGAAAATCCGGAAACTATATCAGATTACGCCTGGACCCAAATGGAGCTTGATATTTCGGAATATGCTGACGATCAATCTGAAGTATATCTTCGATGGGTTATGGGTGAAACTGATGGCGGATGGACATACTGCGGCTGGAATATCGATGATATAGAGATCTTTGCGTATGATGAAATTTCAGAACCTATAGAGCTTTCCTCCTTCGAAGCTACCTATGATGACTTAACTGATTCTGTGCTCCTTAGTTGGACTACCCTGTTTGAGACTGATGTCATTGGCTTTCATATTTATCGTAATGATGAGCCTGATTTTAGCACTGCAGAGCTAATTTCTGGTTTAATCCCAGGACATGGAACGACATCAGAACCCAATTATTACCAGTTTCTCGATTATGACCTGAACCCGGCTCTTCAATATTATTACTGGCTGGAGGTCATTGACTTTGGGGGCACAACAAGTGTGTACGGACCTACCAATTTACTCATCCCAAATTGCAATATCTCTACCTTTACAGTGCAATTTTTAAACTCATTACCAACATTATATTGGGTTACACAAACAGAAACAGATAATCTTGGATGGAACATATACCGTTCAATAAACGATGAATACTTGCCAAATGCTGAAATGATAAATACCGATCTAATTCCCGGTTCTGGCACAACAACCCAACCTCAATCTTATATCTATGAAGACATAAATGTGGAAGTGGCGTCAGGAGATGTACTCTACTATTGGCTAGAGAGTATAGATTTTGCAGGAGAATCTTACATCTATTATCCGTCTGCTCAATTAACCATTCCTGTTTCAGCAGAAGAATCAC
>JACKQG010004582.1_pt1 | contig 15937 bp, 10 predicted proteins | sample 8237621 | NCBI WGS metagenome assembly JACKQG01 (sample SAMN15677084, study PRJNA649215) | marine metagenome | biome: marine; feature: Black Sea; material: saline water; isolation source: suspended particulate matter (SPM) from the Black Sea western gyre | collected 2013-06-09/2013-06-10 | depth... | reverse complement strand
TCATTATATTTAAATCCATCATTTCCAGTATTATACGGCGGATCAATATAAATCAGTTTTACTTTTCCTGCAAATTGCTTTTTAAGAGAGTGTAAAGCCAATAAATTATTTCCTTTGATTATCAAATTTTCTTTTATTGTTCCGTCAATTCCCCTCTTGAGGGGTGGCAAATTCGTAGAATTTGACGGGGTGGATTTATTCTCCTCTTGAAGAGTACCCGCTTTAGCGGGGGAGGTGGATAATTCTTTCTCTCTAACCTCTATATTCTTTAACAAATCTTCATAAACACCATTTATATTTTTTTTAACTTTAATGTCTGAATATCTTACAACTTGTAAATTTAATCCTTCCAAAAATGCTTGTCTTTCTTTGTCATATTCTTGTTTATCGTCATGGCTACTTCCGTCAATCTCTATTACTAAACCTAATTCTGCAATAAAAAAATCAACAATAAAATTACCAATAATTACTTGCCTATCAATATCATATCCTTTGATTTTCTCTTTCTCTTTAAAAGATTTCCAAAATAAAACTTCTGATAAAATACCTTGCTTTCTAAGCTCTTTTGCTCTTTGATTTAGTTTTTTATTCTTTGGTAAATTCCAAAACTGAAAAAGTGATCTTTTTTGCCATTCTGGTCTTGTGTCTTTTGTTTCCACCCCGCCCTGCGGGCACCCCTCAAAGAGGGGAATTTCTCCGTCTTTGGTAAATCTTTTCCAGTTTGTGAGTGCTTTATGGTCAAAAAGTCTATCTATCTCATTGTGAGCCAAAACAGAATTGAAGAATATCTCTTTTCTTTTGGTAGTTATTTGCTCGTAATGACCTTCTTCATCTACAACCTTCACATTTCTTCTACCGGTTTTAATTTTTTTACCATGTTCATCTAACTTGTCTTTGTATGTAGTATCTTGCCAATCAAAATAGTTATCTTTGCCTTCTTCGGTGCTTTGACCACCTTCCAAAACGCAATCTTTATATGGAAAATCTAAAACAACATCGTTTGTGTCTTTGAGAAACCTTTTGCTATCAGTAAGACCAATTCTGTTTTTGTATTGAGTGTAAGAATTGTCTACTTTATTTTCTTCCATAAAAAAACGAAAGTCGTTTGTCTTGAAAACAAACACCCCGTCATCGCTTCGCGATGCCACCCCTCTATCAGAGGGGAACTTTTTATTTATCTTCGCAAAAAACTTTTCTCTCAAATCTTTTTCTTGGAGTAGTAAATTAATGACTTTTTCATCAATATTTTCTACCAAATCCAAAAGAAGAGTTTGGTTTAACTCTGTTTTATCTTTACCCCGTTGAGTATTTTCTACTCCACAGGGTGAATTCCAAAGTCTTTCATCAGATTTTAAGACTTTGAGTATAAGTTGTTTTAGTTTTGTATTATTCATATTAACCGCCATTTATAAGTTAAAAGTTATTATCATTATATAAGTTTTGTCTTTTTTCTTTTTCCAAGAGGGGTTAGGGGTGAATTGGAAAAAGGAAAACTCCTTATTATAAATTCCAATGCAACTTCTCATATTCACTCTGTTCTTGCCTACTTAATGGGATAGATGCATTTCCATTCCGGATATAAAATTGTTCAAAACTTTCATACTTTATAAAAACAGGTTTACTACTTTTTAGAATTTTAACAACACAGATTTGTTTATCCTCTACTTCGGGAAATGTAATCTTTATGTATTTTTCAAAATTTTCTCCTAAATACTTTTTAATAATTTGTCTGAAATGTAATTCTAATCCATCTACATCTTGTTTGGCTAAAGTTTTAAAGTCTTTCTCAAGACCTAAAACATTTCCGTCATCATCTACGCCAATTATTAAAGTTCCGCCATCAGTATTTAGAAAAGCAGAGATTGTTTTAACGACAACATATTCCAATTTTTTATTGATGTTATTTTCACGGAGATCAAACCGCAGAGTGGATTTCATTTCAACTTTTTCATTTTCTCCACTTAAAATAATTTCCTTAATTTCAACTTGCTTTTTATCTTCTTTATGCCTTAGCTCAATTCTATTTTTTAATTCTTTATAAATTGAATTAGCTCTTTTTTCTAAAAATACTAAATAATCGTCATTCATGACTCCAAAGTCGTCTAAGTCAATAATTAGATGTGATTTTAATGATATTGGTAAATCATCATTTTCATCTAAAAATTCTTGAACATAAATTGAGGGGGATTTTGCCCTAATTTTTCTTTTGTTTAAATCTGCACCAACTAAAGTAATATTTACAAGGCTATTTTCATTGGCGATATTATTTTTCTTTAAATATGCTTTTGGGAAAAAATGATGATAATTTTTACTATTTGCTTGTTGTAGCCAAGAATTATCCAAGATAACTTTTCCATTATCTTGAAAATCTTTTGGTTCGTGATATGCTAACAAACAAATAATAGCTTTACAAAAACTATTACTAACAGTGAATGGCTGAATGATTAAATCTTTTGGTGAATTAAGGTTTGTCTTTATATTATCGTAATTAGGTCTTTCATTTTTTAAAATTTTATTAATTCTTCTAATATCTTGAGCAAGGCTAGATTCTGGTGAACTAGAATATCTAAAAGATAAAGACATTCTCCAAAAAAATTCTTCTAAATATTTTAGCTGTTCTCCTTTTGGTTTTTCTTTTTGAAAATAAAAAAAGTATGCAAAAGGAACTAATAAAGAATCGTAAGGCAAAATAGCAGAAACAGGAATGCGATAAACTGAGCGGAAATAATCAATGCTTTCTTTTAGTGCAGAAATTACATCATCCCAAATATTAATTATTTTTTGTTTGTCTAATTGCAAAATTACTTTTCTTTTGCATTCTTTATTTTTGCTTAAAATCAGACCCAAGATACTAAGAATTACAGAACTTGAAATAGTGTCATACCCAATAGCAGTTAATGGTTTATTTTCCACTATTTCATCCTTGCTGTTTTTTCCTGTTATTAATATTTTAAATTTTTCCGCCATATCAAAACTTTGTTCTTCATCATAAGTTTTGGCAGACATAATTTCAAAAAGTGTAAGTGTCTGTCCTCCAGTATTTATTCTTGTAAATACTTCAATTGCAGAATCAATGTCCTCTTTGCAAAGAACAATTGTTGAAAAATCATAAGTTATAAAAGTTTCTTTGTATTCCTGTATTTTATCAATTTCTTCATTTGAATAAATTTCTTTTAATTCACTATATTTTGCATTCAATAATTTATGAAGAGTAATACTTTGAGTTTCTGGTTTTTCTGAAACAACAATTTGATCGTCATTATTTTCAACATCCCCACCTAAATCTACATAAATCTCAAAATAGTCTGTAATTTTTTTTTCTCCTTCTTTTTGAATTTTTGCACCGAGATAAGCAGCAAATAGCGAAGTAATTCTTTGTTGACCATCTAAAACATATTGAATTTTAATATCATCAGGAACTGGAGGAAGATTAAGATTTCCAATATTTTTAATATCATTTAATCTTTCGTTTGTTTCCCATAAGATAAATGTACCAATCGGATAACCTTTCAAGATACTATCAAGTAATTTTGCAGTTTTATCTAAACTCCACACAAAATTTCTCTGAAATTTTGGGACTTTTATCTGACCTTTTTGGATTTCAGATATTAAATCACTGTATTTTTTTGAATCAGGTTTTGGTTGTTTGCTCATAGTATTCCTCATTAAATATTAAAAGTTATTATCATTTATAAGTTTTTTCTTTTTAAATAAAAGGTTTTCGGAATGAAATGGAGAAAATATAATATTATTCCCCTTTAAAAGTCTATCATTCCTTATTTTTCGTTAGAAAAATGTTTTTTGAATTGCGTATAACTACTGCCTAAATGCAATGACACATAATCTGCTAATTTGGTATTATAAATGCAATTGTGTTTATTTTTTCTATAAATTTCTTCTAACCAGATTTCTATTACATTTTTCATATTAAATAAGTTTCAACCATCAAAAAACCTGTCAAATATTTTTATAAAAAACTTGATAAAATTGTAAAAAATATTTTTTTTGTATCTATGTTTAAAATAAAAAGGTCACAAGAACAAAATTCTCAAAAATTAAAAATCCCGAAAACTATCTGGATTCTGCTTATTCTTGCTTCGATATTCGGTCTGATGCTCACAAACCATTGTCACAAACAGCGAAATGAATTTTTGGAAGTGAAAAATATTGAAATTGAAACAGAAAGTTCTACATTTGCCCAAATCTATTTTGAGATTGAAAACAAAGCAGATTTCTTTATAAAAAGAAAAGTGATTGTGCGTCTTTATTCCGGAAATCTTGAACTCGGCTCAAAAATGATAATTTCTAAATTGAAAAAAAATCACACTACGGGATTTGTCGTTACGATTGGCTTTGAGAAAGTATTGAAGGAGAATGAAGGAATTGACGAAATTTCCGTTCGGTTTTATGATTGAACGCCGTTCTCTGTCTCGGTCATATCTTTAAATTGGATATCGTGCAATCGTTTGTATAAACCGTCATTTTCGAGAAGTTTTTCGTGAGTTCCTTGCTCGACGATTTTTCCTTTTTCGATGACAATTATTCGCTCACAATTCCGTATAGTTGAAAGCCGATGAGCGATAACAAATGTGGTTCGGTTCTTCATCAATCTGTTAATTGCCTCTTGGACGAGCAGTTCGGATTCGCTATCAAGAGATGATGTTGCCTCATCAAATATCAGGATTTGCGGATTTTTTAGAATTGCTCTCGCAATCGCCAATCTCTGCCGTTGCCCGCCAGAAAGTTTTACACCTCGTTCGCCAATCACTGTATTGTATCCATTTTCAAGTTCGTTGATAAATGTGTGTGCATTTGCCGCTTTCGCAGCTTCGACAATGTTTTCCATTTTCGCATCGAGACAACCGTAAGCGATATTGCGAGAAATCGTATCATCGAAAAGAACCACATCCTGCGTGACGACTCCCATCAGATTTCGCAAATCGTCAATTTTGTAATCTCTGATGTCAATTCCATCAATTGTAATTTTGCCATCAGTTGGGTCATAAAAACGGATAAGCAAGTCCATTAAAGTAGATTTTCCGCCGCCGCTCGGTCCAACAAATGCGATGGCATCGCCTTGATTCACGGTAAAATTTATCTCTTTCAAAACGATATCAGAAGTTTGATATTTGAAATCAAGATGGTCAAAAACGATATTAGTTGTTAATTTTTCTATAGATTTTGCATCCTTTTTGTCTTTGATTGAGACAGGTTCATCTATCACGCCGAAAACTCTTTCTGCCGCTGCAAGTCCTTTATTTATATTTGTATAGATGCCAGCAAGTTCTTTTATCGGATGCATAGTCGAAAGCAATCCAGCCAAGAATAGAAAAAATTTTCCAGCGGTCATCGGATTGTATGGATTTAATACCAAATATCCACCATATCCAACAAGCCCAAGTGTGATAATGACGCTCATAAATTCTGTAAAAGGTTTAGCAATAGCACCAGTTCGTAGCATTTCCACAGATTTTTTATAATACTTTCTATTCTCTTTGTGAAACTTTGCTTTCTCGTAATTTTTCATTGCGAAAGCGAGTACAATTCGAATATTCAGAATTGCTTCTTGTAAAATTGAAGTAATGTTCGCAAATCGTTCTTGAACTTGATGACTTGTTTTTTTCATTTTTCTCGCGATAATGCTAATTACTAACGATATCGGAATGATGACCAATAATGTAATTAAGGAAAGTTTCAAACTTACGCTGACCATCACCAAAGTGTATGCAGAAATCAGAAGAAAATTTCTCACGAGAATTGTCGCAGAAGTAAGAGTCATAACTTTTATCATTTTTACATCGTTCGTTGCTCGCGAAATCAGGGCACCGACTTTATGATTATGAAAAAATTCTAATGGTTTCCGCAAAACTGCTCTGTAAAAGTCATTTCGAATCCACATTATCATTTTTTCTTCCATTTGGCGAAAGATAATTTTCTGCAAATATCCGGACAATCCTTTTATGAAAAAGAGGAAAAATCCAAAAATAAGAAGTATTTTCAGAATTGCTTTTTTTGAATTTTGGTTAAAAAATTCTTTTAGAAATAAAGCCAAATCACTTTTGATTTTTTGAATTCGATTCTTTTCGTTCCAATTATTTTTTACCGAATTTGTAGAATTTTTGAGTAATTTTTTCGTCTCATCAAAGATATTATTTTGTGTGCCGGATGCAATTTTCTGCTCGGCAATTTTCCATTCTTCGACAGATTGTTTGACAAATATTTTATCGACAACGGGATAAACAATCCCGAGTGAAATGCCGCTGAATGCAGCATAAATCACCAAAAGAATAATGCCCAAAACTACATTTGGCCAAACTCTTTTTAAATATCCAAGAATTCGAAAAAATAATTTCATAATAATTTTTTTGCGCACTTTTATCGCGCGGGAACATTCAAAAAATGCCAATTATTTTTGTCAACAAAATTAGATTATGGCACAAAAATTTCATAAAATGAAATAAATTTCTCATCTTTCTTGACATCAAAATTCATAGTAAAATTATTTGCAACCCAAATAAAAAAGGAGTTTATAGTATGCTTAGTAAAAAGAATTGCACGAAAATCTTTTGGGTAATTTTTGTGATGGTTTTGCTTGTCGGATGCAAGACACAAAAAGCTGACAAATCACAAATTCTTGCCGAATGGAACGAAGGAAAGATCACAGAAAATAATTTGGAAAAAAGATTGGAATTGGCATTGAAATCTATGCCGGTATTTTATCGACCCCAAAATGGATTTAGCATTGAACAGAAACAAAAATATTTGGAAGATTATGCTATTGAAGATGTTTTTTATCTTGAGGCAATTGAGATGGGAACTGACCAAAACGCTGATGTGAAAGATTTTTACGAAGAACAAAAAATGACGATTGTTCTGCAGGAATATCTTCAAAAGGAAGTTAAAGAAAAAATTTCTGTGACAGATACACTTCTGAAAAAATTTTACGAAGAAAATGGAGAAATTTTTCCGTCAGATAAACCTTTTGAAAAGATAAAAGCCAGCGTCGAAAAAAATTATAAAGCTCAAAAAGAGATAGAACTTATGGAGCAACTAAGTTTGGAATTGTTGGAGAAATATGAGGTCTTTTTGGATACAACTGCTCTGGAAAATATCGACTTCGAAAAAGCAGATACTTCCGAAACCGAAGCAAATATTCAGCTGATTAAAAGTTCTATCGAAGAGATAAATTTCACCGTAAAAGATTTTGCTGATGAAATCAAAAAACTTCCCGAACGACAAAAACAAACATTGTCCGCATTTGCAGCGCGAAAAGAATTTCTAACTCAAAAAATGAAGAACAATTCGGCGTATTATGATGCGATTCAAAAGGATTATGACAAACTTCTCGAATTAGAAGAAAAACTTTTCAGATTGAAAAAATATGGAGCGTTGCGCGAATATTATAAACTTATGGTTATTGATAGCGTTTCAGTTTTGGATGAAGAAATAAAAGAATTTTATGAAAATGAGAAAGAGAAGAAATTTTCAAATCAAGAATTTGAAAAAGTCGCTCCGCAAATTGAATCATTCCTTTCAAAAGAGAAACAAAAAGAGCGATTTGAAGTGTTAAAAGATGAGATTACAACAAAACATAATCTAAAATTATATCCAGAAAGATTACTGAAAATCCTTCCTTTAGATTCTCTCAAACAACTTGCTGAGGATTCGTACTCAAAACAAAAATTTCATGCAGCTGCAAGATATTATGACCAGATAATTGAATATTACAAAAATGGAAAAGATGATTACAATGCTGCTTTTATGGCGGGATTTATCTATTCTGAAAATCTGAATAACACGAAAAAGGCAAAGGAGATGTTTGAAAAAGTTTTGGCATTTCCCGCAGGCGAACTTCACGAATCTGCTGAATATATGCTCCAATCAATTTCGGGTTCGGATGAAATATTGGAAAAAATTGAGAAGAATATTGAGCGCGAAAAAGAATAGAAAAAAATTATGGCAAAAGTGGTTTTGAAAGATATTTCTAAAATTTTTGATGGTTCGGTTCAGGCTGTAAAAGATGTAAATATTATTGCCGAAGACAAAGAATTTGTAGTTCTTGTTGGACCTTCTGGATGCGGCAAAACCACGACACTTCGGATGATTGCTGGTTTGGAAGATATCACAAAAGGCACTATTTCAATCTCAGACAAAATTGTGAATGATGTGCTTCCGAAGGACAGAGACATTGCAATGGTCTTCCAAAATTATGCGCTGTATCCGCATATGACTGTTTATCAGAATATGGCTTTTGCCTTGAAATTGCGGAAAATGCCTAAAAATGAAATCGATAAAAATGTTAAATCTGCTGCGAATCTTTTGGGAATAAACGAGCTTTTGAAGAGAAAACCGAAGCAACTTTCTGGTGGGCAGCGGCAACGAGTTGCACTCGGAAGAGCAATCGTAAGAAATCCAAAAGTTTTTCTCTTCGATGAGCCATTATCAAATCTCGATGCGAAGTTGAGAGTTCAGATGCGTGCCGAAATTATCAAACTTCATAAAAAGTTGGAAACCACGATTATCTATGTTACGCACGATCAGGTTGAGGCGATGACGATGGGGAATAAAATTGTTGTGATGAAAGATGGAATTGTGTATCAAATCGATTCTCCGATAAATATCTACAATCATCCAAACAATAAATTTGTAGCAGGATTTATCGGCAGTCCTGCAATTAATTTCTTCGATGGTAAATTAAAAAATGACGGAAAGAAACTTCTTTTTGAGACGTCTGGTTTTTCGGTTGAAATTCCAAACAAATTCAAAAAACATCTTTCCAATTTTGATGGAGATAGCGTAATTATGGGAGTTCGCCCGGAAGATGTTTATCATAAACCATATTCTACACTCGCAGAAATTCCAGCAGAAATTAAAGCAACTGTCGAAGTTGTCGAGCCGCTTGGTTCAGAATTTATTATAAATTTATTTGCGGGTGAAAATAAATTTACCGGAAGAATTGAGCCAAAAGAAGAGCCAAAAATGGGGAGTGAAATTGATATTATTTTTGACTTAAAGAGAGCTCATTTCTTTGATGTGAAGACAGAAAAGACAATAATTTAGCTGTTTTCATTTTTAATAAATCCCAATTTTTCTACTACATCGTCACAATTTTTTAAGTTTTTTATTACGTCAATAATTTGATTTTTGGTGAATTTTTTTTCGTCGCGTAGATAATTAGCAAGTTCAATAATTATTCCGAATTTTCTGCTTGCCTCAAATCCAAGAGCTAGCAAATCTTTTCCTTTTACGATATCTTCCGGTTTATTTTTTTTCACCCGAAGCGAAGCGGCGCGGTTCAACAACCATCTTCCAGATTTGAAAGTATAATCTACTTTTCGTCGAGTTCCTTTACCGAGATAATCCGCTTCGGCAACAAGTACTAATTCCGAAATTGTCGCTGGATGCAATCTGTTTGCCAATCTTCTAATTGCGCCATCGGTTATTTTTTCACCTTTTTTAAATTCGCTTTTATACAGTGTAAATGGCGAGAGGTGATTTTCGACTAATCGCAGAACTTTGTCTTTCGTGAAATTGTCTGTGCCAATCGAGTTCAGAAATTTTTTGGTAGGTTTTATCCCTGCGCTTTGATGATTTGGTGAAACGATTCTGTTCTCCTTTTTTTCAGTCACAAATGACTTTCCGAAATCGTGGCAGAAAACGCTAAGCATAATTACGAAACCTATTTTTGAATCCAATTTTTCTCTTCTAATAATATTTGCTGAGGCATCTATGCAAATCAAAGTATGCGTCCAAACATCGCCTTCTGGATGCCATTCTGAGTCTTGTTGAGTTTTTGGAAGAAGGGAAAATTCTGGATAAAGTTCTGCAAAAATTCCCAATTCCATTCCTGCGATAAGTCCTAACGATGGTTTTCGTGCTCTCAAAAAAAGTTTTTTCCACTCCTCCAAAAATCGCTCTTTCGGAAGTTCTTTCAATTGCGGAATCATATTTCTGATAATCTTTTTTGTTCTTGTTTCGATTTTCAATTCAAAGCGAGCGACAAATTGCAGTGCGCGGATTGCTCTCAGCGGATCTTCTCCAAATTTTTCAGAATTTGTAACTCGTAAAATTTTTGATTTCAGGTCTTTTAGGCCGTTGAATGGATCATAAATTTGCTCAGTCAGCGGATTCCAGGCGATTGAATTTATGGTAAAATCTCTTCTGCTTGCTGCTTCTTTTACATTCAAATCTGGATAAGTTTCAACATTAAATCCGCGATGTCCCTTGCCCATTTTTGAATCCTTTCGCGGAAGGGAAATATCAATTTCAATATCATTTGGAAGAGAGATTTTTAGCACGCCAAAAGTTTTCCCAACATCGTAGACCTTTCCAAATTTCTTCAGGATTTCTTCGAGATTTTTTGCACTCAAACCATAAACTTCAATATCAAAATCTTTTGGAGTTTGTTTGAATAAAATATCGCGAATAAAACCGCCTACAATTAATGTTTTTCCGCCAGAAATTTTGATTAGTTTGGCGATTTCTAAAATTTTTTTGTAAGATTCTTCAAGAATTTTGGACTCAAAAATTTTATCACTAATTTTCATTTGTCATTTTTTAGTTACGAACATTCACAGATTGTCCGCCATCCGGTAGGAACAAAAAACTAACTTATTATTTTTGTATCTAACTTTTATTGTCACCAAAAATGTTGAAAAATCTGTGGCAATTCTTCCGAAGATTATTTAAAGAAATCGATAATAATATCAGCGACTTCCACGCCAACTCTTGCTTGTGCTTCTTTCGTTGCAGCGCCAATATGCGGAGTTGCAGAGACATTCGGATGATTGACAAGTTCCATATTTTGTGTAGGCTCCTCTTCATAAGAATCTATGCCTGCATAAGCAATTTTGCCAGAATTCAGACCGGCAAGAAATGCATTTTCGTCAACAACTCCACCGCGGGCACAATTGATTATCATAACGCCATCTTTCATCTTTGCAATTGCATTTTGGTCAATGATGTAATGTGTCTCATCAGTATGTGGAATATGTAACGAGATGATTTCTGAAGTTTCAAACAATTTTTCTAAATTTACCAATTCTACATTCAAGTCGGTTTTATTCACGAATGGATCGTATGCGACAACTTTCATTCCGAGTGCAATTGCTTTTGTTGCAAGCGATTTTCCAATATTTCCGAATCCGATAATCCCGAGCGTTTTGCCGGCGACTTCGTTTCCTTTATACTTTTTTTTATTCCACTCGCCATTTCGCATTGTGATATTGGAATTTGGAAGAAAGCGATATAGAGCGAGCATATGAGCAAGAGCAAGTTCTGCAACAGATTGAGATGAAGCAGTCGGCGTATTTGAAACTTTTATCCCTTTTGATTTTGCATAATCGCAATCAATGTTGTCCAGCCCAACTCCACCGCGAACAATTAGTTTGAGATTATCAGCAGCATCGATTGCAACTTTTCTTACTTTTGTTGCACTTCGAACGACAACCGTATCGAATCCTTTAATTATTTCAGCAAGTTGTTCTGGTGTTTTTTTATCGGTTTTGAAAACCAATTCGTGTCCTGCATTTTCAAGCATCTCAATACACTTTTGAGAAACTGGGTCGCTAATTAATATTTTAGCCATTTTATTCTCCTGATTTAATTTTTTTATTTTTTTTCATAAACAAGAACTTTAGGATTTTTCTTTCGCCACTTTAAATATTCATTCTTAATTTCAAGTTTCCAGAAATTTTCTCTGTTTTCATCTGAAAAAGTGATAATATCTAAAGTATGAATCCTGCCATCTTTCCCTTTAAATGATTTTTGCGGAAGTTCAACTTCGATTTCATTTCCCCTTTTCAAAATGGTAATCTCATTGATAAAAATATCTGAAGCAATCTCTACGACAGCGCGTGCTTGCACCGCACCTGTTGTTATGTCAATAAATCTGATCTTCATTTTTTCTGCAAATTGCCTTTCAATTTTTTCCAATCATCCAAAAATTTCTCAATTCCGATGTCAGTCAATGGATGTTTCATAAGTTTTTCTATGACAGCAAATGGCACGGTTGCGATATCCGCACCGATTCGTGCTGATTCCACAAAATGCAATGGGTGACGAATTGATGCAACGATTATCTGCGTCGGAATTCCATAATTTTCATAAATCAACTTGATGTCATCAACCAAATTCATACCTTCTGTTGAGATGTCATCCAATCGGCCAACAAATGGTGAAACATAAGTTGCACCCGCTTTTGCAACCAAAAGTGCTTGCGATGGCGAAAAGCAGAGCGTAAGATTTGTTTTGATATTTAGAGATTTCAATTCTTTTGTGGCTTTTAGCCCATCAACTGTGCAAGGAATTTTTATTACAATATTTGAAGCGATTTTTGCTCGTTCTTTTGCTTCTTTTATCATTCCTTCAGCGTCGAGTGCGATTACTTCTGCACTTACAGGCCCATCAACAATTTCGCAGATTTTTTTCAGTTGTGACATCGGTTCATTTTTTTCTCTTGAAAGAAGTGTTGGATTTGTCGTCACACCATCCAGAATCCCATAAGAATTTGCTCTTTTTATCTCTTCAAGATTTGCTGTATCAATAAATAATTTCATATTTCTCCTTTTTTATTTTTTTGCCACAGAGAACACATCATGCCAGAGGCAGATCCGCCTTTGGCGGAGAGAACACAGAGTTTCTTCTTTAATTTTTTCACTATTAATTATTAACTATTAATTGCCTTTCAATCGCTTGCCATCATAAATAATGGCTTGAATTCAAAACTTTTGTAAAATGGACGCAATCGCTTTGTATTGTAATATTCTTTCACCGCAACAATTTTTTTGTAGCTCGTAACGACCTCAATTGGAGCATTATCATATCTCCCATTTTTCAGAATAACAAGCCGACCGTGAATACCATTGAGAATCAGGTCGAAAGCTAGATTTCCATACGCCATCGGAACGATGCAATCAATTGCGTCTGGAGCGCCGCCTCTAACCAGATATCCCAATTTTTGGTAGATGACATTTATCCCTTTACCATTATTATATTTTGGTGAAATCTCCTTCAATTTATTGGATACGAGTTCTCCAATTCCTCCTAATTTTTTATGTCCATAAGCGTCTTTTTCGTCATTTTTGAAGACCATTTCTGCACCTTTGAACATCGCGCCTTCAGAGACCAACACGATTGAGTATCGGCTCGGATTTGTGAATCTATCTTTAACCAAAAGATCGCACAAATTTTCGATATTAAATTTATATTCAGGAATCACACACCGATTTGCGGCGCCTGCCATTGTCGGTAAAAGTGCAGTAAAACCAGCATAGCGCCCGAAAACTTCAACAACTAAAAATCTTTCGTGAGAGCCCGCATTCGTTCTCAAGCTATTTATCATCATTATAGTTCTGGTTACGCAGGTGCTGAAGCCGATGCAATAATCTGTGCCCGGCACATCGTTATCCATCGTTTTGGGAATTGCAATTGTTTTGATTCCTTCTTTATGCAGACGAACTGCGTAGCTAAGCGTATCATCTCCGCCGATTGGAATGAGATAATCAATTCCGAGGAAATCGAGATTCTTCAGAACTTCTGAAGTTAGGTCATTTGTCTCATCGTTGTATTTTTTTCGCAGATGTTCAGGAAGATTTATTTGATGAACATTGCTCGGACGAGTTCTTGAAGAATGCAGAAAAGTTCCGCCAGTTCTACCAATTTTATTCACTTTCTCTTTAGTGAGAATTTCATAATATAAGCTATTGTCAGCATCTTTGTCACGAACCATCTCAATAAGACCAGCCCAGCCGCGCCGAATTCCAATAACTGTATATCCTTCACTAATTGCCCTTATAGTAATTGCACGAATAGCAGGATTCAGACCAGGCACATCTCCGCCGCCTGTTAAAATTCCGATAGCACCTTTATGTTTTTTGCTTGTCATAATTTTGCAAGTTCTTCCTCTAATTGTTTTTTCATAATTTTCAGAAAATCATCTTTTTTCAAACTCTCATTTTCCCATTTATCTTTGATGATGAATTTTCCGTGTTCATTTTTCGCAAGTTTAAATATTGGCGGATTATCAATTATTTTATTGAAATTCAAATCAGAAAATCCACGCAATCTTATACCATTTTTATTAACAATTGTGTAACCGCCCAAATCTTTGAAAACTTTCCAGCTCATTCCTTTATCAACGGAAAAGTGTAGATAATTGCCATCTTGCGATTTGAAACTCAATCCCTCTTTTTGAAGTTTGTTGAGAGGATTATGGCAGGTGAACCAACATCTAACGCCGAGATTTTTATAAATTTTTTCCAACCCAACATTTTTCACATAATTTCCAATATGATTTGGTTTGATTTTTGTGCTCTTATCAGCATACCAAGAATTTACCAAACTGAGTGCTTCGTGCAATGCTGAAAGTGGTTTACTCAAATCTCTTATATCATTCTGAATTTTTTCAAGCCCTTTCCAGATATTTTTTCCTTCATAAATTTCATTTTTATATTCAAAGTGAATTTTGCCATTTTTTTTATCAACAGGAAGCCAACCGTGAGTATAAACATTTCCGTAATCGTCTTTGAGAAAAAGGGTGAAATTGCTTCGATAAAAAAGCGCAAGTTTTTTCAGTTCTGAATTATAGAAATAATTTTTCTGATTCCAATGCAATTTTTCATCCATTTTATTAAAACTTCGTTTGAACTCTTTTGCGAAAACAGTTGCAATATCCTCTTTTGTTGAAGTTTCATTTATCTTACCTTTTTTCAAACCCCAATGATACGCAATTTTCAAAAATTGCATAAAAAGCGAATCATCATCTTTGAATTCTGCAACTTTTTTATTCTCCAAAATTTTGGAAGCAAAGTCCTTCATTTTAGTTCTTGTGTTTTTGTGAAGACCGTTTATCAAAGCATCTGCATCATTTTTACATTTTTCAAGCAGATAAAATCCGTTGTTACCATCATCTAAATTTGAGAGAACATTTAAGATAATTTGCTGATAATTTGTGGCGATGTTGAATTTTATCACACCAGCTTTAGAGAGTTCTGCGAGTTCGTCCATATCGCTTCCAGAAGTTCCGTGTTGAGCGATAGATGCGTTATATTTTTCTGCAATTTGTTGAAGCTCTATTGTCAAAAATGGACTTATCTTTCCAACCTGAGAAACAGGCGTTAGCGTTTTTTTATCAAAATCAGTTCCGTGTCCCGAGCCATTATTTGTCGCAATCAAATCGAAAGTCAATCCTTGCGAAGTGATAAATTTGGACATCACATCGACTGCAATTGGATGAGTCATTTTTGCTTCCATCTTACCACCACGACGCGGATTAGGAACTTTCTTATCAACATGCCCGACTTCAATCTCCTTACCAAAATAGACATCAAGTTTCGGATGAAATTTTCGCACCAAAGAATCTATCTGAGTTAACTGATATGCGGTCTCTTCGGCATTGCTTTTTGGCAGTAACATCAGTTTTTGGTTTTTGCTCATTGTATTTAGAATTTCGTCAGAGATTTTTCCAGCAATAGTTGCCTGCGCCACATTTTTCATAATTTTTTCATAAACAGAAATTAAAGAATTCGGAGTAAAACCATTTTTATTTGCCTCTTTTGTCAAAACTCCAAAAGATGCTTGAAGTTCATTTATTCGTGCATCAATTTCAGATTTTGTTCTTCCGCGAATTTTCATATCTAAGGCAATTTTTTCTTTCATTTTAGAAAATTTATTCTGTTCAGTTTCGGGATTCAGCTTTAGAAATTCCACTCCAAATTCTAATGGAAGTGTAAAACTTTCTTCTAATTTCACAACAAGTTTTTCTTTATCCGTTCCGAATTTTGAATAGTAATCAAGAACTGCATCGCCGCCGATTTCATCAAAAATAGTGGAAGCGTCAATCGCTATCGATGTAAATCCCGCCTTGATGAGCCGTTCAACTACTTTAGTGATTGCATCTCTCTCATTTTCGGAATTTTCTTTCAAACGATTATGAACA
>JACKQG010004581.1_pt1 | contig 15940 bp, 10 predicted proteins | sample 8237621 | NCBI WGS metagenome assembly JACKQG01 (sample SAMN15677084, study PRJNA649215) | marine metagenome | biome: marine; feature: Black Sea; material: saline water; isolation source: suspended particulate matter (SPM) from the Black Sea western gyre | collected 2013-06-09/2013-06-10 | depth... | reverse complement strand
CATCTATAGTATCGTCAACATGATTAAGGATTATCGATTTAGTGTCAAGATAAATCCAATGAAAATAATTTAACCCCTTAATAAATTGCGAAAACAAATTATCGACAATCCGCCAGCGGACATTCTGTGTCGAACATTGAATTTTGAATAAAGAACATGCTGTTATATTTAATTCCCGTTCTATATCCAATGTTCAGCGATAGTAAATCTTAAAACCACTTTGATAGTAATATCACAAGAGCCTAAAGAAAGAAATGCACAAAAAATTGTTCATATTATCTCTCATTTTAAGTTGTTTTGTATTTAGCTATAGTTCAGCACAAACAGTCTTTTCTGATTATTTACCCAATGCACGGTCTGTTGGTTTGGGGTGGTCAGCAGTAGCGTTAGCTTCTGATCCATCAGCCGGCTATTGGAATCCTGCCAGCCTCGCATTCCTAATCCATGATCGCATAATGGTCAACGTGAATGATGTTTCTCAATTTGATTTGATCGGATTCTCAAAATTTTTTCCGCCAAAGATCGGGCTGGGAATAAATGTGTTGCGATCCCGCTGGAGCGAATCCAAATTTGACCTTTCATCGATAGCAGTGGGTTACAGAATAAATTCTGCTTTTTCGATTGGCAGCAATGTTAATTTGGGGAGGCGAGAAAATGGAGCGTTTTTTTCCAGCTTTGGATTGGGAATATTTATGAGATCATTTCCTGATTACCGGAACGAATTGAATTTTTCTAATTCTGTATGGAAATGGTTTCGATCAAACAGTATGAAGGATAAATTGAGTATCGGGCTAACATTTCATAATTTGCCCATCCAAAATTTAAAGAATACGCAGCAGCTTCGCGCAGCTGTTGCCTTAAAATTTATTGACTATGTACCATTACTGCACCTGGGTTATCACCTTTCTCCTAAGAATAGCAGCCTTCATTTAGGAAGTCAAATTGATATAATAAAAAATATCAGCATCTATTTAGGAATAAAAGATTTTGATGCGAATAAATTTGCATTTGGAAGTTTAACAAATTTTGGCCCGTTTTACTTTGAGTTAAGCTGTGTCCCGGAAACGAAACAATATTATTTTTCCTTTAGTCTTTCGTTCAGTGAGAAAAAGAAATATTTGGCTCAAAAATATAAAAATTCAGGCGCGTTGTATGTGAAAAAAAATAATATTAGAAGTGGGTTATATGAATATGAAAAAGCGTTTGCTTATGACCAGGAAGATAGAAAACTCAATTTTCTTATTTCAGTCTTAGAAAAAAAAGTTGAAAATCAACAAAAAAAAATTGATTCATTGCTCACAGAAGCTATTAAATTTGAAAAACAAAAGAGCTATGCAAACGCTTTTCAAATATATAAATACATTTTGGAGGTTGATCTGCATAATGCTGCCGCACGTAAACATCTGAAATCGCTTTCGCCAAAATTAAATAAATACATTGTTGAACAATATGACCTGGGTAAAGCGCTATACCGGAATAAAAATACCAGGGAGTCAAAGGAGGCTTTTAAAAGGATATTAACTATCACTAAAACGCACACAGGAGCAAAAAAATATATTGCCAGGATAGACAGTATCAGCGCGCATAATTTTGATCAATTTTATTTGCGGGGAATTGGATATTATAAGCAACGCAATTACATTCGCGCTCACCAGGAAATTACAAAAGCGCTTCAGCTAAACCCAACCCATAAAAAAGCGTTAGAATATAAAAAGCTAATAAATAATGTACTGGAAAATAAGCAGAAAAGAATAAAACGGCTATTGGCTGAAGCAGAGAGATATGAACGAAACAAATTTTATATCAAGGCAAATAATCGATACCGACAGGTTCTCAACTTAGACAAAAGAAATCGAAAAGCAATTGAAAAAGTTAAATACTATAAAAAACATATAGTGTCAGTGGTAGGGAGTAAATTTCAAAAAGCAAAGCAGTTATACAATACAAAAGATTTTTTAGCAGCGACAGGTACATTCAGGGAGATACTTTCCATCGACCCTACCCACGGCGCTTCAAAAACTTACCTGAAAAGATCACAACAGGGATTAAACGCCAGCATAGAAGAACATTACAATTTAGCCCAAAATTATTTCGCCCAGGAAAAATGGAATGAGGCATCAGAGGAGTGTGCGGCAATTCTTTCACTGAATAATAAACACAATGGAGCAAAAAGACTTCAGGGTGAGATAGCCCAGCACATTAGTTTAAAACAGTTAAATGAAAAAGCTGAGCAGTATTATTTGGTTAAGGATTACCGCAGAGCTTATGAGAAATACAGTCAAATTTTATTAAGAAATCCTGAAAACAACGTTGCGAAAGAGTACCAACAAATTTGTGAAAAAGAAATTAGAACAAAAATTGAAGAATTGTTTAACCGGGGAATGGTAAGTTATTCGGAGGGTGACTACCAGGAAGCAATAAAAGAATGGAACAAAGTTTTACAATTGGATGCAAATCACAAAAGTACGCTTGAATATATTCAAAAAGCAACTGAAAGAATTGAAGTGTTGAGTGACATCAAGTGAATTGGTTAGTGGTGATTTGTGAGTGGTGAATGGTGAGTGGTTAGTGGTTTTTAGGAATACAATTTGAGTGTATGTTTGCACAAGTATATTTATCACCAGCCTACTACTCACAAATCCACTACTCACCACTCTACTACTCACCACTAACCACTTTTTTTGAATTATGTCATAAAAGATCGGCCATCTTCACAACCAATCCTGTCTTCGATGATTTATAAACCGCTTCGACAATCGCCAGGGATTTTAAACTATCCTTACCAGTAACAGGCGGCTTTTCATTATTTTGAATTGCTTCGACTATCGCTTCAAATTGCTTCTGATGTGGCACAATGGAAAAACCGGCTAATGGGGAAGCTGCGCCGCTTCCTTTAGCTTCGGCTTCATCCTGATTTTTATCTGATTCGCCAATTGAAATACTCACATTATCCCCGGTTAAAATTGCTGTTCCTTTTTTACCGTGAATTTCAATTCTGCGATCCATTGCCGGTAACACAGAAGTCGAGCCTTCAATGATCCCCAAAGCCCCGTTTTTAAATTTCAGCACTGCGGCGGCGTTGTCTTCGCCTTCAATATTTTTATGCGTGAAAATTCCCGTGTGCCCGTAAACTGTTTCCACATCTCCCATCATCCATTGTAGCAAATCAATCGTATGAATCGCCTGGTTGATCAACACGCCGCCGCCGTCCAATGCCAGCGTCCCCCGCCATTCACCGCTGTCATAATATTCCTGTGAGCGGAACCATTTAATGTAAGCGCTGCCATGAAAAATTTTCCCCAATTTTCTGGAATCAATCGCATCTTTGATCTGTATTGCTGAATCCAAAAATCGACTTTGAAAAATAACCGCTAACTTTACGCTATTTTTCTTACACACATCGATCAATTGTTTCCCACGTTCCACAGTGACATCGATTGGTTTTTCCACAACCACATGTTTGCCTGCTTCTGCTGCCAATTCCCCATAATCGAGATGATTACCGCTGGGCGTGCAAATGGAGACAATATCTAATGATTCATCATTGACAAATATATCCCAGTCATTTGAATAAGACACGCCATATTGTTCTCCAACCCGTTTGGCATTTTTTAAATTCCTGCTGTAAACAGAAATGAGATCTATCTTATCGGATTCTAAAATTGCCCGGGCATGAATATCCGAAATGGCGCCGCAGCCGACTATACCGATTCCCAGTTTATTTTTATCTGACATTTGTAAACTCCTTACTGATGTTGAATTTTTAGAATATTTATAAAAGAAAGAAAATAATAAGCTTTTTAAAATAAAGGGGATTAGAAAAGAGACATGGGAGAAGATAAATAGCGATCAATATATAAAACAGCTTCGCGATAAATGGAAAAATCGATAACCTTTTGATAAGCAAATTAATGATCGATACTGCTCCATCAGTCTACTTTAATGAAGAACACAAAAATCATTCTCCTGCTGTAGATTTTATTTTTCCAAAAATAGATAACTTTGAAATTAAGATGTTTTATATCCTAATCCCCAAATCCTCATAATACATCGACAGCCATCTTCAAATGATTTAGTAAAATCAATAATTTGAAATTGAGATAAAGTCCAGGAAAGAATTTCAAAATCACAAGGTTTGTATAATAATGGGAAAGAAAAATCTCTTTTGGTACCATAAATTTTCTAGCTTTTTGTCGTAGCTGTATCTGAAGAATCCTCAAATAGCGCCTGAGTAATCTGTTTTAAATCTTCTTCATTATTCTCAGATTCAGTTAGTTTCACCGTTTTCAGATGATTAAGAATCCAGGGGAAATCTTCGCCAGAAAATTTATCAGGAGAACCTACCAGCACAGGAATTAATCGTCTCCTAAACCTTTTCTCTCCTAATGCAAATTCAATTTCGTGTCGTACTGAACGGGATTTGAGCGAGTCTGATGTCAACAAAACGACCATTGCATCCGATTCATTGAGTGCATGAGAGACTTTATCTGCCCAATTATCTCCTGGTAAAATTTCACGACCATCCCATACATCCAAACCAGCTTTTTTTAAGATTTCGGCAATTTTTTGGGCGAGGGATTCATTCTTATATGAATGACTTATAAAAACTTTCATAACGTTTTTTAACACTTAAAATTATCTTTGAATTAACTTCATAATGAAAATACAACTTTACCTTGTGAATGTCAACAAAAAAATTCATTATGTTAGTATTTCTAATTTGAGGCGGTATCTTCATTATCCGGAGCATATTTTTCAAGATGTTCTTCAAACAATTTAAACAACTCCACACATCTCGACATCCAGCAATGCCCCTAACCGTATGCGTATTCTACATCGCCATCATATTGTAGGACAAGATGCCATCTTGTCCTACTTAATATTTCCATTTTGAATTATCTTCCCCTGCTGGTGTATTCTTTGTAACGTGATCAGCAATCAAATTTACAAGTTCAGCACCTCGAGGTCCCCAGCAATGTGGTTTTCTTTTTCCATATTCAACCGCACCATCATAATACGGCACTTTTGTATCTTCAAGAAATCCTTCCAGCAGAACAACCGCATTATTCAAATAAAAACTGTCCATGCTGCCGGTATAAATATGAAGTTTACCTTTAAGTTTGTCACCAATTTTCGACCAGTTTTCTTTGAGATAAAGATGGAGATCATACTTTTTCCATTCTCCGGCTACTGAAGAATCAATAACACCGGTTTGTTTATCCCAGATTCGTTTGGGATAACCATCTTCACCCATTGGGCTATAAACTGCTTCCCAGATATCCCATTGACCACCAGATCGGCTTTTATCACCAATCGCCAGCTCAAAGTGATTTTCATTTTGCATGGTAAAGCGGATATTTCCATCAGTCAGCCGATAGCCCGGACGATCAACTTTGAACCACTCATGTGCTGTAAAATAAGCATTTTTATCTTTGTAAATATTTACAATCTGAAAATAACGGAAATCAACCGCATCAGGACAAAGCGCCCATGTACCACTAAAAAAATCAGGATGAAATATTTGCAGGGCCAATGCTTCCCAGCCGCCGGTTGATCCCCCGGATAAAGCCCGGGCATAAGGTTTGCGGATAATTCTGAATTCTTCTTCAATGCGGGGAATTAACTCTTTCATAATTGCATCACCATACGGACCTGTGTTCGGTGAGTTAACCGCGTAAGAGTCATCATAATAAGGACAGGGGTGTTGAAAGGTTACCGATATCATTCGCGGACAGGAATCCGAAGTCCAGAATTGATAAAATTCGTATCCTCTTCTTGCCCAGCGATTTGATTCTTCCGGTTCTTCGGAGCGAAAGCCATGAGGCGCCCGGAGTGAAAAATGACCTTGAATGTAATTCACCGGGTAAAAGACATCAGGATGGTTATCATAATCTTTGGGCAATAATATCGTGGCTCCCAGGTAGATCGGCTGTCCCCAGAATTCAGTTAAAATTTTACTCTCGAATTTGATACGTTTTATCCATTTCGTATCTGCAGGTAATTCAATCGGCGGGATTACATTTTTACAATATAATTTTATCGTCTTATTTTTTGATGGATCAATTTTAACTTTTTTCACATCACTATAAAAGTTGCCCGGGGATCGGTTCCACTGCTGACCTTCCCATTGGTCATTATGCAGCCAGAGTGTGTGTCCGTCCGAACGCTTGAATTCGGTATAAATATTTATAAAGCCTTGCAGGTAATACTCACCCGGCGGAATATCCTTTATGCTTTTTAAAGGGAATCCGAAGACTTCTTCATCGATCACCACATCTTCTCCCGGCTTTAAGACATCAATATTTTTTCCCCAGAAAGGTACGCCGGTATAGCCGGTTTGGAATCTTGGTTCCCGTTTATCCGTTTTTGAAATGATGACATAGGCGCGACCTGTTATTTCTTCCGGGTGGATTTGTGAAGGAAAAGAAATGTTGAATTTTAAAGCGTTTTTATTCTGGCAAAGAGATGAATTAGGAGCAATAAATATTAGCCAAAAAGTTAGTAAAAAAAGATACAAAGTGGAATTTCTGGTTCTCATATTTTTCCCTTATGTGAAACTATGATTTTTTTAAAAATAATGTACTGCATTTAAACAGATTAATTATAAATTCTTCCCACTGATTAAAAATTCCCACGGAAATTTTCTAAAAAAAATCAGTAACTGTTCAGTTAATAATAATTCAGCTATTATTATAGCAAACATTTGATAAAGAGACTTATATAGCAGAATAATTTATAGCAGAATGATGAAAATTATTTATTTTAGATTGTTATGTAAGTAACACTATAATCCTTCCTATTTTGTAACTGTTCAGCTATTCGTCGTATTCATGTCATTCTGAACGAGGGGAATGATGTGGGAGGTTGGGAAGTGAAGAATCTCGTAGTATTTGTAAACATTGGGGAGATTCCTGTATAGTCACATTATAATAATAAGGAAATACAGACTATGCTTCGGTCGCAAGCTCCCTCAGAATGACATTTTTAATAGCACTGAATAGTTACCCTATTTCTTATTATTCTGCTATTAATAATTCTGCTTAATTTTTTGATTCTATAATTCTAACAATATATCACCATCACAAAATAGTTACAAAAATCATTTGTCACTAATTATTTTGTCATTTTTTTACATCTCAACCAATCCCACCAACTTAAGCACTTCAATATAATTCAAAACGCTCTGCAAATCCGATTTCCTCTGATACTGAACATCGAGATAATTTTTGATGTCGAGAATACTATTTTTGCCATTTATCAAAAGCTGCAATTCGCGGGTACTGGCGATATTTCTTCTGCCATAAGGAAATTTATCCCTTTCTTCTTTTGGAATATCGTTAAACATTTTTCTGGATTCCCGGAATCCCAAATACCCGTTAACTTTCACTTTGGCTGTTCTTTTTGGAATCATCTTTGATGCTTTTCTTTCCAAATCGGTTTTTTGCAATTTTACTATTTTAGTTTTGAGTCTTTTTGTAGTCATCTTCACGTGATTATTCAAAGCAGAAAGTTGAGCACTTCCAACTTTATCTATCGTTTTTTGAAGATTCAATAAATATTTTTTCACATCCTTTTGATTTTTTGCAAGCTCAAGCACTGAAGCCAGGGTTTCTTTTTCATTATTCACTGCGGCTTTTATTCTGTTTTGTGCCAGCTTATATGCATCATTAAAAGTTTTAGCGGTTGCCTTATTTAAATCTTCCATCCCAACAACCAATTGATGACCCAAGCGCCGTGTACCGTTACTGGTGATCTCGGATGCTATTTTTTTTGCCATTTCATCATCCGCATTGGCAATGGTATAAGCTGCTGCTGCCCCAATCACAACAACGCGTTTCATTTGTGTTGGATCCGATTTATCAACACGGTCGCCTGAGGTATGATACCACTGATCAGGCCAGGCGATCATCATAATTCCGGGCACGCCAACAGCCCAGTCATTGAACACTTCATGATCCGAAGAGCCCATGTGCGTTTCAATACTATAATAAAACGGCTCATCAGCACCCGTTGGAGCAACGATGCGGTGGGCTACTTTCTCGCCCCTGCTTCGAATGTGAATTTTTTCTCTACTCGCTTCGCCAACAAACCGGTAATAATTTTCCATCACATCATTGATATAATGCGGATTACCATAGCTTGTTCGAATTACTGACATAAAGGCTTTATTTAAACTCAACCATTCACCCACCATATCCATATTGATATTACAAAGCGTTTTTTCCATAATTCCCTTGTTCGCTTTAACCCAGGGTCCGATGCCGGAAAACTCCGCTCCCCAAATAAATCGAATGGTCCGTTTTGGGCGTGGAAGCCTTCCTTCTTCAATCAGTGTGTGTAAAACGCGAGCAGCTTCCAAAATCCCAGCGCTGCCGGATTTGTTGTCGTTAGCGCCTTGTTTGATGATGCCTTCAAACAGGTGTGCGGAAAAAATGATTTCACCCGCATTTGGATCGGTTCCGGGAATGTAACAGGTAACATCCTGTAGTTCGTAAGGCTCCATTTTGGTTTCAACCTGGGCGTGGACTGAAATTTTATCACCGCGCAACAATCGTCGTTTTAAAAAATCTCCTTCCCGCACCGGAAGATAAAAAGCAAATTTGTTTTTTGAATTATCGCTCTCTCCTCCCCACCAGCTTCGCAGGCTGCTCCACGGAATTTGAATGGGATCGAAATATGGCCGGGACGTACTAATGGCTACAACACCAAGCGCGCCATATCCGAGGCAGGCTTTATTATGCGCATTTCTCAAGTTGCCTTCGGTAACAACAATTTTACCCGCAACCTCTGAACTATCGATTTCATCATTTGACCCATTACCGATCCAGACTAATTCCCCTTTAACATCCGCTGAATTGCTGCCCCTGACTAACATTGCTGTCATGTCCCGGTACGAAGCAATCTTTTGCCGTTTCGGGCTGATCTCCCACAACTCGCCTTTAACTGCATCCCAAACTTCACCTCCGGGAAATCGAACTATTTCCGCGCCCGGCAGACCATAACGGTTAAGCTGTTCTAAAATATACGCGCTTTCGTAAAAAGTAGTGGCATATTCATTTGCCAGCCGGTCTTTATTATAGCCGCCGGTTTCCATGATCGTGTTCCAGGCAGTTTCACCGGAAGCTTCGCCGATTATCTCAGCCACTTGACTGTCTGGCAAGAATGTCCAGTAAAGCCAGGGAGTCATTTGCGCCTGTGATGCTGGCGCCAAGAAAAGAATTACAGTGATTAAAGAAAATAAGATTCGGTTTGACATTTTTTTGTCTCCTTATAATATTTTAACAACAGCACAAGTAAAATCATCACCTTGCTGTGCCTTCCCAACATGGTTCTTAACATCTTTTTCAATACCGGTCAAAATATCCACTGCAGACATTTTTATATGCTGATTCACAACGTTAATCAGACGTCGCTCATCATAATCCTGCTCTTTTTCATTCCAGGCTTCAGTTACGCCGTCACTATAAAAAACAAATATATTACCGGACTCCAATTGTATTTTTTCTATTTCATAAACTTGATCAAAAATACCTAAAAATAAACCACCTGTTTCCAATTTCTTCGGTGCATCTTCACCTTTTTTGAAGACAAAAGTTGGATTATGTCCTGCATTTATGCTTTTCAGTTTTCTTTTTTTATGATTATATAATCCAAACCAACACGAAACAAATTTATCAGGTGTTGTTGATTCAAGTAAAACTTTATTCAGACCATTAACAAACGTCATTAAATCAAACTCACCCAGGTTCAATTTAAGATAAGTTTGCAGACACGAGTATATAGTTGAAACGATCAATGCAGCTGGTATTCCTTTGCCTGCCACATCTGCGACAAGGAATAAGCTTTCATTTTCATCGATTTTTACCATGTTGTAATAGTCGCCACCGACTTGTTTCGCAGGGATTAATTTTGCTGCAACCTGAATATCTTCAAACCGGGGCAAATCAGAAGGCAATAATTTTTGTTGAATGGATCTTGCAGTTTCCAATTCACGTTCTAATGCTTCTTTTTCTATTTGTATTTCTATAAGTTGCGCATTCTCAATGGCAATGGCACACTGCGAAGCCAGCGTTTCAAAAATGGTTAAATCTCTTTCATCAAAAATACCATCATCTTTTCTGTTAATTACTTCGATAACGCCCAACAGTTTATTCTTGCGAATGAGGGGCACACAAATCATTGATTTGGTTTTAAATTTTGATTTTTTATCATAGTCAGAACAGAACCGTTTATCTTTATAACAATCATCAATTAAAATAGATTTTTTATGTTTAGCAACCCACCCGGCAAGTCCAACTCCTAAATCAATACTGATTTTTTTTATCAACCTGCCTTTTTCCCCGGTCGCGACTTGAAAGTGAAGTTTATTGTCCTTCGGATCATAAAGCAATAATGAACTTGCTTCGGCATCCATAATCAGCTTGCTGCTTTCCATGATGTCGTTTAAGAGTTTTGGTAGTGGCTTCTTTTCTGAAATTTTTTGAGAAATCGTGTGCAAAAAATTCATACGATTTATAACAACTTTCAGATCCTGAACGATATTTGTATGTTCATTTTCACGTCAAAGCCTCATTGTTAATTCTTAAACTATAGTATTACAAGTCAAATCTTCGTTTTTTGTGCAAAAGAATTTCTAACCCAGATCAATTAACTTTCATACCGAAAAGGCTGAGGCGAAGGCAAAGGCGAAGCAAGGTATAAGATTCAAGGATTAAGGATATTCTTTTTTTTCCTTCGCCTTCGCCTTCGCCTGCACTTTAGTGCGTTATGAACTTCTTGCACATAGGGTAAAAATATAACTTGACAAATCGATGCAAGTCTAAAGAAGTAATGGATCGATGGAGTTTTGTTTCAACAATCCAATACTTCGGCACTCCATTCCTTTCACCTGTTTGTCAGGCTGTGTAAAAAAGAAATAGGATAATAATAAATTTACCAGTTATTTAAAATCACATATTACCTATTACTTTGTTGGTTCTGGCTTGACAAGTTTAGAGCAAAAATAATATCCAATTCTTTATGAGCTGATTTTCACAAGAGTTTCGAGTTAATTTTCCTCCCATAAATAATCAATAAAAACAGAACCAAAAAATATGTCACAGCTATTAGCCAAAAAACGATAGTGCTTTTTGATTTTGAGAAATATATTTCCGATTCCCCGGGATCAGGCAACGGAATTGGATCCCAGGGAAGGCCATGTTTTAATACAAGCCCTTTAATATAAAGGAGATGAATGACCGGTATGCCTAAAGCTGCCATTTTAAAAATCACTCCCCGTTCATCAACTGGCGGAAGTTCCACAATTTCCTTGTTCAATCCAGGCTTTACTTTTAGCACCAGTCCACTACTTCCCATATTTGCCTGACTGCCGCCGCAATTTATAAAGGCTGAAATTCTTTCGTTAGTTTGACTTCCCAGGTAGATACTCATTCTTTTTTTTACACTGTTATAAATATTTGATTCGTAAATGAATGGAATTTCACTCGCTCTAATTTGTTGAATCAATTTCTGTTTAATATGGCTTTCAAAATCTTCACCAACATCTTTCTCCCCTCCAAGAGAAATCCCTGCCAACTGAACATCAAAGATTTTTTCCCTGGTCAGCAATTGATAGATATCCAGTAAATTAAAATCAGGATTGTTTGCTCCAAAGGAGGACGCTCCCAAAGAGATAATAACAACCGGGTGAATTTCCATTGCCTTTGTTGCAGCCAATGAAGCAATCATTGATGCCGGAAAAGAAGCGGAGCAGCCGAAAGCAACAGTATCTCCTGTGCTCACGCCTGCCTCATCAAGCAGTTGGACAATTAAGGCAGCAAAATCTGGACTTGTCGTTGTCCTTTTTGCCTGGAGATGTCCCAACGTTGTGGTTATATCTGAAAATTCAGATCCGATCAACCCGGTATGATTTGGATCAGTTATCTCATCTATTTTTTTACCTGTCTTAAAATGAAAATCTCTAATTACTGATACTGCCGTTTTCATTATTTCCGCAGCCCTGATTTGTGTTTGTGAATATTGTACAAAAACTTTTTCATTGGAGGTAACTTTTAACAAGATAAAAAACAACAGGCTTAGCAGGCCGGCAAAAAAAATAACACGATGCAGCCTTTTATTTTCTTTTTCACGGACTGAAATTCTGTTCTTAAGAAAGATGTTTTTTTTAAACATTTTGATTGTTTGTGTGAAATAGAATGTTTGAAGAAATAATGAGTCTTAATATATGTTTTTTATTTTTGAAAGTCAAATATTAAATTTAGTTGGGATATTTTTTACGAAGTAACGCAATTGATAATAGACCATTGGCAAAATGCCAGACCCAAAACGAAAATTGTTTAAAATGCTTGGTCCCTTTAATCAGCCAAAAGAGAGTTAACATTATATGATTAAGGATGTTACAAAATATTAAAATTATCGAGTCATTGCGAGCAAAGCAATCTCATTCAGTAAACATCAGTAGATTGCCTCATCGCAACGCTCCTCGCAATGACTTTTTAGCTGATCTAAAGGCATAAGCATTTTGTTTAATAATTTAAATCTAACTTTGCTTGCAACATAAAAACAATTTATACTTGACATTTTAAATTTTGTTTTATATCTTGTTTAAAGCTTTTGATCAATAAAGCTGTTTTTGCAAAAAAATCAGATAACATCAAGGTTGTACTAACATTATTAGATTGGAGATAATTATGGCAAAGGGAAAAGATAAGGGAAGATCAAATGAAAAGAAAAAACCACAAAAAAGCATAAAAGAAAAAAGAAAGTCAAAAAAGGAAAAAGCCTCTAAAAATAATTAGTGTTTGTCCCCAAAAGGCATGTTTTGTCATTCCGGCGATTTTTTGTGCCGGAATCTCCTTTGTATAAGTAAGTCATTCCGGTACTACTCCGCCAACTGGCGGATCCGACCGGAATGACTACTTTTTCGAACGGACACAAATTGAATTGCCACGACCTTTAGGTCGTGGATTTTGAACATTTGACAAACCTTTGCGGGGTATCAACCCCAATTTCTTAAAATATTTGGGATTAAAACCCTGAGTAAAGACGGAAAAATCTTAATCCACGAGATAAATCCCGTGGCTATTCAACAATTTTCTAATTATGTGACGCGTATGGCCATTTGGCTGATGGTGTTCAAAAAGTCAAAGAAAAATCCCATTAACCGTTTCACCGGTTTTTTAAGAAGTTAGTATTTAAACAGTGAATTTTTTACACATTGGGCAAAGATTTAATTTAACCAGTCATTGCACCCATGTCAGTACGATTGGCTAATCCAAGCTTTGCATTTTAAATTTTATACTCACATATATACTTGTTAAGGTTTAGTTTGTAACATTGCATGAGTGATTTTTTTGACATAAATTTCATGTTTAAGACAAAGTTACAGTGGCAGTAGCACAGTCTATATTGCCATAATAAAAATAAGGTAACTGTACATGCCGTGGCGCCACAGCAAACATAGCACTGAAACAACTGCAACTGCTACTTTTCAGGTTAACAGTTACTTTGTACTTAAATTGATCGGATGTTACATTTTAACCCATAACAAGTGTATATTGTGTTAAACTTTTCATACAGAATAAGACAACAAATTTTAATGCGTTAATACGGAGAATAAATATGCCATCAACTAAATCGAAAACAACATCGCGACGACAATTTTTAAAGACGTCCATTGTTACAGCAGCAGCGCTCGGATATCCTTCCATCGTACCACGCAGCGTATTTGGTAAAAACGCTCCGGGCAACCGGATTATTTTGGGATTTATTGGATGCGGAAAGCAGGGTCATTATCTCCTTAGGGGCTTCTTAAACGAGCCGGGAACACAGGTCGTATGCCTGAGCGATGTGGACAGGTTGAAACTACTCCGCAGTCAAAAATTAGCCACTGATTTTTATTCAAAAAAATCTGTAACCGCAAGCAATCCTGATATTCAGATCACCGGAGACTATCGGGAATTACTTGCCCGTCAGGATATCGATGCTGTAGTTATTTGCACGCCGGACCACTGGCACGGTCTCAACGCCGTCCATGCAGCCAAAGCCGGTAAAGACATTTATTGTGAAAAACCACTTGGGCACAACATAAATGAAGCCAAAGAAATGGTTCACGCTGTGCGCCGCTATGACCGTATTTTTCAAACAGGCAGTATGCAGCGGTCAAATGCCAAATTCCGCCATGCCTGCGAACTGGTGCAAAATGGTTACATCGGTGATATTAAACATGTTGCCGTTAATGTTGGCGGTCCGCCAATAGATTGCGATCTTCCCGGGCTGCCAACCCCGGACTACCTGGACTGGCGCAGGTGGCTGGGACCTGCAGACTATCATCCGTATCATTCTGAACTTTCCCCGCATATCAGTAATAATGTTTTTCCAAACTGGCGTGGATACAAAGAATATGGCGGTGGTGGAATGACGGACTGGGGCGCTCACCATTTTGATATTGCCCAATGGGGTTTGGGAATGGATGGCAACGGACCGATTCAGGTTATTCCACCAAACGGAAAAGACATTAAAGACCTTACCTATGTTTACGCAAACGGAACCACGATGTCCAGGTCATCAAAGTATAATGGAATGGACGTCAACGGCATCCTTTTTGTCGGCAGCAAAGGTAAAATTATGGTAAACCGGAGCTTTTACAAAACCTGGCCCGATAACCTCATTTCACATGTTATCAGTCCGAATGAAATCCATCTTTATAAAAGTGAAAATCACTATGCGGATTTCCTCAATGCTGTTCGTTCCCGCAAAAAACCGATCTGTGATATTGACGTCGGTTATAGTAGTGTGACAGTTTGCCTGATGGGTAATATTGCATACGAAGTAGATCGCCCGCTTCAATACGACCAGGAAAAGCAAACCTTTATCAACGATGCAGCAGCTAACAAGTTGATGGGACGTCCCATGAGAAGTGAGTGGCATGTTTAGATTTTGTAATGTAATCCTGGTGAACAACAAACCAATGGCAAATTGCCAGACCCAAAACGAGGATTGTTTAATAATTTAAATATTGCGCTTTATGCAAGCTAAAAATAATTTCTGCTTGACATTTTAATTTTTGTTTTATATCTTAAAACAGTTATTGCATCACAATGAAATTTATGCTATACTTTATAATTACATAACCCTACGTATAACTTTGAAAATAAAAAATATAGAAAGGTGATGATTATGGATACGATCACTCATTCTCAGGTTCAAAAATTAGTTAATCAATTGCCAGTTAAGAAGCTGCCACTTGTTTATAATTTGTTGGTTGATTTGGCTGATAAAGAATCATCTGAGATTTCACACCAACTTAATTTTATGCTTCTTCCCTTAAATGAGCGACGTCGAATTATGGCACAACAAGCCGAACAAATGGTTTCTTTTTACAAAGAAACAGCACATGAAAGAGAAACATGGCAAGCTGGAGACTTTATTGATGAATATTAGACGGGGAGAGATTTGGTTAGTAAACCTTGATCCAACAGTCGGTACAGAAATACGCAAAACCAGACCGGTTGTTGTTGTCAGTTCTGATGCATTAGGCGCTTTGCCTATTAAATTGGTTGCTCCGCTAACTGAATGGAAAAATAATTTGACTCAGAATATATGGCATGTAAAAATAGTTCCAGATGGTACAAATGGATTAGAAAAGATATCAGCAGTCGATACATTACAACTACGTGGTGTTGATACTCAGCGATTTGTTCATAAGATAGGCAGTACCTCCTCTTTAGTTATGAAGTCAATCGTTGCAGCTGTAGCTGCAGTGATTGAATATTAATACAAATTTGATATTAAATAGCCAACTTTATTTTTTTCGGACAATTTGATATCGCTTAAGCATAGATACTCAGTTCCCAGCGCACTAAAGTGCAGGCAAAGGCTGAGGCAAAGGCGAAGGAAAAAAATCCTTAATCCTTTTATCTTCTACCTTACTCTGCCTTAG